>Ga0302325_10013321_pt1 | contig 17542 bp, 17 predicted proteins | sample Palsa_T0_2_FD_201948 | JGI IMG/M metagenome (GOLD analysis project Ga0302325, IMG submission 201948) | Peat permafrost microbial communities from Stordalen Mire near Abisko, Sweden - Palsa_T0_2 | ecosystem: Environmental > Terrestrial > Soil > Palsa > Peat permafrost | place: Sweden: Abisko... | reverse complement strand
GCCGAAGATCGCGCGCGAGGACATCTTGAGCTGCCGCATACCCGTAGTTTCACGATTCGCGTCCGCGCGGGTCGAGCCGGACCCGCCGCGACTGATTCGCCGGCGCGTGACGGCGGCACCTGGCAGTAGCCTGACCCGGGTGACGTCGGCGATGCGGGCAGCCCGGAGGGCCATGGCGATTTCGGTCCTGGCTCTACGGACCCGCCGGGCGGCCGCGGGCGCGCTCATGGCCCTGGTCATGGCTGGCGGGGTGGGGGTCGGGGTGGGGGTCGCCGCCGCGGCCGGGGCAACGCGGACGCCGGTGATCTCGTTCGCGAGCAAGGGCGGCCGGGGCGCTCCCCTGCCTGCGGGCTTCGTCGGCCTCTCGCTCGAGTTCGATGCCGTGCCCACCTACGCCGGGAGCGCCGCATCGATCGATCCGGTGGTCGTGCAGCTCATCCACAACCTTGCCCCCGGCCAAGCCCCCGTTCTGCGCATCGGCGGCGACAGCACCGATCAGACCTGGTGGCCGGTCGCGGGCGTGGGGAAGCCCGGGGTCGTCAAGTACGCGCTCACCCCGACCTGGCTCCAGACCACGGGGGCGTTCGCCCGCGCGCTCGGCGGCCGGCTCATTCTGGGCATCAATCTGGCGATCGACAGGCCCACACTCGCCGCCGCCGAAGCCCAGGCCATGGTCGCCGGGATCGGACGGGGATCGATCGCCGACTTCGAGATCGGCAACGAGCCCGACGTCTACAAGGTCTTCCCCGAGTACAGGAACGCCCACGGCGCGGTCGAGCACGTGCGCGGTCAGGGCTACGACTTCTCCGACTTCACGCGACAGTTCAGCGCCGTGCGCCGCGCCCTCCCGCACGTCCCCGTGGCCGGCCCCGCGCTCGGCGGCGTGGGCTGGGCGTCGAACCTCGGGAAGTTCCTCACCGCCGAGCCCGGTCTCGGGCTCGTGACCCTGCACCTCTACCCGCTCGGCTGCGCCGCACCCCCGAGCTCGCTCTTCTACCCGACGATCGGGCATCTCCTGAGCAACGCCTCGACGACCGCGCTCGCCCACAGCGCGCAGGCGCCCGTGGCGCTCGCGCGCGCCCACCGCCTGGCCCTCCGCGTGGACGAGTTGAACTCCGCGACCTGCGGAGGCAAGACCGGGGTGAGCAACACCTTCGCCTCGGCCCTGTGGGCGCTCGACACCGCGTTCGCGCTCGACCAGGCCGGTGTAGAGGGGGTCAACATCCACATGTTCCCCGGCGCGCGTTACGCGCTGTTCTCGGTCGCCGGAGTCCCGGGCGCCTGGAGCGCGGTAGTCAACCCGGAGTACTACGGCCTGCTCATGTTCGCTCAGGCCGCGCCCCCCGGATCTCGACTCGTGCCCGTGAGCTCCGGCCCGGGCGGGCCGGTCAAGGTGTGGGCCACGGTGGCCCGCGACGAGACCGTCCGCGTCGTCCTCATCAACGAGAGCGCGTCGGCGCGGGCCCTGGTGCTGCGAGCGCCCACCGGGGCCACCGGCCCGGCAGCGCTCGACCTGCTCCAGGCGCCGAGCCTGAGCGCGACCACGGGAGTCACCCTCGGCGGGCAGAGCTTCGGCGCGGGCACGGGGACCGGGGTCCTCCCGGGCCCACCGGTGACCGAGACTGTCTCGCCGGCGTCGGGCGCCTATGCGCTGACGCTGCCGCCCGCGAGCGCCGCCATGCTCACGTGGGCGCCCGCCGGGGGCGGGGCGAGGACCGGTCAGTGAGGGCCGGAGGCGTCGCGCGCTCCCGCGGCCTCGCCGGTGCGGGCCTGGCCGGGAAAGAACGGCCACTCCTCGAAGGCCGTGCACCGCCCGTCCTCGCCCAGCGTGACGATCCACAGGTCGCGGAAGCGGAGCGTCACCGGGTCGCCGTAGCCCACCTCGACCCGGGCAACGGCGACACCGCCGTCCACGGCGACGGGCTCCCACGTCAGCGAGAACACCTCATCGGGGCTTGCGCGCTCGGCCTCCCAGAACGCGGCGATGTCCGCGCGACCGCGCAGCGGCGGTTCAAAGGGCGCGGACATGTACGTCGCCTCGGGGGAGAAGAGCTCCTCGAGCAGGGACGTGCCCGGCGTTCGCCACGCGCGCTCGTAGCCCTCGACCCACCGTGCCAGATCTGCTCGCTCCACGCCGGGCGGGAATCTACCGACGGTTCAGGCGCAGCTCGGTGATGGTGTCGGGGAAGTCACCGACCCAGACGTGCTTGGCGGTCGCGGTGAGGGCGATCGGTTCGGTGGCGGTGATGTCTAGGGGCGGGCCGACCGCGCGGTCCTGGCGCGGACTCACCTGGTAGAGCTCGGCCGTGTTCCTGACCGGGTGCAAGGTGGTGGCCGAGGTCGATCGGGGCTCGGTGAGCACCCAGATCGCGCCCGCGCCGACAGCGATCTCGTTCGCGAGGGGGATGCGCAGGTTCGCGACGATGCGGTTCGTTCTCGGGTCCAGGCGCTCTAGATAGCCGTTGGCGGTCACCCACAGTGACCCGTAGCCCACGGCGACGGCGCCGGCGACCGGCTCGCCGGGACTGAGGACCGCCGGGCCGAGCACGGTGGTGGCGCGAGCGGTGGTTGGGTCGATGCGCATCAACGAGGCGGGGGCGGTGTTCTCGACCCACACCCGGCCCTCGCCGTACGCGAGCGGCCCCGGCCCGGGACCGACCGTGATCGGGGGTCCGGCCACGCGGTCGGTGCGCGGATCGATCCGGAGGACGACGCCACGCCCCGGCCCCGGGCGGGCGACCCACACCCGCCCGGCGCCCACGGCGATCCCGAGCGTGGCCCCACCCACCGGGATGACCGCCGTCACGCGGGCGGTGGCTGGGTCGATGCGATCCACGGCGACTGGGTCGGGCGCGCCGGTGTGCTTGGCGGCGCTCGGCACACGGGCGGCGTCGGTGACCCAGATGCTTCCGTCGCCGACCGCCATCTGGGCGAAGTCGCCGGTGCCGGTGGCGATCGTGGCCATGACCCGTCCCGTCGCCGGGTCGATCCGGCTGACCAGCCCGAACCCGGAGACCCAGAGGTCGCCGTCGCTGACCGCGAGGGCGACGACGCCCGAGCGAACGCGCGCGTGACGCTCGAGCACGGCATGGAGCGCGGGCGCCGGCGCTGTCGTGCGTGGCGGGGGGTCGGCGCGGTGAGCGGCGGCGCCGCAACCCGCGACGAGCGCGGCCGCGGCCACGAGCGCGAGGCCGGCGGCGGTGCTCGGACGAGATACGCGCATGCTTCTCCTACGGCGGCTCGTGCGCCGGAGGTCCGTCCCGCTCGCTCAGCCTGTCGCCGGGTAGCGCCCCGGGGTCACGGGCGAACGTGTAGAGCCGATCGGGGTGGAGGTGGAGATAGATGCCGTGGCCCTGCCACCCGCGGACGCTCTGGTTGCCGCACTCGACCTGGGCGGCGTCGAGGCCCGCGAAGTCGGGATGATCGGCTCCGATGATGGTGGCGCGGCCGTGGACGATGATCGCGAGATCGGTGCCCTCGAAGTAGGTCAGGCTCGTAGCCGGCCGCCGGGCGATGTGCCGGGCACGCGCGGCCTCGGCCACCGTCGGCACGTAGAACGTGGCGTGGAGGAAGAGGGCGTTGATCGGAGCCACTCGCGGCTCGCCGGAAGCCGTCACCGTGCCCAGAGCGACGGTCAGCGAGCCCCGGAGATGAGCAGCCAGCTGTGCCGCCGACAGCGAGTGCTCGGGCATCTCGAACGAGGTGCGCAGGAATGGGCTGGCCCGCCCGATGCTGTCCTCGAGCAGGGCCTGGAGCCGCTGCCGTTCCTCCACCGTCTCGTGCACGGTTTCAGCATCTCACGTCCGCGGTGGCGTTAAGGTGTCTCGCCATGGCCCACTCGTTCAGGCGATCCCTGGCTCGCGTCACCGTCATCTGCGCGCTCTTCGCCCTCCCCGTAGCCGCGGGCGGCTGCGGAGCGGCGAGCCACTACGTCGGCGGCGTGGTCGTGCGCCATCTCGCCGACCATTTCGCGAAGAGCGCGGCGGCGAAGCGGCACGTCAGCCAGGCGTACTGCCTCTATAGCGTCGACCGCGCCTTCCACGACCTCACGCACCACCACGTGATCTTCGGCGCGCTCAACGTCCACCAGGCGCTCAAGAACTGCGAAGCGGGGTTCTCCAAGAGCGCGCGCTGAGGGGGGCGCGGGGCGCCGTTCACTCCGTCGCGCCGCCGCCGCCGGTCGAGTCCTCGGATGGGGCTGGAGGGCGCGGCCAGCGGAACGTAGGCGCGGGCTCCGCCGGCGGATCGGCCGGGGGCGCCAGGCGGGGGCCAGGATCGAGCCGGGCCGACGGTCCAGGAGCTCCGCCCGCGTCGGGTCGTCTGCCGCCCGGGAGCCGGTCGACCAGGCGGCCGAAGCGGTCGATCGCGCCCTCGAGCGGCGTCGCGAGCTGGAGTGCGCGCTCGAGGGTGGGCAGGACGGTGATGAGCTCGTTCGCCGTCTCTACCACGGCGCCGGCCTGACCGGCGACTTCGGCGCCGCGCTCGTCGACGCGAGCGCCGAGCTCGTGCATCCGGATGCCGAGCTCGATGAGCTCGGTCGTGCGACCGTCGAGCCGCTCCCCGAGCTCGAGGATGGCCTCGGCGCGGGCGTCGAGCCGCGCGCCGACAAGGAGGATCGCGGCGGCGCGCTCGTCGAGCCGCTCGGCGATCTCGAGCACCGCTCGGCCGATCTCGGCGATCTCCTCACCGAGCTCGAGCATCCGGTCGAGCTGGGCCGGGGCCTGCTGTGCAGCGCGAGCGATCGCCCCAAGATCCGACAGGACGCGGTTGATGATCGCCTGCGGGGGGGCGAGTGGGAGGCCGAGGACGCGAACTCACGGGACAGTAGCTCACAACAACCGCTCGCGCCGGTGGCCATTGCGGCCCGCGTAGTTGTCGGTTTGGCTGTGGCAGTTCGGGCACAGGAGCATGAGATTCTCCAGGCGATTGTCGTGTCGCTCGCCATTGACGTGATGCAGCGCAAGCGTCAGGGGCTCGCCGAGCCAGTCGGTCACACCGCAGCGCTCGCACACATTTAGCTTGAGTCCTTCCCGAACCAACCGCGTCTTCAGGTTGAAACGCCCGCGATAGCTGCCGGCGACGAGGAGCTCGGAGATCGGCGTCGCGCTCGGGCGCGCGACCACCGCACCGCGGTTCACGGCCTCGAACCAGCTTCCGGCTGAGAAGCCAAAGGACTTCATGCACTCGCCAACGCTGTGACCCCCGTCGTAGTACCGCTGTACGGCCTCCCAGTCGTAACGGCGCGCGCAGCGCTCGTCGACCGCCTCACCGAGGCGCCGTGCGTGATAGCTGACGGTCGCCTTTGACACCCCGAGCTGACGGGCGATCTCTGCCCGCGGAACGCCCGCGGCCATCATGGTTGCGACCTGACGGCGCGTCGGGACCCCGGACACGACTCCATCGGGCGGAGCCTTGGGCTCGCCCGTCTCGTCCACGCCGCTCCGTCCAAGTCGCTCCACGTGATAGCTGACGGTCGTCGGCGCGAGGTCAAGTTGGCGCGCGATGGCCGAAATCGACAGCCCGGATTCGTAGAGGTCAGCGATGATCTCTCGCGTACTTGACACGAACATATGTTCCCGGGGCCGTCGGACGGACTTACCTATACTCGGCCGCGCAGACCTCGCTCGATGGGGAATGGTGTAATGGCAGCACGCGACGCTCTGGACGTCGAAGTCGGGGTTCAAATCCCTGTTCCCCAGTTCTAACCCTGAGAGCCCACGGGGGGGATCGGGGCCCCTCCGTCGGCGCTTGTGACGAGTTCGCCCGCCCGCTGACGCCAGCCCCTCAGCCCTCCGCCTGCTCGGCCCAGTCCCGGTACAGCTCCCAGTAGCGCCCGCCGGCTGCGAGGAGTTCGTCGTGGGTTCCCTCCTCGACGATCCGGCCGTGCTCGAGGACGACGATGCGGTCGGCGTAGCGGATGGTCGAGAGCCGGTGGGCGATGACGATCGCCGTGCGGCCGGTGAGCAGGCGGCGCAGGCCCTGCTCGATGTTGGTCTCGGTCTGGATGTCGACGTTGGAGGTCGCCTCGTCGAGGACGAGAAGGCGGGGGTCGGCGGCCAGGGCGCGGGCGAAGGCGATGAGCTGGCGCTGGCCGGCGGAGAGCTGCACGCCGCGCTCGCCGACCTCGGTGTCGTAGCCGTGGTCGAGTGCGGCGATGAACGAGTCGGCGCCGACCGTGCGGGCCGCGGCGACGATCTCGGCCTCGGACGCCTCCGGTCGCCCGAAGGCGATGTTCTCGCGCACGGTGCCGCTGAACAGGAAGCCCTCCTGAGGCACGATCCCCATCTGGGAGCGCAGCGAGTGGGCTGTCACGTCGCGCAGATCGTGGCCGTCGACGAGCACGCGTCCGAGCGTGGGGTCGTAGAAGCGCATCGCGAGCTTGGCGAGCGAGGACTTGCCGGCCCCCGTGGAACCGACGAGCGCGACGGTCTGGCCCGGTTCGACGGTCAGGTCGATGTCGCGGAGCGCCCAGGCGGCGTCCTCGACGTCCGGTCCGTAGCGCAAGGAGACGTGATCGAAGCGCAGCTCGCCGCGCAGGCGGGGGAGCGGGGTGGCGTCCTCGGCGTCCTTGAGGTCCTGCTCCTCGTCGAGGAGTCCGAAGATCTTGTCGAGCGCCGCCATGCCGGACTGGTAGGTCGTGTAGAGCTGGGAGAGCGCCTGAATCGGGTTGAAGAAGTTGTTCAGGGCAGCGATGAAGGCGAACACCACGCCGGTCGAGGCATGGCCGTTCATCACCTCGAGCCCACCGATGGCGAGGATCTCGACCGTCACCAGGCCCGAGAGGAGCTCGACGAGCGGGAAATAGGCGGCGTTGAGGTAGACCGTGGTCATGTTGGCGCGAAGGTTGTCCTCGTTGAGCTCGGCGAAGCGCTCGATGTGGGCCCGCTCCTGCCCGAACGAGCGGACGACGCGAATGCCCGAGAGCGACTCCTGGAGGTAGCCGGTGATCGTCGCGATCTTTTCGCGCGTCCGGCGGTACGCGTCGGCCGAGGCGATCCTGAAGGCGAACGCCCCGATCGCGAGCAGGGGCAGCGTGAGGAAGGTGAGGAGAGCCAGGTGCGGGTCGAGGACGAGGAGGATGACGATCACCCCGAGCAGCATCAGGCTCGACTGGAAGAGCGTGGCCAGACCGTCGGAGATGAGCTGGTCGAGGGCCTCGACGTCGTTGGTCAGGCGCGAGATGATCACGCCCGCGCGGTTGCGCGAGTAGAAGCCGATCGACAGCGACTGGAGGTGCTCGAAGAGCTGGAGCCGGAGATCGCGCAGCGCGCGCTGCCCGACCCAGCCCACGAGATAGGTCTGGAGATACGACGCGATCCAGTACACGGCCGCCGAGGCGAGGAAGGCGAGCACGATCAGGTCGAGCGCGCCGGTGTCGTGGTGGTTGATCCCGTCGTCGATCGCGAGCTTGGCCAGCGGCGCCGGAGCCAGCGCCGCGCCGGTGGCGAAGATCAGGGAGACGAACATCGCCAGCACCCGCCACCGATAGGGCGCCAGCACCAGGGCCAGGCCGCGCAGCTTGCGCCCCCGGCCGCCGGTCGCGTGCAGGCGACGGCGGAGCTCGGTGAGCCGGCGCGCCGGGGCGATCGTGCTCATCGGCCCGCGACCTCGGTCTCGAAGTGATCGGGCCGCCCCTTCGCGACGATGTCCTGGTAGAGCGGCGAGCGGTCGAGGAGCTCCGCGTGCGTGCCCACGTCGGAGATCCGGCCCGCGTCGAGCACGACGATTTCGTCGGCGAGCGCGATGGTCGAGAGGCGATGGGCGATCACGAACGTGGTCCTGCCTTCCATCACCTCGTGGAGCCCGCGCTTGATCTCCTGCTCGGTCGAGGCGTCGACCGACGAGGTCGCGTCGTCGAGGATGAGGATCCGCGGGTCGGCGAGGATGGCGCGGGCAATGGCGATCCGCTGGCGCTGGCCGCCCGAGAGGGTCAGACCACGCTCGCCGATCCGGGTGTCGTAGCCGGCCGGAAGGTCACGGATGAACTCGTCCGCCCGGGCGCGGCGCGCCGCCTCTTCCACGGCCTCGCGCGAAGCCTCGGGCCGGGCGTAGGCGATGTTCTCGTGCACGGTGGCCGAGAACAGGAAGGGGTCGTCGTTGACCGTCGCGATCGCGCCGCGCAGGCTCTCGAGCCGGACCGAGGTCACGTCCGCGCCGTCGATCCTCACCGAGCCCGTGGTCGCGTCGTAGAGGCGGGGGAGGAGGGAGACGAGCGTCGTCTTCCCCGACCCGGTGGCGCCCACGAGCGCGACGGTGGTGCCGGGCTCGACCACGAGGTTTGCATCCCGAAGTGCCGCATGGTTGGCCCCCTCGAAGGTCAGGCCCGCGTGCACGAGCTCGACCCGGCCATTGCCGGGCGGGAGGTCGGGCGCGTCGGCGGGGGCGGTGATCCGTGGCGCGCGGTCCAGGATCTCGAAGATGCGGGCCCCCGAGGCCGTCGCGCGCTGGGTGGCGCTGAGCATGTAGCCGAGGGTCTGCATCGGGGTGATGAGCATCAGCAGGTAGGCGTAGAAGGCGGTGAAGTCGCCGACGTTGAGCGAGCCGGCGATCACCTCGCGCCCACCGACGAGGAGGATCGCGGCCAGGCCGAGGTTGGGGAGGAAGCTGATCATCGGCGTGTACCGAGCCTCGAGGCGGGTCGCGTACACGGCCTGGTCGAAGACCCGCGTCGCCGAGAGCGCGAAGCGCTCGCGCTGGCGGTCCTCGCGCGCGAAGGCCTTGACCACCCGCACTCCCGAGACGTTCTCCTCGGCGTCCGCGGTGAGCTCGCCGAGCCGCTGCTGGACCTCCTGGAGGGCCGGCCGCGAGCGCCGCCCGTAGCGGTCGGCGATGAGGATCACGAAGGGCACGGGTGCGAGGGAGATCGCCGCCAGGCCGGGCTTGATGGCGAACATCGCCACCGCCGCCAGGAGGATGGTTAGCACCGACTGGCCGATGAACACCAGACCGTAGCCGAGGAAGAAGCGGACGGCCTGCAGATCCACCGTGGCCCGCGACATGAGCTGACCGGTCTGCTGATGGTCGAAGAACCCGAGCTCGAGTCGCTGGAGGTGCTCGTAGAGCGCCGCTCTGAGGTCGTACTCGACCGCGAGCGACACGCGGCCGGCGACCAGGCGCCGGAAGACACTGAGCACGAGCCGTACGAGCGCGGCGACGACGATGACGATGGCCAGGACGGTCAGCGTATGGTGCTGATGGGCGCGGATCGCGTTGATCGCGCGCCCCGTCAGGTACGGGATCAGCACCGTCGCAACCATCGCCCCGAAGGCAAGCGCGAAGGACCAGTAGACCGCCCTGCGATAGGGCGTGAGGAAGCCGAGCAGTCGCCGGAACGTAGGCATACTTCATAAAGGATAGTGGGTGGGCCGGGACCGGGCCGCCGCGCCCCGCCGGGCCGCCGCGCCGCCGCGCTCCGCCAGGCCGCCGCGCGCCGCCGGGCCGGCGCGCCCCGCCGCTACGGGATGAGCACGCCCGGGTTCATGATCCCGGCGGGGTCGAGTGCGGACTTGACTGCGCGCAGGGTCTCGACGCCGAGCTCGCCGATCTCGCGGGCGTACCAGAAGCGGTGATCGGAGCCCACGCCGTGGTGGTGGGTGATGGTGCCGCCGGCGGCGAGGATGGCGTCCGAGGCCGCCGCCTTGGCCTCCCACCACTGGGCGATGGGATCCTCGAGCGCGGCGCACGCGACGGTGAAGTAGAGCGAGGCCCCGGCGGGATAGACGTGGGAGACGTGGCAGAGGATCAGAGGCGGTGCGCCCTGATCGCTCAGGGAGCGTCGCAGCGCGTCCGACACGGCGGTGTAAAGCGTTTCCAGCCCGGACCAGAAGGTCGCCGTCTCGAGCGTCTCGACGAGCGCTCCCGCGTCGAGGAGCGCGTCCCTGAGGTAGGGGCCCTGATAGCGCCCACGCAGCCAGCCCTCGCCCGCGCCCGTCTCGGGCTCGCCCCCGCATGCGCGGAGCACCGCCGACGCGCCCGCGCGTCGGCGCTCGACGTCCTCGGCCGTGCCTTCGTAGCCGACGATGGCCAGGCAGCCCTCCGCGGTCCCGGCTCCGAGCTCCGCCGGGCGGACGAGATTCAGGGCCGTCTCGGCCTCGTCGGAGAGCCGCAGCACGGTGGGTAGGGGACCGTCCTGGGCGAGCCGGCGCAGCGCGGTCGCGCCCTGGGCGAAGGAGGGCAGACGCCAGCCCTCGTAGTCGCGCTCGACCGGCGTCGGGCGCACCTGAACGGTGACTGCGGTGATCACTCCGAAGGCCCCCTCGGAACCGAGCACAAGCTGGCGCAGATCCGGCCCGGCCGCCGACTTCGGTGCCCGTCCCAGTGCGAGCGTTCCCGAAGGGGTGGCGACCCGGAGCGCAAGCACGAGCTCGTCAAAGCGACCGTACCCGGCCGACGCCTGCCCGCTCGAGCGCACAGCGGCGAAGCCGCCGATGGTGGCGTACTCGTAGGACTGCGGGTGGTGGCCGATGGTGAACCCTCGGGCGCCGACGAGTGACTCCGCCTCCGGCCCCCGCAGGCCCGGCTCGAGCGTCGCGGTACGCGACTCGGCGTCGAGCGCGAGGAGCCGGTCGAGCCGCGCCAGGTCGAGGGCGACCACGCCCTCGAAGCCCGCGCGGCTCGGCGCCAGCCCGCCGACCACCGACGTCCCGCCGCCGTAGGGGACGACCGCGATGCGCTCGTCCGAGCACACGCGCAAAACCTCGAGCACCTCGTCATGCGCGCCGGGGGTGAGGACCGCGTCGGGGGCATCGTCCGCTTCGCCCGCTCGGATCCGCATGAGATCAGGGGTGGACTTGCCTCGGGTGTGACGCACGCGAGCCTCGGCGTCGTCCCGGACGTTGTCCTCCCCGACGGCGGTGGCGAGGCGGTCGCGGGCGCCGGGCGGGAGGCGCGCCGGCGCCAAGCGCACGGCGCCAACATCGGTCACCGTGCCCGCCGGGGCGCCTACCCCAAGCGCGTGCACGAGCAGCTCGTGGGCACCCTCAGGGAGCTCTACGGTGTGATTCGGATTCCCCCAGCCGACCCAGGAGATCGGTCGCTCAACCATGGCGGGCAGTGTCCCAGGACGGCGCTCGGGCCGCCGGGCACTGTCAGAATCGCTGCGCACATGGCCGACGAGCACATCACCCTTCGCGGCTTCGCCGCCGGGACATTGGCGACGGGGGCCACGGCGGCGCTACCCACCGTGGCCGAAGCAAAGACCCACCACAAGCCCAAGCCCAAGCACTCACGCGCGCTCCCAAGGCACGCCGACGCGGTCATCGTCGGTGCCGGGCTCGCGGGGCTCACCGCGGCGCGGCACATCGTTGCGGCCGGCCATTCCGTGGTCGTGCTCGAGGCTCGTGACCGGGTCGGCGGGCGGACGTGGAACCACGATCTGGGAAACGGCGAGGTCTCAGAGCGCGGCGCCACGTTCATCGGCCCGACCCAGGACCACATCGCCGCGCTCGCCGGGGAGCTCGGGATCGGCACCTTCCCGACCTACGAAGCGGGCAGCGACGTCTACATGGCCGACGATCACCACCGACGGACTCATCAGCGCCACCTTCGACGACTCCCCGCCCGACGGCAGCCCCGGCGTCATCTTCGGCTTCGTGGGCGGGAGCAACGCGCGCTCCTACGACGTGATGTCGGCCGCGGCGCGCGAGGCGTCCGTGCTCGGCCAGTTCTCGCAGTTATTCGGGGCCCAGGCGGGCAATCCCGTCGACTACCTCGAGACGACGTGGGCGGCCGAGCCGTGGACTCGCGGGTGCCCGGTGGGCTTCCTCGGCCCGGGCACCCTCACCGCCTACGGGCCGTGGATCCGCGCGCCGATCGACCGCATCCATTGGGCCGGCTCGGAGACCTCGACTTACTGGAACGGGTACATGGACGGGGCGGTGAGGTCGGGCGAGCGCGCGGCGGCGGAAGTCCTGGCCGCGCTGTGAACGGGAAGGACATCCGTGTCCTTCCTCGCGAGTTCGCCTGGCGGCGAACTCGGGAATCCGTCGAATGAGCGGGGCGGCAGCGGGGCTGTGCGACAGCTGCCAGCACCAGCAGCTCGTACCCAACACGCGCGGCTCGGTCTTCTCGCTCTGCCGTCTTTCGCGGACCGAGCCCGACCGCTTCCCGCGCTATCCGCGCCTGCCGGTGCGAGCGTGTCCCGGGCACGAGTCCGGCGCGGACGGGACCCATGAGGATCTCACTGAGCCGGGAGCCGGCTGAGCTCGGGTCGGTTTCGTCTACGCTCGCGTTCGTGCCTGTGAAGTTCCCGCGCGCGGTGGCGCGCTTCAACCGCCGGATCACGAATCCGATCCAGGGTCAGTGGGCCTGGCTGCTGCCGCCGTGGGCGGTGGTCGTGCACCGCGGCCGCAAGAGCGGACGCGTCTACCGCACGCCCGTGCTCGCCTTCAAGCGCGGCCGGAGGCTGGCCATCGTCGTCCTCTACGGCGAGGAGTCAGACTGGCTGCGCAACGTACTCGCCGGCGGCGGTCGGGTGGTACGGGGCGGGCGCACGTACGACCTGATCGAGCCCCGGGTCCTCGACGCCGACGCCGCCGAGGGGATCTCCCCCCTCGGCCGCGTGGTGGGGCGGATCAGCGGGCGGGTGCTTGTCGCGAATCTGGGCGACGCCGGTTCCGGCTTCGGCCGCGGCCCTGCGCCCGGCTGACCGGAGCGCGGTCCGCGGGCCTGCCGGTGCCGGTCCTGCCGCCGTTGCTCCTGCCGCCGTCGGTCCTGCCGCCGCTGCTCCTGGTGCCGGTGCTCGCCAGCCCGTGCTCGATCCCGAGGTCCCGAGCGAGCCGGGCGACTTCGTCGCGCTCGTCGGCTGAGAGGAAGGTGACCGCGACCCCGCCGCGGCCGGCGCGGCCCGTGCGCCCCACGCGGTGGGTGTAAGCGTCGCGATCGTCGGGGGCGTCGAAGTTGATCACGTGGGAGATCCGATCCACGTCGATCCCGCGCGCGGCGACATCGGTGGCGACGAGGGTGGCGACGTCGCCGGACTCGAAGCGGGCGAGTGCCTTCTCGCGCTGGCTCTGGGACTTGTTGCCGTGCATGGCGACGGCGTCGACGCCGTGGTGGCCAAGGCGCTTGACGAGCCGGTCGGCTCCGCGCTTGGTGCGTACGAAGACGAGCGTCAGGTCACGGTCGGCCCGGAGCTCCTGGACTAGGGCCTCGAGGCGGAAGGCGTGCTCGACCTCGAGGAAGCGATGCTCGATCTCCGGGGCGGAATCGGTCGTCTGGTCGGCGTGCTCGCGCTTGATCGGGTCACGCGTGAACGCGGCTGCGGCGCGGCCGGCCTGCCCGTCGAGGGTGGCGGAGAAGAACAGGGTCTGGCGGGTGTCCGGGCACTTGCGGACGATCCGCTCGACGGCGGGCAGGAAGCCCATGTCGAGCATCCGGTCGGCCTCGTCGAGCACGAGCATGCGGATGCGGTCGAGCCTGAACGCGCCACGCGCGAGCAGGTCCTCCAGGCGCCCGGGAGTCGCCACGATGATGTGCGAGCGGGCGGCCTCCTTGGCCTGCCGGGTCAGCCCGACGCCGCCGTAGACGGTGGCGACGCGCAGAGCGCGGGCGTGGGCGACCGAGTACATCTCATCGGCGATCTGGGAGACGAGCTCGCGTGTCGGGGCGAGGATGAGGGCGGCGGGGCGCCCGTGGGTCGACTCGATACGGTCGACCATGGGAATCGCGAAGGCGAGCGTCTTGCCCGAGCCGGTCGGCGAGCGCACGAGCACGTCGCGGCCGGCGAGCACGTCGCCGATGACCAGCTGCTGGACGGGGAAGGGTTCGGTGAAGCCGCGGGCGGTGAGCGCGTCGGTGACGGCTCGCGATACGCCCAGGTCGGCGAAAGATGCGCCGGTTTCGGCGCACGTCTGAATTGACAAGGATTACTCCTGTTCGGCCGCAGCGAGAGCCGCGACGGTACGGTTCGGGAGGCTGTTGCTGACCCGAACCGCGCCGGTGTGCGCGGGACCCAAGCGAGCTGCCTCGCGGCCGACGGCGTCGACCGCACTACCCAAGCTAGCAGACCGCGAGGGGCAAAGGCCCTGCGTATGGTCAGGAGACGAGCGCCTGCACCCGGTACCGGCGCGGCCCTCCGGGCGTCTGCACTTCGATCGAGTCGCCCGGGGCATGCCCGATCAGCGCCTTGGCGACGGGCGACTCGGCCGAGAGCTTGCCCTGGGCCAGGTTGGCCTCGGTCGAGCCCACGATGGTCCAGGTGTGCACCTTGCCGCTCTTCTCGTCGAGGACCTCGGCGGTGTGGCCGAACCCGAAGATGACGTCGTCGGCCTTGGCCTCGACGACCACCGCTTCCCGGCGCCGCTGTTGGAGGCGCTGGATCCGCGTCTCCAGGTGCGCCTGGTCGTCCTTGGCGATGTGGTACTCGGCGTTCTCCTTCAGATCCCCGAGCTCGCGGGCGGCGAGGATGCGCGCGGCCATCGCGCGCCGCGCGGGGCCTTCGAGCTCCTCGAGCTCGGCCTCGAGCGCCACCAGGCCCTCCGGGGTGATCGCCTTGGCTTCGGAGTCGGAGGCGCTCATGCCCCTACGGTAGTCGATCGGAAGCTAGAGGTTCACCGCCACGTACTTGGTCTCCAGGTACTCCTCGATCCCCTCGTAGCCGCCTTCGCGGCCGAAGCCGGAGTGCTTGACCCCTCCAAAGGGGGCGGCGGCGTTGGAGACAAGTCCCTGGTTGAGCCCCACCATCCCGGTCTCCAACGCCTCGGTGACGCGGAGCGCTCGCTTCAGGTCGCCGGTGAACAGGTAGGCGACGAGCCCGAACTCGGTGTCGTTGGCGGCGGTGATCGCCTCCTCCTCGGTGGCGAATGACTTCACCGGGGCCACAGGCCCGAAGATCTCCTCCTTGAGCAGTCGCGCGTCATCGGGGACGTCGGCGAGGACGGTGGGCGCGTAGAAGTACCCGGGGCCGTCGACGGCGTGGCCGCCCACGAGCACGCGGGCGCCACGCCGCACGGCATCGTCGACGAGCTCGGCGACCTTGTCGCGCTGGTCCGAGTCGATCAAGGGGCCGACCTGGACTCCCTCCTCGGTGCCGCGGCCGACCTTCATGGCGGCGAGCCGGTCGGCGAGCTCCTCGGCGAAGCGAGCGGCGATCGGCTCGGCGACGTGGAAGCGGTTAGCGGCGGTGCACGCCTCGCCGATGTTGCGCATCTTGGCGATCACCGCCCCCTCGACGGCCGCGTCGAAGTCGGCGTCTTCGAAGACGACGAAGGGAGCGTTGCCGCCGAGCTCCATGGACAGGCGCAGGAGGTTCTCCGACGCCTGACCCATGAGGGTTTGCCCGACCTCGGTCGAGCCCGTGAACGAGAGCTTGCGGGCGCGCGGATCGGCGATCAGGGGTGCCATGGTCCGGCCCGACGACGACGCCGTGACCAGGTTCAGCACACCCTCTGGAAGCCCGGCCTCCTCGAGGATCCCGGCCAGGGCAAGCATCGAGAGGGGAGTGAGCTGGGCGGGCTTGACCACCATGGTGCAACCGGCGGCGATGGCGGGGCCGATCTTGCGCGTTCCCATGGCCATGGGGAAGTTCCACGGCGTGATGAGCAGGCACGGGCCCACCGGCTGCTTCATGGTCAGCAGCCGGCTCTGCCCGTTGGGCGCGACCGAGAAGCGGCCGTCGATCCGCACCGCCTGCTCGGAGAACCAGCGCAGGAAGTCGGCCGCGTAGAGGATCTCGGCCTTCGACTCGCTGATCGGCTTGCCCATCTCGAGCGTCATGAGGAGCGCGAGCTCGTCCTGGCGGGCGATGACGGCGTCGAAGGCGCGGCGGAGGATCTCCCCGCGCTCCCGGGGCGGCGTCTTGGCGAAGTCCGGACCGGCCTCGACGGCAGCGTCGAGCGCCGCCTTGGCGTCGTCGACCGAGGCGTCGGCGACCTCGCACAGGGTCTCGCCCGTCGACGGATCCTCCACCGGCAGGGTTCCCTCCCCGCCGTCGCGCCACACACCGCCGATGAAGAGCTGCTTGGGGACGCTGTCGATTACCTGCTGTTCGTCTGTTGCGGTGATCGTGCTCATGTCTGCAAGTTAGTCCTTGTTGAAGGGGAGTCAACGCGGTTAGGGTGCTGCTGGTGATGAAGCTGCGTTCAACAGTACTTCCCGCCTTGGCGGCGGTTCTCACGCTGGCGGCGTGCGGGTCGTCGGGGACGAAGACGGTGGTGGTGACGAAGATCGCGACGACGCCGACGCCGACTCCGACGCAGACGTCCACGGGGACGTTCTTCGCGCCGGGGACGACGACCGAGACCGTGACGTCGAATAGCGTGGTTTCGACGACGGGCACCCTCGGGACGGTGCCCACCTCGACGGTGAACAAGGCTGCGGCCTTGAACGCCATCACCGCGAAGGCGAAGGCCGTCGTCCACCTCACCACCTTCCGCTCACCCACGGGCAACATCGGCTGCGTGATGCTCGATGGCACCGCGCGCTGTGACATCTTGCAACGCTCATGGAAGCCGCCGCCGCACCCGGCGAGCTGCTCACATGAGGTCGACTTCGGCCAGGGACTCGTGGTCGGGCACTCCGGGAAGGGCACGTTCGTGTGCGCGGGGGATACCGCGCTCGATCCTGGCGGCACCCCGCTGCGCTACGGAGACGCCTCGGTAGAGGGCGACTTCGCCTGCGTGAGCGCTTTCACCGGGATGACGTGCCGGGACCTCTCCGACGGCCACGGCTTCTTCATCTCCCGCGAGCGCTACCGGATCTTCTGAGGGCCGGTGCCCGCGGGACGTAATCCCGCGGGCACCGCGTCACTCTCTTACGCCGCTGCGGGAACGGCGCTCGGCTCGAGCGCCACTCCCAGGACCTCGTCGACGGTCATCGCGAAGTGGAACTTCATCGCCTCGCGGACCTCCTCGGGGACCTCGTCGACGTCACCGCGGTTGCGCTCGGGGAGCACCACGTCGGTGAGTCCCGCCGCGTGGGCGGCCAGGACCTTCTGCTTGACGCCGCCGATCGGGAGCACGCGACCCTGGAGGGTGACCTCACCGGTCATCCCCACGGTGTGCTTGACCGGCCGCCCGGAGAGCAGCGAGGTCAGCGCCGTCACCATGGTCACGCCGGCGCTGGGGCCGTCCTTGGGGATCGCTCCCGCCGGGACGTGGACGTGGAACGTGCGGTCCTCGAACACCGAGGCGTCGATGCCGAGCTCGCCGGCGTGCCCGCGGACGTAGGACAGGGCGATCTGGGCCGACTCCTTCATCACGTCACCGAGCTGGCCGGTCAACGTGAGTCCGGGCTTGCCCGCCATCGCCGTGGCCTCGATGAAGAGCACATCGCCGCCGGCCCCGGTCACCGCCAGTCCGGTGGCCACTCCGGGAACCGCAGTGCGAATCGCGGACTCCTGGAAGTGACGCTGGCGACCGAGGGCGTCGCGGAGCGCGTCGAGGTCGATGGTCACCGGAGCGGTGGCCTCGCCCGACGCGATCCTTGTCGCCGTCTTGCGCAGCAGGGTCCCGAGATCGCGCTCGAGCTGGCGTACGCCGGCCTCACGCGTGTACTCGGTCGTCACCGTGGTCAGCAGCTCGTCCGAGATCTCGACCTCTTCCGG
>Ga0302325_10013320_pt1 | contig 17542 bp, 15 predicted proteins | sample Palsa_T0_2_FD_201948 | JGI IMG/M metagenome (GOLD analysis project Ga0302325, IMG submission 201948) | Peat permafrost microbial communities from Stordalen Mire near Abisko, Sweden - Palsa_T0_2 | ecosystem: Environmental > Terrestrial > Soil > Palsa > Peat permafrost | place: Sweden: Abisko... | reverse complement strand
GGGATTCGACTCTCAAAAGCGGGCGTTGCACGATATGATCTGCGATACGCGCGTCATCCGGGTGAGCAAATAAGCCCACGGTATGCATCCCGAATGATTGAAATGCCCGGGAGGTGACATCCGGTGCAATTTGGTGTATACTGGTGACAGGTAAAGATATGGGAACCGCAACCGCTCTTCTAGAAACCCAAGCCATCCGACGGAGCATTTCGCTCCCTGCCGGGATTGCCGGGAAAATCGACGCTATCGCCGCAGCCCGCCGCGTTAGCTCCAATCGTGCCATCGTCGATCTCCTAGCCGACGCGATCGCCGCCTACGAGCAGCGCCGCACTGCATTTTTCGACCTTACGGACCGCTTCCGAAACTCCACCGACCCAGCCGAGACGGAACGGCTTAGCGAAGAACTGGCCCGCATGGTTTTCGGCAACTGATGCCGAAAATCAAGTGGCTAAACTTGCCAACCCAGCTTCGCAAGCACCTGTTCGACCGCGCCAGAGAACGCCACATCACCATGGAAGACCTCTTTGCTTTGGAGGAGTGGCGTCTGCACTCGCCCGACGTTCCGGAGGGTGCTTGGTACAAAGACTTCGGGGTCGTTTAGGCTGTGCGGAGAAGGCCAGTTTCCAAAGACTTTCCTTTTGCAGGGCCAGCCCGCGCACGGCCAGGAAGTCGAGTAGCCTCCCCGGAAATTGGTACGATCAACTCGTGCCTTGGAAAATTGCGCGTTTGCTCCTGGTTCTCTCGGCCGCAACAGTGGTCGGTATGCGCGTGCACGCTCAGCCGGCTGCGCCTCCGTACAAGAATCCGGCCATGCCAGTCGAGCAACGCGTGGAAGATCTGCTGGCCCGCATGACGCCTCAGGAGAAAGCGGAAATGCTGAGCGGCTCCGGTTGGATGGAGAGCCAGCCCAACGCGCGGCTGGGCATTCCCGCGATCAAGATGGCGGACGGTCCCATGGGTGTGCGGAACTGGCGCGGCTCCTCGGCCGTCACCAATGCCGCGTCCACCGTGCCGGTCACGGCCACAGCGTTTCCGGCCGGCATCGGCATGGCCGCCAGTTGGGACCCCGAACTGGTTACGCGCTCCGCCGGCGTCATCGCGCAAGAAGTGAAATCGCTGGGGCGCGACATGATTCTCGGACCCACCGTGAATATCAACCGCGTCCCGTTGTGGGGCCGCAACTTCGAGGGCTATGGCGAGGACCCCTATCTGGCGGCGCGCATGGGAGTCGCTTACATCCGTGGCGTGCAAGCCGAAGGCGTGATCCCCTCTGTCAAGCATTTCGCCGCCAATAACGAGGAATTCGAGCGCCATCGCATCGACGAGACGATCGACGAGCGCACGCTCAATGAGATTTACTTCCCGGCATTCAAGGCGGCCGTCCAGGAAGCCGGCGTGTGGGCCGTGATGTCCGCATACAACAAGGTGAACGGCCAGTGGTGCGCCGAAAATCCCTACCTGCTGACGGAGACGCTCAGGAAGCGCTGGGGATTTCGCGGCTTCGTGATCTCCGACTGGGGCAGCACCTATAGCACAGACGCCACCGTAAACGCGGGCTTGGACCTGGAGATGCCCGGCGGCGAGGCCATGCGAATCTGGATCAATAAACCCGAAACCAAACGCGACGGAAACGGCGCAGGCTGGCTCACCGCGGACAAGGTTCTGGCGGCGGTGTCGGCGGGTGGGGTGACGCAGGCTGCCGTGGACGATGCCGTGCGCCGCATCTTGCGCGTGATGTTCGCCGCTGGGCTGTTTGATCGCGCGCAAGCGGGCGGCGGCGATGTGGACACACCCGTGCAGCGCCAGCTAGCCCGCACGGCGGCCAACGAGAGCATCGTGCTGCTGAAGAATTCCGGCGTGCTTCCCCTGAGCGCCGGGAAGACCCCTAAGATCGCGGTCATCGGCCCCAATGCCGCGGTAGCGCGGACCGGTGGTGGCGGCAGCTCCCTGGTGCGCCCTAAATACGCGGTCACTCCGCTCGACGGCATCCGGGAAGCCGCGGGATCGCGGGCCGATATCGTCCATGCGTTGGGCGTCGTGATGGAAGGCGAGGATGTCGGCAAGCCGCCGCGCGAGTTGCTTGACGAAGCCGTCGCAGTGGCCGCCCACTCCGACGTCGCCGTGGTCGTGGTGGGCAACGCTCCCAAGCTCGAAGGCGAGGGATTCGATCGCAAGTCCATGGATCTGCCGGCTGGGCAGGATGAACTGATCGAAGCCATCGCCGGCGCAAACAGGAACACCGTTGTGGTGATCGCCGCCGGCGCGCCCGTGACCATGACCCGGTGGATCGACCGGGTGGCTGCGGTGGTGTATGCCTGGTATGGCGGGCAGGAGGCCGGGCATGCCATCGGCGACGTGCTGTTCGGCGCGGTCAACCCTTCCGGCAAGCTTCCGGTGACCTTTCCGAAAGCGTTGCAGGATTCGCCGGCGTATAGCCACTATCCGGGTCAGAACCTGCATGTGGAATACGCGGAGGGCATCTACGTTGGCTATCGCGGGTTCGACAAACACAATGTCGAGCCGCTCTTTCCATTCGGTCATGGACTTTCTTACACCACGTTCAACTATAGCCAGCTCAAGATCGCGTTCCCCAACGTCAGCGTGAGCGTGCGCAACAGCGGGACCCGCGCCGGGGCCGAGGTGGTTCAGTTATACTTGCAGCCGCCGCCATCGCGCGTCGACCGCCCGGCAAAGGAGTTGAAGGGATTCGGCCGCGTCACATTGCAACCGGGAGAAACTAAGACAGTGTCATTCACCCTCGACAAGTCTGCTCTATCGTACTACGATTCCGCGGTGCACGATTGGGTCGCCGAGCCAGGCCGGTTCACCGTATTGGTGGGAGCATCCTCACGCGACATCCGCGCCAAGGGTGAATTCGAGTTCGTCCGATAGCTGGGAGAACGGTGATGCGCATCGCCATCGTATCCGACATCCACGGCAACCTTACCGCGTTTGAAGCAGTCCTGGCGGACTTGCGGCAAACCTCTCCCGACTTGATCTTCCACGGCGGCGATCTGGCCGACAGCGGAGCAAGTCCCGTGGAGATTGTGGATCGCATTCGCGATCTCGGCTGGCGAGGCGTGGTGGGCAATACGGATGAAATGCTTTTTGCGCCCGAGTCGCTGACGGAATTTGCCAGTCACTCGCCCAAGCTGCAGCCGATGTTCGCCGCGATCGAAGAGATGGCGGCGGCCACCCGTGAAGCGTTGGGCGAAGGGCGGCTCGCCTGGCTGCGCAGCCTGCCGCGCGTTCAGATGCATGGTCCGATGGCGCTGGTGCATGCCAGTCCCGAGAGTCTGTGGCGCGCGCCCGCGCCGGAAGCCGGCGATGCAGAGTTGGAATCGGTTTACGCGCCGCTCGGCCAGCCTGTGGCCATCTATGCGCACATCCATCGCTCATATATCCGGAACGTTTCGGGACTGACTGTCGCTAACACCGGCAGTGTCAGTCTTTCTTACGATGGCGATCGGCGGGCTGCATACTTATTGCTGGATGACTCCCGGCCCTCGATCCGGCGCGTCGAGTACGACGTGGAGAGAGAGATTACGGCTCTTTCCGCTTGCGGTCTTCCGCACGCCGATTGGGTTGCTAATATGCTTACTACCGCCCGTCCCCAGATGCCCTAAGTTCTTCGGGTATATAATCGACGGCATATTCGAGCAATTGCCACAACGAGACGGGCAGGGCCGTGCATGCTTCGCCTTCTAGGCAGCAAATGCGTTGGTTGTGGAAATTCTTAAGCGGCCAAGCAATTGCGCGTCCAACGTGATGCAACTAACGGTGATTGCCAAAGACGGCGCCACCTTGAAACCACCCCGCACGGTTTCGTACCTAACTGGCTAAGGAGCGTCACGCAAACGGTATGATCGATCCATCTTTCACTTATGCGTTAGTCGGCGCAGGTGGTTGCTTAGCCGGTATAGTCATACAAGGGGAGCGGGTCACCCGAGCGCGGGAGAAAGCTGCGTGGGCTGAAGGAGTTATCCGAGGCGAACGCAATGTTGCGGAACGAAGATGCCAGGAATATACGATTGATCTTCAGATCACACAATCCTGGCCCCTCTCCAAGGGCTTTACGTTCAATGTAAAAGAGCGAACCGTCGAAGACGGGAAACCCGGAATGTGGAGTATCTATAGTACTGTTTCAGTGAGCAAGAAGATCGCCGGCGCCGCCGAACTATTTCAGTACGTTGAGAAGCTTCTGCCCAGTGGAGCTCGGATTATTGATGCTGCACACACCTTGAGATAGGACGCATAGAAGCCTTACTTTTCTCTTCAGGTGGAGATTCCGACCGCGACGGGGCTAGTCCGCCGCCGTCCGGGCCACCTCGGTAATAGCTTTGCGTTGCAGCGAAAACGGAATTGGTCCGCGACTAGCAGACGTGCTAAACGGGATTATCACGACGCTGCACGCATTTACAAGGCTGGACGCTACTGTTTTGATTTGGTGGTCTGGCGCTGTTGTCGCGATTGCACGAAGGCACGCAACACGTTGTTCATGAGAGTCTGGTAGCCTTTGCCGTTTGACCTGAACCAATGTAAAACATCGTGGTCAATGCGGATATTGATGTGGTCTTTCGGAGCGGGGATGCCGACAATGGCCTGTGTCCAGTGAGGCTCACCTTTAACATCGTCAACGTCGGCGCGGATCGACGCCTCCAGCTTGGTGCGTGTCACAGCGTCAACCTTGTCCCAATTCGTCCGGTCCTCGCCCTGCGCAATCCTGGCTTTGATTTGCTTAGCCGTATAGCGCACGGTATCGTTTTTCCTCCGCATCTCTTGCCCTCCTCGCCGTGATAATTCGTATTGCCCCGTCGCGCCACATCCATATGACCGCGAAGAATCTACCCTCAATCGGGCCAACGCTCAGAAATCGTTCCTCGTCCTCACGTGGCGTCGGCACTGTGAGAAGCGGACGGCCATCGAACAGCGCGTAGGCCACGCGGAGAAAATCTATGCCGCGCCCGGCCAGCACCCATTCGCGCTTCGATGCGTCCCAGCTAAATTCCAGACCATAGTATATCCACACTTGTACCCACAGTCAATGAAGAAGATAAGCTCTTGGGCAACGCCACGGCGGGAGTGCGCCGATGCGGACGGTCAAGAGACATTCCGGCGCAGGTCGTGGCGAACTGCGTCGGATGGGACATGACGTCATGACATCGTTAGAGGCCCGAAAGGCGAATTCGTGCCGGACGACGAAGTTCTGGCCTTCGCGGCGGCCCAGCACCGGATTCTCATAACCCACAATCGTCGCCATTTTCTCCGCCTTCATCAACACCGAACCACGGACCACGGGGGTGTCGCCGCTTGTACTTTCGACCGGATTTTTTGCAGACAAGCGTAGCGCATCGACGCCGCTGTTGGGATCGAACCCGAAATGACGAACAAAGTGGTCCGCGTGAGCCGGCCCGGCTGACGCTGCCGGGCCTCTCAAATTCCCGAGAGATCTTTCTTAAGCGCAGCCACTAACCATCCAAGGGCGCGACCCTGCACCCTACTCGCTTGCCAACACAGACGTTCGCCACATGCCTCACCCCAAAATCCAAGTCACCCATGTCTCCCCCGCACTGGAGATTTGGCTCTGCCATTTTAAGAAAACAAAGCAAACAAACAACTTATTGGCTTTGTTCGTCCAGAAATGCGCGTTGGGCGCGTTCATCCGCGGTGCCCAAAACCGCACAACTCTGCCCAACAATCCGCTACCAAGGCGTGAAGATCGACATCGTGGACACCTCCGGCCCCGGCGATTTCGGCGGCGAGGTGGAGCGCGCGCTGAAGATCGTGGACGGCGTCATGCTGCTGGTGGACGCCAGCCAAGGGCCCCTGCCGCCCCATCGTAGCGACAGGGTCGGCGGACCGGGAAAGGCGCCTCGTAAGTCAATCGGAAGAACGGCAGTTGTTGGACTAGGCATCCGCGGATAGCTGGGTGGCCTGTCCTAATAGGTATAAAGTCCCGGTACTCACATTTCAAGTGCAAGGACCTTTACAATGAGGGGAACTCCGGGTATATTCGATCAGGCTGGCAATCGAAATCCCAGCTTAGATTCTTCACGGAGCCCAGTTCGCCAGCCTTCTGGCCACCTCTCCGCAGGGAACAAGCAACTGTTGAAATCGGCGCGCTGGACGGCGATGTCTCGGGCCTTTACCAGCGTGTGTGCCTTTGACTGGAGAACCTTATGACGGTAAGACGATTTGCGCCTGGGAAGATGGCTGTGGCGGCCCTTATGGTTGCCGCCATTCCGGCGTGTTTGACGGTGCGCGGCCAGGAGCCCGCCCCACCCCCGGCGCAGGTTATCCCAGCCGGCTTTCCCCACGACTGGAGCAGCGAGCGTCTGGTCTTCAGCCGGCCCGACGCAGCCACGGCCGAGCGGCTCAAGCAGGAGCCGCGCTACCTTTATCAGCAGCTCTGGCGCAATTTGAAACGTACCTTGCCGGCCGGTGCCGACGGCGCCCTAGACAAGAGGAGGACCCGCAAAGACTGGAGCGAGAACCTGGGGAGCGGCGCCAACGTTGGCGCGCTCAACTATCCGGCGAAGTACACCTTTACGACGGCCACCGCCAGTTGCAGCGACTACGTGGTGTTCAACACGGGCGTATCCGGCAGCAGCGGCGTGCAGCCGACCATCGTGGCCTACACAAATCTCTACTCGGGGTGCGGGGGCTCCGTGCCTACGGTTTACTGGGAATACAATACCGCTTACCCACAGGGCAGTTCGACGGGAGACGGCAGCGCGGCCACTGGCTCGGTGGTGCTCGGCAGACGGTTCGCAGGCCGCTTTCATCCAGAACAACTCAAGCGGGGTTGCGGAACTCGTTGTACTGAAATGGTCCAGCAACCCCGCTCAAGTGGAAATGGACGCGGGAGCCAACGTCGCCCCCGGCAGCTATCGCAACTGTAGCGCGCCCTGCATGACCCCGATCGCGTTCGGGAACTCCGCCTACGACCCCATGTCGTCCCCGTTCTACGATTATGCAAACGACATCATCTATGTCGGCGACGGCCGCTCAACCTTGCACAAATTCACCGGCGTGTTTCTGGGCACTCCGGCTGAGACCGTGACGGGGCCGTGGCCGGTTGCGGTCTGTAATGGTTGCAGCGGCTTCTCATTTCCCAGCCCGGTGTACGACAGCGCTCACGGGTCGGTATACTTCCTCGAAGGCGGCGGTCTCTACGCAGTCGCAGCATCCTCGGGCGCGGTGACAACGTCGGCCCAGATCGCCTTCAATTTCGCGCCGTCTGAGGACGCGCCGTTGGTGGACTCCGCCGCCGGCGAAGTGTACGCGTTTGTGGGCGTTGACTATCACCTTAACAATGGCGACGTGTTCCAGTTTCCGTATAACTTTGCGTCTGGCAGCTTCGGGAGCGAAACGGTGCTCGTTGAGTTCCCCGCAAATCAAAGCCTAGTCCCCCTATACGCCGGAACTTTCGATAACGCTTATTACACTTCGGCGACGCCGTCAAGCCCCACGGGGCACCTCTATGTGTGCAGCGCCCGAGGGAGCCAGGATCTCAATCAAGCTGTCTATCAGATTCCCATTACAGGTGGCGCGATGGGCGCGTCCAAGTCCGGGCCAGTGCTGACGAACAGCACTAGCAGCAGTATCGAGCCGGCATGTTCCCCGGTCTCGGAAATCTTCAGTAACTCGGTAGACTGGATATTCGTCAGCGTGCAGAGCAACGGCAAGACAGGAATCGTGACCACCGGAGGTAATACCTGTGCCAACAGCACGACCATCGGCTGCGTATACTCCTTCAACGTCACCAGCGGATCGATCGCCGCGAGTACCAAAGCCGCGAACGGACTTGCGACGGCGGGAGGGTCCAGCGGGATCATCATCGACAATACGGCGAGCAGCCCCGCCGGGGCCTCGCAGATCTACTTCTCAACGCTTAGCAACCAGACATGCACCACATCCGGGGGGACGGGCGGCTGCGCCATACAGGCGTCGCAGTCGGGGCTACAGTGAGGCTTAGACGCATATGACGACCAAGGATCAAACCGACAAGCAGGGAGCAGTGGTGCTGCGAAGGGCCTACCACCCACCCACGGTCCGGTACGAGCGGGTCTTCGAAACCTCGGCGCTCACCTGCGGCAAGGTGCAGACCACCCAGTCCGGCTGCCACCAGAACAGGAAGACGTCTTAGGATGAGGCGGCCGGCGACATGCTGGAAGACGCCATATAATCCCCCTTGTACTGCTAATTGAATCTCAAGTCCCTCGGCGTTCGCTAATCCACGGGCCGGCTGAGGCTGGCGGGTCCGGAGACCCGCCGCAGGCGGTTACGCCCGCCCCACACAAGCCGGTGCGCCCTTCCGCTAGACAAGCCCAGCGCATCGACGCCGCTGTTGGGATCGAACCCGAAATGACGGACAAAGTGGTCCGCGTGAACCGGCCCGGCTGACGCTGCCGGGCCTCTCAAATTCCCGAGAGATCTTTCTCGAACGCAGCCACTAACCATTCAAGGGCGCGGCCCTGCACACCACTCGCTCGCCAACACAGACTTTCGTCGCATGCCTCACCCCAAAATCCATGTCACCCATGTCTCCCCCGCACTGGAGAATTGTTTTTGCCATTTTAGAAAAACAAAGCAAACAAACAACTTATTGGCTTTGCTCGTCCAAAAATGCGCGTTGGGCGCGTTCATCCGCGGTGCACAAAACCGCATAACTCTGCCCAACAATCCGGATTTCGCTGTAGGCGTAGACGCCTGCCCCACGCCGAGTGCCCGCTTCCGCTAACATATAAGATTACCCCTCGCCCGCAGCCGGTCGAAACGCAACCTAATGGAAAACGCCACTCCCGCAATTCGCAACATCGCCATCATCGCCCATGTGGATCATGGCAAGACCACGCTGGTCGACGCCATGCTCAACCAGAGCGGCATCTTCCGAGAGAACGAGGTACACGTCGAGCGCGTCATGGATTCCAACGCCCTCGAGCGCGAACGCGGCATCACCATCCTGGCCAAAATCACGGCGCCCGCTTGAAGATGGAAGCCAAGTTGCCGCCCATCACCGGCTCTGACGGCGTGCTCGCGGGTTGCCGCGCAGCCCGTGCGTTAGGCTAACCTTTTGACATCAAGCTGTGCGGGTGTACAATCTGTCGTATGCAGTTGCTTCGAAACAGCACCAGAATTCTGAGCGGAACGTTCATCTTACCGCTGGCGCTCTCTGCCCAAACTTTCTCCACTTTGTACAGCTTCGGGTCGCAGGGCGATGACGGGGACCTCCCGGGATTCGGCGTGGTCCTTGGCTCCCAGGGCGAACTCTACGGTGTCACCTCGGTGGGCGGCAGGTGGGATCTCGGCACGGTGTACGAGATCCTGCCGCCTTCGTCCCCTGGAGGAGTCTGGACCGAGGTGGTGTTGCACAGCTTCAATGGCGCGTCGGGATTGGACCCAAACTGCGCACTGGCGATGGGGCCGAACGGATCGCTCTACGGCGTTGCAGATTCTAATACCGGGGAGATTGCATTTAAGTTGGATCCACCCACGGGCACAAGCACCGATTGGGCTTATGCCCTTATCTACCAGTTTACGGAGGCTAACGGCGGCCCATCCGGCGGTCTGGTCTTCGGATCGCCTCGCGGCTACGGCCAATCTTTATACGGTGCCACGGGGGTGCATGGCGAAACTGGCACTGTGTATAGACTGACGCCTCCCATGTCGGCTGGCGGCACTTGGACTCAAACGACCCTGTACACCTTCCTGGGCGGATCCGGAGGCAGCGGTCCCTTGGGCAGCCTAGCGGTCGGTAACGCTGGCACGCTCTTCGGTGTGACAAGCCAGGGCGGGAGGATAAGCGATTTCTGCGGCGCCGGCTGCGGCACGGCCTTCTCACTGACGCCGCCCGCAGTGCCCGGCGGGCCATCGACGGAGGAGGTGCTCCACGCGTTCAACCCGCAGGTGGGTGACGGGTATACCCCGTTTGCCGGGCTGGTCATCGGGCCGGGTGGAGTGCTGTACGGCACTACCGCGGACGGCGGTACAGGTGGCGTCGGCACGGTGTTTTCGCTAACCCCGCCAGTAGCGCCCGGCGCGCCCATGACCTACACAACTCTGCATGCGTTCACCGAGTTCGAGGGTGACGGCTATCTGCCCGACAGGCCTCTTGTGCTCGGGTCGAATGGAGCGCTGTATGGCACCACAGAATATGGAGGGGCAGAAGGCCACGGAACGGTGTTTGAGCTTGTGCCACCTGCTTCACCTGGCGGGATCTGGACCGAAACCATACTTCACAGTTTCACGGGCGGTGCGGATGGCGGTAATCCGAACGGGCTCACTCTAGGCCCAGACGGGACGCTGTACGGCACAAATAACGAAGGTGGCGCAAATGGCGTAGGGACGGTGTTCGCGCTGACGCCTTAAGCGCTTCGCGATCGGCTGAAACCAAGTCAAACCTATCCGTCGCCACGCCGCGCGCGCACTGAGCGCGCCCACCCGCCGTTCCGCTATCATATAAGCAGTCCCCCTCGCCCGCAGCCGGTCGAAACGCAACTCAATGGAAAACGCCACTCCCGCAATTCGCAACATCGCCATCATCGCCCACGTGGATCATGGCAAGACCACGCTGGTGGACGCCATGCTCAACCAGAGCGGCATCTTCCGAGAGAACGAAGTACACGTCGAGCGCGTCATGGATTCCAACGCCCTCGAGCGCGAGCGCGGCATCACCATCCTGGCCAAGATCACGGGCATCCGCTATCAAGGCGTGAAGATCAACATCGTGGACACCCCCGGCCACAGCGATTTCGGCGGCGAGGTGGAACGCGCGCTGAAAATCGTCGATGGCGTCATGCTGCTGGTGGACGCCAGCGAAGGCCCGCTGCCGCAGACCCGCTACGTGCTCATGAAGGCGCTCGAAGCCAAGCTGCCGCCCATCGTGGTGATCAACAAAATCGACCGGCCGGATGCGCGCGTGCCGGAGGTGTTGAACGAAATCTACGATCTGTTCATCGATCTGGACGCCACCGAGGACCAACTCGATTTCCCAGTGCTTTACACGGTGGCCAAGACCGGCGTGGCCAAAATTTCCATGGAAGACGATTCGAGCAACCTGAAGCCGCTGTTCGACGCCATATTGAAGCATATCCCCGCGCCGGCGGGCGATCCCGGCGAGGTGCTGCAGATGCTGGTGGCGAACTTGGATTACAGCGACTATCTTGGCCGGCTGGCCATCGGGCGGGTCTTCGCGGGCACGCTGAATTTCGGCGACACGGTGGCCATCTGCAAGCTGGACGGGTCGCAACATAACACCCGCATCACCAAACTATACTCGTTCGAAGGCTTGAAGCGGGTGGACGAAACCATCGGCCGGCCCGGCGACCTGCTGGCCATCGCCGGCGTGGAAGGCATCACCATCGGCGAAACCGTCACCAGCGCGGAGGATCCCCGGCCGCTGCCCGTGGTGCAGATCGACGAGCCTACCATCGCCATGACGTTCACCATCAACACGTCGCCGTTCGCCGGCCGGGAGGGCAGCTACGTGACCTCGCGGAATTTGCGCGAACGGCTGGATAAGGAATTGCTGACCAACGTCTCAATCCGGGTCGCGGAACTGGGCCACGATACGTTCAAGGTGATGGGGCGCGGCGAATTGCAACTGGCCATCCTGATCGAGATGATGCGGCGCGAAGACTACGAGCTGATGGTGGGCAAGCCGGAGATCCTGACGCGCACCGTCAACGGCAAGTTGCAGGAGCCCGTGGAACTGTTGGTGATCGACTGCCCGGAGGCTTTTATCGGGGTGGTGATCGAGAAACTTGGCAGCCGCAAGGGCAAGATGAACAAAATGGTGAACCACGGCTCCGGGCGCGTGCGGCTGGAGTTTCACATCCCCTCGCGCGGCCTGATCGGGCTGCGCGGCGAGATCCTCACCGACACGCGCGGCACGGCCATCATGAACTCGCTGTTCCACGGCTACATCGAGTGGCAGGGCGATATCCCCACGCGCCCCACGGGCTCGCTGGTGGCGGACCGTCCCGGCAGGTCCACCGGCAACGCCATCTTCAATTTGCAGGAGCGCGGCGAGATTTTTGTCAGTCCCGGAACCGAGGTTTACGAAGGCATGATCGTGGGCGAGAATGCGCGCACGGCCGACCTGGACGTGAACATCGTCAAGGAGAAGAAGCTGACGAATATGCGCGCGTCTACGGCGGATGAAGCCATCCGGCTGGTGCCGCCGCGCATCCTGAACCTGGAGCAGTCCATCGAATTTATCCGCGACGATGAATTCGTGGAAGTGACGCCGGCATCCATCCGGCTGCGCAAGAAAATCCTGAAGTCCAACCAGCGGTAGTCCTGCATGTTTCAGGCGCAGCCGAAGCCGGTGCTCATTGTGATCGCGGCGTATGCGGCGCTGGTGTTCGCGGTGCTGGGAATCACGCCGCTCTGGCTCGATGAGCTGCAGCAGCTCGTGCTGGGGCGCGCCAGCGTGGCGGATCTGATGCAGTGGGTGCAGTTGAATCCGGGCGCGTCGCCGTTGCCCTACCTGGCGCAGAGGGGCGTCGTCGATTTGTTCGGTACGTCGGCGTTTGCGGTGCGCATTCCGGCGGCTCTGTGCAGTATCGCGGGGGCGGCGGTTTTCGCGGCTCTCTGCGGCAGGTTCGGAATCCGCTCACCGGCTTGGGCGACGGCTCTGTTTCTGGCCCTGCCGCTGCAGTTCCGTTACGCGTTGGAGGCGCGCGGATACTCGCAAGGCCTGCTGTGCGCGTTAGGGTCGCTGCTGCTGTTGCTGCGGGCGCGCGAGCGGGGCACCGTGGGGGCGGCAGCATTATATGGGGCGTCGGTTGCTTTGGGGCTGTACTCGCAGCCATTGACGATACTCCCGGTATTCGGTGCGCTGTTCTGGACCATCGGCGAGCGGGATGTGTGTTCACAGACCAAACGGCTGGTGCCTGGCGCGGCGGCGATCGGCGTGCTGTCGTTCGTCCCTTGGTACTGGCTGCAACGCCAGGCGCAGGAGGCTTCGGGCGCGATGTCGTTGTATTTCTTCTCGTGGCGGCAGGTCACTCCGCTGGGACTGTTGCACGAGTTGAGCGGCGGCGGGTACATCTGCAGCGCCGCGCTGTTGGTGGCGGCGGGCGTCGGGCTGGCCAAGCTGCGGAACCGGCGGTTGCTGGCGTGTGTGGCGCTGGCCGCGCTGGCGGGGCCGATCTTAGTGGACGCGCTGGTGAACTATTTCTTTGCGGCGCGGCAGCTTCTGTTTGCGGCGCCGGCGTTGGCTCTGTGCGCGGCGGGCGGTATCGAACGGCTGCGCAAGGGGCGGCTGAGGTGGGCAGGCGATGCCGTGGTGTTGGCTTTCTTTGCGGCAGCGGCGGTGAGCGACTATCGCCTGGCGACCGTCCCGAAGGACGGCTTCGGGGCGCAAGCCGGCGTGCTGGCGGCGCAGCTTCCGGCCGATGCGTGCGTGGCGGTGGCGCCCCGCACGCACGAAATCTACTATTTGTTCCTGCGGCCCGAGCTGGAGCGCAGGATTTGCGCGGAGCCTCCGGGAGCGGCGCGGGTGCTGGCAGTGATGAGCCCCTACAGCACGCTGTGGGAACGCGGCCAGTTGTCGGACTTGTTGGACCGGACCTACGAGAAGACGGGGGTGTTGCAGTCCGGCGCCGGGGAGATTGTGGATTACCGGCGCCGCTAGCGGCCAGCGGCAACGGACACAAATTCCCGGATAAGGGGATGTACCGCCCCCTTCAGTGACGATCGTTCCGGTTGGAAAAGGGTCGCCAGGAAGAACGGATGGTGGCACAAACGCAATATCCGAATGTCGCCGGCATCGTCCGTACCTTCGATGCTGAGGTCGTCTCGATCGCGAACCGATTGCGCGAAATCCGGGTTTAATCCGTAGCTGCAACGATAGCCTTCATCGACGCGATCCGTTCCGTAGAGTCTTTGAGCCAACGACCCCGGAGTCAGCCAGATCGTACCGCTAACTTCCACCAGAGAGCACGAGAGCTTGGAAATGAGAGGGTTTTCCGCATCGGGATTCAATTCCGCATGCGCGACATCCGCCCTACCGATCACGTTTCTGAAGTACTCGATTATGGCATGCTGGAACCCGCCGCATGTTCCCAAGAATGGGATCCCTCCAGTGCGGGCCAGAGAGATAGCGGCAATTACGCCTTCCGTATTCGCATACGGAGATGCGGGTACGCACCAGATTCCTTGATAGCCGCGCAATGCGCGCAACTCCTCTTTGCGGGTCAGCTTCGATGTGTGTATCCACACCGGCTCGACCGCCGCATCCAGCGCTTTGGCGGCCAGTTCCAGTGCCGGCGGAATGGCGATGTGCGCTGTCACAGACGCGCTGTAATCGCCTATGAGCGCGATGCGGATATTCGCCTTCATTCCATCCTCCGCTCCGAAGTCTGACGTAGTATTATCGCATCATGACGACGATGGAATGGCCAAACTCGCGGCTGGGCCGGCTTCTCGATAGGATCGAGCGGCATTACGGCAGACCCGCGCCGCCCCCATTCGCCGGGCCGTTTGAGATGATTCTTTGGGAGATGGTGGCCTATCTGGCTGACGATGCCCGCCGCGGTGTAGCCTTTGAAGCGCTGCGAAAGCAGGTAGGTTTGACCCCGGAGAAGATCCTCGCCGCACCGAAAACACTGCTCCGCGGCATTGCCCGTATGGGTGGATCGATTGCCGCGGACGAGCGCGCCGAGCGTCTGCGGGCGGCGGCGCAACTCACGTTGGACCAGTTCGGCGGCGATCTCGCCGGCGTCCTGGAACTGCCTCCGCAAAGGGCGAAGAAGCTGCTGATGCAGTTTCCGATGATCGGCGAGCCGGGCGCGGAGAAGATTCTGATGTTCTCGGGCGCGCTCGGCGTGCTGGCGCTCGAATCCAACGGTCTGCGCGTGCTGGTGCGCCTGGGCTTGGGCGAAGAGCGCAAGAGCTACTCCGCTACCTACAAATCGGTTCGTGAAGTCACGCTTGAAGAGCTGCCGGCCGACTGCAAGCTGCTGACGAAGGCGCACCTGCTGTTGCGGCAGCACGGCCAGCGATTGTGCCTTCGGAACGGACCGGTATGCCATATCTGCCCGGTGAGCTCAGACTGCCGCCTCTTCCAGGGTCTGGGGTAACCTCGGCCGTTACCGAGCCGCGACCGTCAGGGAGCGGTGTAGTAGGGACTACAATGGCAAAAAGTAATGGAACTAGGTTCCTTGTTCGGCTTTATTGCCGCTGATACGATTTCTATATGAGCGTTGTTTTAGCCAAAACAAGGAAAATATGAAATCCAATTGGTGTTTATTCGTGCTCTTGACCAGCGTCACGTTCTGTCAGGCGTCACCCCTTAACTTTGCGTCCTTGGTTGGACAGACCGTCTCCCTTACCGTGGAGCCGTATGCTTCCGGAGAGAACAATGGCGCCGCATACGTCGGTTTGACCCAGGGATATATCAATAACGACCCGTCGCAATCGTTCTGGATGTTCTGCGACGATTTCTCCGATGAAATCAAAGTGCCGTCCACCTACGACGTTACGGTCGTCAGTCTGATGAGCGGCGCCTTCACTGGCGATAATCTGGGATTGAGTCTTGCACAGCTTCAACAGCAAGCCGCGCTCGGACTGGATTTCGGCGCTACGCCGTCAGGGCATAACCAGGCGGATGTCGATACACAACAGGCGATCTGGAATTACACTGGCGGAACCTTCGCGCCCGATGGCGGGATGCTGGCGGATACGGCGGGGATGCAGACAAACTATCAAACGGCCAATTACTCCGGATCGTTTCTGTTGGACACAACCTGCGAACCAGGGCAACAGGCATTCATGCCGGTTACTGCTGCTGCGACTCCCGAACCGGTGTCGTTGGTGCTGCTAGGCTCGGGCCTGTTGGTTTTTGGGCTGTTCGGCAGACGGCGGCAAGCACGCAGGTAAACGGCGCCGCGACGTGGACCGATCCTTACACGCTGGTTGGCCACGCCACCAACCCAGCCGCGCTGAGCTAAGCTGGGCTTATGAAGATTTCACGGCGTGACTTTCTGGGTACCGCGGCCATAACCGGCGCCACCGCGCTCGCTGCCGCGGATGCCCTACCCACCCGCATCCTCGGTCGCACCGGCGCGCGCGTCTCCATTCTGGCCATGGGCGGCGGCAGCCGCTTCCTGATGTATCAGGATGAGGATAAGGCCCTGGAGGCCCTTAACCGCGCCTTCGACTTGGGCATCAGCTACATGGACACCGCCTACAGTTACGGCAACGGGCGGAGCGAGGAGCGCGTTGGCAAAGTCATGAAAACCCGCCGCAACGGCATCTTCCTGGCCACCAAGATCGACGCGCGTAAAGGCGACGACGCGCAGCGCATTCTGGAAGGCAGCTTGAAGCGCCTGCAAACGGACCACCTGGACCTGATCCACGTGCATAGCCTGACCGATGAGCGCGACTTAGCCGCCGTGGAAGCGCGCGACGGCGTGCTCAACATTCTGCTGAAGCTCCGCGACCAGAAGGTGACGCGTTTCATCGGCATCACCAGCCATACGGATCCGGTGGTGCTGAAGACGGCGCTCGAGCGGCACGATTTCGACTGCACGCAGATGGCGCTCAACGCCGCGCGCGTGGGCATGCGTAACGGTACTGGCGGGATGGTCCCGAATCCGGATCTGAAGACCAGCTTCGAAGATGTGGCATTGCCGGTGGCGCGCGGCAAGAAGATGGGCGTGATTGCGATGAAAGTCTTCGCGCAGGAAGCGCTGGTGGGACAAGCGCCGCCCGCAAAACTGCTCTACTATCCGCTTTCGCTGCCGGGCGTTACTCTGGCCGTAGCGGGCATGCCGAAATTCGAATTCATCGACCAAAACGTGGCGCTGGCGAAGGCTTTCAAACCCCTGCCGGCCGGAGAGATGCAGCAGTCTGTCCGCCGGGTTGGCGGCGCGCAACAAGGTCGCGCTCGACCGTTTCTTCAGCACCCACGTGGACGCGTGACGTTGGCCTGGCAGCAACGCCGGGGACACAAGTTGTGTAGCCGTGCTAAATCGGCTCGAAAAACGACCGCTAATCTAATGGATCTGCACGGCGCTGACCTGCCCAGGCTTGGCCTGCCTCACGGCATCGCGGATTTCCCCAAACTGCGGCCGGTATGCCGCGAGGTCGTTAAACCGGCTTACCAGAACGACAATGCCCAGCCGGTACCGCCCCGTCGGGTTCTGAAATTGGAGATTCCGGTCCAGAGTCGCGAAAACGTCGAAGTGCAGCGCCGCCTCCTCCATCAGGCGCCCATTGGTGAACGACCGCCATTCCATTTCGGCCACGGTCTTTACCTCGTCGCCGGGAAAGGCTAGGCGAAGCCTCGGGTTCACGCATTCGTCAAGGAGGATGCGCATTCCTTGATCTGTTCCCCAGCGAGCTCGATAAAACGCTGTGCAGGCGCTCGTTCCAGAGATGGCACAGTTTCCAGAAACTCATCCAGCGAGAAGCCGGCCGCCAGGTGATCGATCAGCATCTGCACGGGAATCCGGGTCCCCTTGAAACAAGGCGTGCCCGACATGCGGTCGGCATCCACCCAAATCACGTCTTCCAACTCTCGAAGGAGTTC
>Ga0302325_10013318_pt1 | contig 17543 bp, 22 predicted proteins | sample Palsa_T0_2_FD_201948 | JGI IMG/M metagenome (GOLD analysis project Ga0302325, IMG submission 201948) | Peat permafrost microbial communities from Stordalen Mire near Abisko, Sweden - Palsa_T0_2 | ecosystem: Environmental > Terrestrial > Soil > Palsa > Peat permafrost | place: Sweden: Abisko... | reverse complement strand
ACTTTGGTTGATCTTCTTTTAGTCGACTTGACCATGACTGTTTTGGTATTCGTCAATTGAGACATGACGAAATCGTGATAGGTAAAGTTGTTGGCAGGAGAGGCAAGTGTCCATGATTATATAGAATCGGATGAAACAAGGCATAAAGAGCACGGAACGAGGAAAGAACTCAGGTGTAAATGAAAGAAATGAATAGAAATTGCTCAACGCTTTTAGAAAGAAGCTTGAGGATTCCAAATGCTGGACCAGTACTTTGTTAGGACAGCTGGGAAAGTTCTAAATCGAGACTCCACTGCATGCGTCTGGGCTGGATCATTTGTCTCTCCGACGATCCAGACGCTCGAGACGCTCATTTCAGTGTTGCTGAGATCTCTTTGATATACTAGCTCTTACTATACAAAGTCCCATTCAGAGACTTCTTGATCACACCCTGACAGTTTCCAAAAGTCTGTCTTCCACACCCGCCAACGTGTACTCGTGAGCCAATACTGACAGGTTCTCTGCCTCAGCCTTGAACTGCTTGTCGGGGTCAACACCGGGTCCGAACATTTGTGCTCCAGCCCCAGGGCCCATCTGCCCCATCTGTTGCGCCATTTGACTAGCAGCTGTAGAGCATTAGGACTTCGGACGAAAAGCATAAGAGTTCAGGTAAAACATACCATTGTCGCTCCCAAGCAGGTAGTTGAACACTGACTGCAGCCCGAAAATACACAACACATACCACGAAATGGAAGACATCCACTGCGGATCCATATCCCTCGTGCCAACGCCTGCCTGCAACATGCTCTTAAACTTAATCGTCAAAGGGAACGGCAGTCGAACTAATCATCATTAGCATCATCCCTCCAGAACACCCGAGATAACATACTTATCACGAAACCACTAAAAAATGCATTGATCCAACCCATAATCAATGTTTGCGGAATCATCATCGCCATATTCCCCTTCATCATGCCCATCATTCCCTCCATAGCCGCAGGATCCGTCATCGGGTTTGCTGCCGCTTGCCCCTTCTTATCTGGATCCTTCAAGAAATCACCCTTCTCGTATGCATTCACGAGATAATCTTTTCGTGCTTGGAAGGAGGCAGGAGAGATAACGTTTGCGTTCGTACGAAGGTTGATACCTCGGAGTAGGGAACGCTGTTCGCGGATAGCGGGCAGCTCTTGTTTTTTGGGCTCCGTGGCCATCAGGACGGTTGCATAGTGGCGGAGGACTCCTGTTAAGATCTAGAAGAGTCAACTATCTGCTTCCAAGGTGTGGGAGCTGTTTCAATGTACCATAACAACAGTAATGGGGATCAGAATCCAGTAGCTATTCTTTGGTCAGCACAACCTCCAATTCCATCATTGCCATCAAATTCATGCTTACAAAAGCTGGTGATCCCTGTGGATCGTCTGCACCGGAATTTGCGCCATCGTTGCTGGTAATGTGGAAGCTCTTTCAAAGCAGTCAGCACAAAAGGAGGACCCTTCGAAAGTTGACGTTGAAGTGGCTTCGGCGCTAGCTCGGCTCGTTCCGAGAGCTCTTCAAGACACGTTCCCTCAGCCTTCTCCACGCGACTTAAAGCTCAACTTCCACCTCATCTACTCCATTTTACACAACAACCTCAAATATGGCCGTCTCAACAGAGAAAATCTCGGTGCACTCTATAGCAGGTATGTCGCAATCTGAAAAAGTCCCTCTCAATTCACTTTAGTTAGGAAACTAACCCTCTCCACCAGATCTAAAAAACACCTCTGACGATGCCATCCCCGCCTACCTCAATTCCCTGAAGTTCACACAATCCCACACTCTCTCCGATACCCGTCTAGCAATCGGCTACTCTGCCTTCGCCATCTGCGCTGCAACATTTTACTGGGACTACAAGCTAGGCTTCGACTCCACAAAGCACTACACTGCCATCGCCGTCGCCCTCTACGCAATCCTAAATGGCATCTTGACCTACTGGATCTGGGGTGTAGAGAAAGGGTCGGTTTACATCGGCACCAACAAGTCAGGTGAACGAATTGAGGTTTCCACTAAAACGGAAAAGTTCACCCCGATTTATAATTTGAGTGTGACCACGTATAGGAAGGGAGGGAAGAAGGAGACTGTGAGCATTAAGAAGCCGTTCACTTTGTGGTTTGATAAAGCGGGGCATTTTGTTGCTCTGCCGTTTCAGCAGATGTTGGCGTCTGGGGTGAAGCTTGTGGGCGAGGCGGATCCGACAAAGGTGGTGGAGGGTAAGAAGAAGGAGAAGAAAACAGGGGAGAGTAATATGTCAATGGATGATAAGTGGGCGAGTCTGTTGGCGGAGAGCTCAGGCGTCGATCTGGATGGTATGGCGGCGAGTCCAGCTGCCACGCCTGGTGGCAAGAAGAAGAGGGGAAAGAAGGCTTGAAGTTGTATGGTTTTAAGTGTATTCTAAATGCAGGAGTGGGTGGGAAAAGTGACGGGTTGCATTAAATGGAGTTAGGCAATCAATATCATGAATCTTTGGATGTCCTGTTTCTCTTTAGAACTTGTTCAAGTGAGCTGGGTACCGTGTTTTGCCTACGGTTATGTTTCCGCCGTCTCAATGTTTTATAAGATTTTCAACAGGTGGTTTTTTCAGTGCCCAAGTGCAGAGGCAATATTGAGTTGAGTTCTTTGTCACCTTCAATGTTTCACAGCTCATATATCATAGACTTGACTTGCACAACCCCGAAAAGATTCGTTCAACATGAAGTAATAATCATCCTGTCACCCTTTTATTTATGTCTCACCTATATCAGCATTTCTATAAGCTTTCACCTTCTCCCAGCTGAAATGTTGAATAACATTACTCTATTATTCTCGAATCCAAAGTAAAGGACCAAGCCGAGCAATTCTAGGAGAAGACAATCAAGTCCAGCTTCATTTCCTCAAAATTGGCCCCACCCCTATCCTAGAATCAGCGATTCTGTCGAGAAAAGTTTGCTGATAATCTTTCCTGCATTATGCGGCCATGGCAATACTTTTAAATAAGTCAGAAAGCGTACTCATTGTGGAGGAGGTTGATAGCTGCGGAGTTCGGAAGCTATAACAAGGCAGATAGTTATCTCAATATGCGGGATTTGTAAAGTACAGTCAGAAAATTATCATAAGTTGTCGTATTGTAAGCTCTATGTAAGTGCTTTCTCTGTGGCATTCTGAAATCGAGAAGTCTTGAGAGTTGTTGAAGCTACTGCTTCTATTGCAATGACATACGTGGTCAGCAAGGGGACTTACTCATTGTAAGACTACCAGGCCCTGATGACATCTTTGAGGAATTCAAGAGCGCCTCCAGTCTATTATCCTCTAGCTCGAGTACTTTGAAGTTGTGAAAGGCAAGGAAATGGATGTTGGGGGCCGAAACTTCATGTTGTTGATTTACCCCTCCTTAGGCGAGACAGAAAAGGGGGCGGGGCAGCATGCTTTAGATACCACAGATTTGCTCTACCACACCACGTAACAGTTCCTCCTGGAATTGACTAAAACTCATACTAGACTCTTCTGCTCTGTGCTGTTTCTTAGTTACTGCATTTTAAATACTGAACTAAATCATGCTTGATTATTGAGGTCTTGAATATGAGATATATTTTTAGACTCTCAGTTGCGCCAAGAGACTCGATCTTTTGAAAGATGGCCCAGAAATGCAGGTTACTTTTCTCTAAAATGGCACTATCTGTAGTGATAAATTAAATTTAAGAAATATAAGAAATTAAGAAAATTTACTTCATGGTTTTGCTTCAGGCAAGTCAATTTTGCTCAGACAGTGCCGACATGGAGAAGTTTAGGAGTAAGGTCCCGCTTTAATTCGTATATTCCGTTACGATTGGTGCTTGAAAGTATGAGGTATAGAGGCCTGCATATGGAATAAAACATTTGTGGACACGGACTGGGAATGGGGCTTGCCTTCTTAAAACTACTGCCTTTGCTCGTGGTCAACATGAGAACCTCGAATTTAGTTGAAATAGGAGCCCGTGGACTGGATAGTTCTGTAGATACGATCTCAGCCAATAAGATACTTCCTTTAGAATTCGACTGTTCTTCGCTTTCGCTGCTGAAATTAACTGGTGTTGGCTCAATTAAACTTTCATGGTCGCACTTGCCTCGTGCTGTCACCTTTCGATTCATTTGCTCAAAAAGCAAACGAGGGGGACTTCGTACCACCGGTTCCATCTTCAACTTCCATGATCCTCCAACTTCCATCAAGCATCGTCAAGAACACAACCACGACCCAAAATATCTTCAATGATCAAGTTGAAGATCGGTGAAGCGGCATCCAGGGTATTGGCAATGAAGTGAAGCTTGACTGCAACCTCAACACGAAAAGTCAAGATGGCACCTAAAGATGAAGAGCGCCCTTACAAGAAAGCTCGACTGTTCGAGTGAGTTTTTGTACATTTCCGTGTAATTTACATGCTGATAAACATTTTTCATGAAGCTCTTTGGAGGAAATGATCATTCTTATTGCCGGCAAAGAAGGTCACCAAAAGACTTTCACTGTACATAAGAAGACACTCTGCGACGCTAGTCCATTCTTCAAAGCTCACTGCAAGCCAGACTGGATGAAGCCTGATGACAAGATCATCAAACTGCCGGAGGACAATGCAGAGGTTGTCCGGATGATGATCTTCTGGATCTATCACAACCAAATCTGTATCTCGGAGATAAAATATGATGAGCTTAATACCTGGTGTACTTGCGAAGAGGCCCTTGATTCACCTTGGGGGCTGTTCACCCAGCTCTATGTCATTGCACAGAAGTATCAGATGGCTCAACTCCAAAACGATGCAATCGATGCGCTTCTCGATCTCGGCGCCAAGTGGGTTTTGGCTCCCGGCACTATATCATGGGTCTATGAAAACACTGCCAAAGGTGATAATCTACGAAAGTTGATCTTCCGAATCGCCAGAGAAGACTTGACCAGGAGCGATCTGGCATCTTTTTGCGACAATTTGTGCCAGCAATTTCTGTTCGACATGACATACGCGGCTGCACAAAGCGACTCCCATGGTAAACTGGAGGATAATGATAAATTGTGTTCAATTGAGAATCCGCAGGAGGAGTTCTGCGCAGAGTATCATCATCACGATGTCGGTCACGATGTCGGTCATGGTGGTAAAAAATGCAAGAAAGTCAAGCCCTTTATTGAGGCCTTGAATCATGAATGAAGACGACTTTGACGTGGCCTTCAGCATACTTTCATAACCATTGACTCAATTAGACTTTGAGAAGATAATTTAAGGTAAGTAGAAATTTGACCCGTTCGTCGCACGGTGAAGCTGACTTCGGGAAACTCAGTTTTTCATGGCAAACAACACTGACCGATCGCAGCATATCAGAGGGAAAGCCATACATTCATTGTTGCTATGCCTGAGAGGAATTGCGGGACAGGTTCCACTCAAGACATCTGGAAGCGTTGCAGCATTTACTCATTAAACGCTTTCTTGTGTCCAAAGGGTGGCTCTCGAATTTGTGCCTTCATCTACGGGTATTTGCCATAATTGCAAATGCCACTTTTCTTTCCCGTGTACATAGAAGACAATATTTTCGTTCAGAGAATCTTCATTGGCCATCACCAGCCAAAACTCCAAACACCGTGCTGATGCAATCCATGATGTGACATTATGCCTTCCTTGGCTTCTTGGCAGGCTCCTCGTCACTCACAATGTCCTCTTCATCCTCATCTTCCTCTTCATCGGCGACATCTCTGCTCCGCTTCAACCCCTTCATTTTCCTCGTCTGCAACTCCTTCAAATCCTGCTTGCCAAGATGAATCCTACCAATCTTATCACCCACAATATCCGTAGAGATATTCTTTTTAGGCCTCTCTTGACTCGTCTTTGCCCTTTTGAGTGCCTCTTTCATCGTATCCTCATCCGCCTCCTTGACTCTTCCAATCCTGAAATCCATCCTCGGACCCATTTCCTCAACCTCGACTCTCGGCAATTTCTGTCCACTCCTCTTCGTCCGAATCAGGTAAATCCTCAAATGCACACTCGGCTTGCTCTCCTCTCCATCCACACTATCCCTCGCACTGATGCTTACAATATACTGCAATCCTTCAACATCCACCTTATCAGCTGGCTCTCCCTTAAAGAAATCCGTAAAAAAGCTCTTGACCATTGTATACTCATCGCTAACCGGATTCTCGAATGGTGTGCCTGCGAATAAGAGCATAGGCTTCAATCCCACCGCACACTTCTTATTCTTAAATTGGTTCAACCTCCTGAAACTATCGGGATCAAGATATAGCTCTAGCATATCCAAAACCTTGTACGCAAATGTTCTGACGAGCGTAATAGCATGCGGGCGTTTCTTGCTCGAGGAACCGAACACTAGAATTGAAGCATCGTTCTTCTCGGAGAAAAACTCGAGAGATGCAGCATCCTCGAATGGATGGATGGCGTTCTTTTTTGTGAATTTCTTGGCGAGTGGAATTCTTAGTTGGTGTAGGTCGGTCAAAGCATCTTGGACAATTTGCGAACAGGTTGTGCCCCGGAGGAAGAGGGCGGTTTTCGGGTTTTCGGTGGGCTGCGTGCGTTGCGGGGTTTTCTATGTAGTTAGTATTGACAGCTCATGAGTCAATATGTAGGATCACTAACATTTGTCGCAACATTTTGACGTTGGATGTGGAATTGAGCTGGTGAGGTTTCAGATGGAGCTTTATCGCAAAGAACTTTTTTGCTATCAGAGTTCGCCAATCGATAAAAAAGTCAGGCATCAATAATTCCTGCCTGGCGCCTTCACATGCGAATGCAAGACCGCTAATTCTAATCCCTGTCTCCCATGACATCTGGGGTAACTTCTTGGTCTTGTGCCGAATCCATTCCTCCGAACAACTCTTCTAACAACAACCACAACTCACATTTCAATTCTCTACAACTTTGTGGTTTCGAATTCAAGATAGAAGAACAGATGCGGATACGACGATAGCACAGAAAGGTTTTCAGTGCGCCAGCACGAGTAGAATTCACCCCCGCGAGTTGCCGAGGCTCGAACCGGCAAAATGTCAGGTATTGAGAGTCTCAAGGTACGCAGATGAGGCATCCACAGAACCAGCGCAAGCATACTGACAGATTTATTGAAAAGAAAGTACTTGAGAGCATCATCCTGAACCCCAAATATGCTCCTTTTTTAGCTGTACTGAAAGCAGCTCGCAATGGCGCTGTCTACGGCGCCAAAGTCAGATTCCCACATGCGCTGGTGTAAGCTTCATCCCCACAACCTAAAAACAAGGCTGATGAGATTGAAGCATGATATTTATGTTCCGGTCGGGTACCATACAGGAGAAACTGAAGCTCATATTCCGCGCGACGAAAACACATGCCCAGAATCTGGCGAAGTATGCGACTATATACAAAACTACAATGCTGCTGTTAAGATATATGGGCTCTGAGCCAGGTAAGGAGGGTCCGTACGATACTTTCTTTGCGGGGCTGCTTGGAGGTTATGTTATTTTTGGACGGAGGTCGAAGAGAGGGCATGTTTCGAGTGTGAGCAAGCAGATTGTGATTTTCGGTGAGCAGGCCACTTCCCTTCAATTTCTCTCCTAATGGAATGCAGTGTTCGCACGCGTAATTCTGGCACTCGCAGAGCTATCGATTCGACCGAGTGTAGGCATTATAAGGAGCAACGAACTATCGAAACGGATAGGCCATGATGCATGGCCTGTGTTTGCCGCGATGAGTTGGGGGAGCGTTATGTGGTTGTTTAGATGGTATCCTGAGACGCTTCAGACGGGTTTGAGAAGTAGTATGGATTATATTTATGTGCAGAGTGATCACTGGGATAGTTTGAGGAACTTCTTGATCCACAACAAGTAGGAGAAGCACAATCGGGGGATTCTGGGCACACGAGAGCTGCTCGGACAGCTTGTGAGCTGGCATTCAAAGCATGAATAGACGGGCGGCTGGTTTTGCATATTTGGGTTTTGGGCTGCACTTGTAGACTAGATTTCCTCGTGAGACGGTCAACTTCAAAGTATATTTGCTTTGGACCCTTGATGTATTGGGTCTGTTTGATTCTCATTGTTTGATTCCGCTGAAGAATATTTGCTATCATTGCATTATTGTCTTTTTTCCGGAGTTCGCTTGATCTAAACTTCGTCACACTTACAATCAAAACCCATCTCAATTTTACGGCACGCACGCACATACTAAACAGCAGCACCTCATCCATCCGCACCGCGTCTCCCAGCAACGCATTCAACAGGCGTCTAGCATCTCCTCCAGCATCTCCAGCACTCATCCGACATCTCATCCAGAACCTCATTTGGCACCACACTCATCAACCTCATCGTTGGCGTTGTATACTGTGCAGTATGGAAGTTGAAGGCGACCTCATTTGGGGAAATGATAATGAATCGGAAGTATTCGCAGGAGCCCACAGCATGGATTTATGTCTTATCTTCCGATTCGCTCTAAATAAGGATTTCTCTCGAGGTCTCCCAAGCCGTATCGTAATGTGTTATCATAACCTACTCACAAACGACGCCAATAGAACATTCTCTGATCGAGCTTCAATGCGTGAAGCGCTCTATTCCTCGATACGCAGAGTGTGGCCCCAATGCACGCTCTACCTTTATATTGCAGCAGTAGACGTTACAGTTGATATCTATGAGGATACAGAGGGGCAGGATCAATGGCATGTATCTCATGAGAGCATATACAAGCTTTATATATATAGAGACATTGTTACCAATGGACTGCTTGTTTGCATACGAAGAAGCAAAGCCGACGGTATATGACCTCGTTGACTATTCAAGCCTCATTCACATCCGCCATCTTGGAGGAAGGGGTAGCACGATTCTCGTACGCAAATCCTCAAGCTCTAATGCGCTTTATGTTTTCAAAGGCGTTATCTTTGGGGTATTCCTAGAGTCTCCTGCGGATTTCAGAAACTGGAAGGCCGATTGTTATCATGAAATTCGGACTACTTGCTCGCTGCCTAAACACCCAAATATAATTCCTCCTCCAAGCATGTTCGTCACCACCAGAGGAGTAGAGGACCAGAGACAGGCACTCGTTTGTGGTACCCTATATCCTTTCATGAGCATGGCACGCTAGACGATCAGGTCGAGAATAGCAAAGTTGATGGAACACGTCTACCACTGCTGAACAAAGCAATATGGTGCTTTCAAACGGCTTTAGCTATTTCTCACCCCCATTTCACGGGCACATACATTTCATATGGATATCAAACCGGCCAATTTTGTTTTGGATGCCAATAAGGCCTTGATTTTGATAGACTGGGAACAGAGCGGGGCACCGTTGTATACCCTCGCACCCGACGCTGACGGCTCTTGGGATGTCGAAGAGGCGAGGACCGGATTATCACTTGACGAGGGAGCAGATTTGGTAGCGGCAAAGCTTATATACACGAAGTATCGTGGTCCTGATCGAGAAAATCTTGCCTGTGGTCGACCGAAATGGAATGTGTTTCCAATCTGGAGGGACCACTGTCCAAGAGCCTTGGAAGCAGCAGGGGTGTTCAGTCTCGGTCGATCTATGTTGATGTTATTACAACAAGTGACACAAAGCGAGGTCGAAGACCTTGGCGAAGTTGTTGTTTACTGGGACGGAGAAGCAAGTGACATTCTGGAGGATTGGAAGGCTGTTGTAAGCAGCTGTCTTGATACTGATCCGAACAGAAGAATTAGATTGTCAGAGCTCGTGAGGGTTTGGGGAAATGCAAAATGCAACAAGTAGGTTTGCGAAATGGGCCTTCGTGATAGAGAACTTGATAGCGATGTCAACATTTTCGATGCTGAACCTTGATCATCATCCTGAATGGCTGTCTCCTCAGCTGCAATATTGATTTCTGGACTCTTCGATTGCTTCGTAGAATATCGGGACAATTTCCACGCGTCAGTGGATGTCTCGGGACTGTGCAGTAACGCGTGACTTCCAACATTTTGAAGGAATGAACTTTACTTGCACGAAAGTTTGAGGGTACATTTTGCTAGGTAGGTAGGCATTTAAGATATCCTATTGGGCTTAATACATTCACTGTCACTTTTGCTGTTCCCCATGAGACCCCTCTCACCCATTTTCAGTTCTCCTAGCTAAGCGAGCTTGGGCGGAAGGGATTGTACGAATTGATAATTTGATTACATAGCTCAGCACCGCTACATTTCAGTCCAAAAAGTCTGTTTTCCAATTGTAAATTCAGATCAGGTCTATAAGGTATAAACTGTTCAATCTAATTAAAGATGCAGAAAATCCCAGGTCGGAGTTGCGTAATTGTCACCAGGTGGGTTGCTCAAGTATCTGGCTGGCATGGAAAGTGGTAGCAAAGTCCGAGTAAGCTTCACTTCCATGAAAAGTCTCTTAATTGTCAATATTCAGAAGTTTGTAATACGTACGTAAATGATTCCATTTATCTCGAGGTTTGCCTAACGTGCGCCTTCGACTCCTTACTTTGACCTATGTGCATTCGGCAGGAAGTGCGCATCAGCAATACGGTCTTTCGACAACAATACCGTCGTTTTCCAAGGAATTTAGTACGTAACACACAACTTTTCAACATGGTGAGAAGCTAAAAGATGCGCATTGTTCGGGCGCATTTGCCGGCCTAGAAATATACTGAATTGCGTGTTTTGGTAATGGAATATTTAATCGTTCTAGTTTTTGGCATAGGCATAAAAAAAGCGACGGTACTGCTGATGTGCACTAAAAAGCCAAAGGTCCCTGTTTTAGTGCGACCTCAGGTGCACGATTAGGGGCCCTGGGGCTTGAGTTAGAGTGAAGAAAATCTTGGCTGGTTTTGGCGCCCGAGACGGAACACCAAAAAGCTGCCAGTCTCAATTGTCTATTCCTCGCCCTTCCAAGTTCCAAACTTGATCCAGCTTGCAGACAAACTTCATTCGAGGCTGCTGAATCTAACTATTATTTTTTTGGTCTATTGTAGGTTAATCGGGTATCGAAGATACAGCGAGTTGCCGCATTTGTTCACCAGTCAAACATCGGCCACCCTTCTCACCCTGCCTAGCCACCAAAAAAATTCAGTTCCAGAAATCTAATTGACAAAAAAAAAATTTTGACTTCGACACCTGTGTGATTCGAACACACGCTCCCGAAGGAAATGCCTGTCTTTGCTTTGCTTGCACAATAGCAGGGCCTGTGTGAATTAGTGAAGGTCTCATTTTCCGGGTATCAGGTGGCTTACATCGCGTTAACCACTCCGCCAAAGTGCCTGTTGTTGGAGGCAAACTGGCTTATTTCGTTATATGTCTTACCTCGGGGAAGAGCTGGTAGGATCCGCTCGAAGCGGAGTTCCCCGTTTGTCTCTAACACGTGGCTATGCTCATGACTCGAGGAGACCAGCGCCTCGCTTAAGGCCTAGCCTATGCTTACCTACCTATTCAATCAAATAGCTCTGTTGCTAGGCAGAGTGGCTGATTCAATGCTTGTTCTGCTTCTACCAGATATCTCTCATACATTCAGCTAAACTGGTAGAAGACTCATCTCCTTTCACAATGCCTTGGAAAGCGATGGAGAATCTGCCAGCACTCGCTGTGTACCAAAAAGATCTCTGGCGACTTGAGGTAGAGGCTTCGTCCATCGATCTTGATTATGGCGTGTTCAGCATACCAGTTCTAGAATAGACAAATGGCGTGACGGGTTGATTGCCTTATTTCAGGCGAGTGAAGACTTTCAAATGAAGAAACTCTACAGGAGAATCCTGAAGGATAAGAGGGAAGCTAGCCTTTTCCTAGATGGCTGTTTCTATAAGAACAAACCCACGTGACACTGTCACGTGATACAAGCATCGTCGTGCTTAGGTAGGTACCTAGCGAAACTCAACTCAGGCTGTTAAACACTCAGAAAGGGCGAGATATATCTGCTAAGACTTAAGGCTTGAATCGAAGAAACTATCGTCAAAAATGACAATGGGTAAATAAGATCCCTATCTCCACTGAATATTCCATGAAACGTGAGGCCCTTGGGGAATGCTTTGCAACGTGACCAATAACCGAAAGAAAATCAGTACATTCACCTGGTACTACTGTCGAAAGTACAATCCATTTGTCATTTAACAGACTTAACAGAATTTTTGCCTCGCATAATTCAAGCATAAAGATGATGCGTAATTCATAGACTGGGCGTCTGGGAAGCCTGACCCACCATTCCAGGCAATTCTTCTCATGTTGCTGGTCAAATGCATCCATTTCAGCTCGGTACTCATCTGGAGACACTTCACTGAAGTTGAATCTTGGACCGTTCATGCCAACTTCGATGGTTATCGAGGCGAAAGTAGATGTAGAGCTTTCTCGCCCACACCCTCGATTCGAGCATGGAGAGGAACCACCAATCCATCAAATCGACAGCAATAACTGCGGCCTAGCTAAAGACATTTCCATTGAACAAAATAAAAGTACTTTTAAGCCTGCCAACATCAAATTTGTGCTTGACCAAGCTTGATTGTGCAAGTGTTCAATTTGAACATCTGGACCACTATAGCCACTTGAAGCTCGTATTGATTTTGGAAGATGCCAAGAAAGATCAAAACAGGTACAAGGAAAGATTTTCCACTGTTTTTAGGCTTCTGCACAATGTTGTGGTTGTTTTTGTCTTCATCAGAGACAAGTGTGATTCCCCTGAGCAGCCGCCGCACCAACTCAAAAATCAAAAAATCAAAATCATCAAAACAAACAACAACAGCAATCATTTTGATATTTGAAAATCCAGACCAAGTTTCAATCAAGCAAAAGAAAGGGAGTAACCTTACCAAAATGATACTGATAGGTTGCGTTGATAGATGTGCCTAAGAAAGTGGAAAGAGTATAAGGAGATGTGAAGCAAAAAAGAAGAAAAATCAAATTCCTGAGTGTGCATGACCCTGAAGTGGGTGGGGAAAGCCCTTACCACAACAGAAAGCTCTTTCCAGAACGGAAGGCACACGAATTTTTGTATTTGCAGCCAGGACTGGTAAGTGTAGCCGACTCGTGACGAGAGTTCCCGTTTCTGATTGGTCATCTGGAGTACGACCCACTCGATTTCTGCCCTGAACCTCCCATTCAAGTGCTTAAACATATTTTTATAGCCTCAGAAGGCGTTAAATATCTACGTAGAAGAGTTTCAAACTGAATCGATACTCTTGTGCTGATTATTGACATTTTAGAGCTCAGAGTTGGGGCCCTGTGTTGTGTAAACAAAGTAGGTAAGGAAAGCGCGCTTGGAAAGTTCAAAGTAAGTAATATAATCAAATAAGCGAAGTTGACCACAAAAACAGGCACTATGGCGGAGTGGTTAACGCGATGTAAGCCACCTCACCCTAAAATTTAGACTGTCACTAATTCAAACAAGGCCCTGCTATTGTGCAAACAAAGCAACTAGGCATTTCCTTCGGGAGCAGGGTCCGTCGCTCAATACCCAAAAATATGCAATAAACTAACAAAAATATTAAGAGTTCGAATCTCCTTAGTGTCGTTTGAATATTTTTTGTCAATTAGATCTCTGAACTTAAGATGTGTGACGCATTTGATTTTTTTTTTAGAAGCTAATGCATCGATGTTTGAAAAAGGGAGAGGAAAAGGCTGGCATAAAACCAGGCCGACTTTACTCTCATATAACCCAGATCTTTTTGCTGATTTTCAACCTCCCTCAATAGGCGAAGCGGGCAGGTCTCGGCCTCCGGAAATGGAAGCAGGAAGATACATCAACAGCGTCCAACTCTCTCACAAACATTCCATCCTCCACACTCAACTTTCAACACGACCCCAGCATTTTCCCCTCTACCCCTTTTTTCGACTCGGCTATTTGCTGCCTCTCTCATCGCATCTCGAACACAAGCCAACCACTGTCCGAAGCAGCTTGCATCCCAATCCTTCCCACCGGCATCAACAGCAAACGTCACTTCTCTCAAGTGCTCAAAGTTTTGAAATAATAAGAACACCCAGTCGGTACGGTGACATCGCGAAAGCGAGCCGTATTCAATCTTCACTTTTACGACTCTTTCTCTTCCTTCTCCCTTCGCGAAGTTTCGAAGAATCTTTGGATTCGAGAACGAGAACGTGGAATATGAGTAGAAAATTGACGGTAGTATATCGGAATCAAAATAGGGCCAAGATAATGAGAGATCGCTCTGCTTGTGAATAGCTGAGGTGACGTTGTCAAGGCTTATTGAGAGAGGCGGCAGGGACGTGAAGTAATGTGCATAGATCTCATTTCGGGGTTCTGATGAAAGATCTGATATGTGAAATGATATTGAAGAGACAGGGTTGATCTGCGTTTTCTTGGCTCCTGGGAAACAGTGAAGTGAGCCCTCATCGTCGTCGAAAGCGAGTGCTGTGAGTGCTGGATGATTCTCTCGATCAAGGGACATTATAACGCTAGAAAAATATTTGAATTGTTGCTTCGGTGGACTCATAAACTTGGTCGTGGAAGAAGAGCGAACAATTATACAGAAGACATAGCGTGAAATGACGGCAGTTTGAGCAAGTTTGAGTCAGATCCAGAGTGTGGAGATGAGTATGAATGAGCATTTTGATCAACAAGTCTCGAGATCTGCTCAAAAGATCAAAGGAGTACGAGATCGTGGCCTCCTTGGGCTGGATGATGAGGACCTTGACGGGTACCCGGTACCTAGGTAGGTACGGGGCTGTGAACAGTCACGTGATGACTCCTTTTCAACAAACTTTTGATCCTTCCTCCAGTCATCACCATCTTCTCATCTTTCATCGCTCAACAACACTCGTCGCAGCTGGACTTTAACCCGCATGTAAGCCAAGTGCGCTCCTGGGCGAGCAATGATGGACCTTTTAAGTCTCCTCACACATCTGGGAGCGTGCATCCATGCGACGAACCCAGCGACGGTCCACGATGATGAAGTATGGCTGTACTCCTGAGATCGCCTAGGATCTGAGAATCGACTTTTAATCAGGCTTTTTAGGCATCGAATATGAGGCATTCGTCGCCCTTACACTTTGCCGCTCTGGTGAGGCAGAGCAGCTTAGCCCCAATCCAGATCCACCAGACGGGCCTGAGCAGAACTCCGAAACTGGCCTGATCCATTATTAGTAAGTTTTCTTCTCGGTCATGTGAATAAATCATTCTCGTTGATATCATTGGTATTGCGGTTACCTTCGAGTACGTCACGCCCGATCCACTGTATGAATACGAAGTCAAGCTCTTCAAGGTCTTCAAATATTTCCCGAAGTAGAAAACCGGTCGCTATCGCCAAACGCCACTTATTTATATAGCGGCTCCAAGTACCTCGCATCAGATCCCGACAAGAACTCCCCGACTGGATTGCTAAGGAATCGCTAAAACGGAGTCGGAGAATCTCTTTGACCAATCTGAGAGGCGAAGTTACCTCGCTTGCTGATTCAGGCTTGGTGTTGAACGCTCAATTTTCCTCCGCTTGCAAACAAAACACGGATTCGGCACAAAATACAGGGGCTCAGATCACAAATCCCGTATGAAGACTGAAAGAGCATCGAGAAATACGATTTCATTAGCCAAAGCACGAGAGTCGTCAGCTCCAGAATTCATGCAGATATGGCGGGTTGTCGTTCCCGTGCTTGAGCGGCGTGTTTTCAGACGGCTTATCAAGGCAGGAGCAAAGGTTAAAAATCCACTTTCCCAACTCTACGTTTTGCTTATCTTCACTTCATCACTTTCCTTTGACCTTCACTCACTTCGCTTTTTCACATCTTTCGGACACTCAGTTATAAGATGGCAGTCACCAGGTTCATAGACCGCAACATCTGCGTTGCACCAATTCAAGGCCACACCTCCACCTATGGCTATACTCCTTCTCTCGGAGCTGGCATCGCGTTCTGTGTTCTCTTCGGCTTGAGCATGCTCCTACATACCTTCACATCGATTCGATATCGCACATGGTGGCAACTTGTGTTCACAGTTGGAGCGCTCTGTGAAGTTCTCGGATGGGCTGGGCGGACATGGTCTCATTATTGTCCATATATGACGACTCCCTTTCTGCTTCAAATTTGCACTCTCATTGTCGGTAGGTTCATCGTCCACTTTCCGTCGGCGCTTACTGATTCTCCAATAGCCCCCACGTTCTTCACGGCGGGAATCTATGTCATTCTCGGTCGACTGATTCGATCGTTTGGAAGAGGTGTCTCCCCGATCTCGGCAGCTGCCTACCTGTACATCTTCTGTACAGCAGATGCTGTCTCCTTGGTCATTCAAGCTGCGGGCGGTGGGATGGCAGCGATAGCCTACGAGCAGAATCCTCCCAAGGACACAGCCAACGGAACGCACATTATGGTCGCTGGAATCCTTTTCCAACTTGCCTCAATTCTGGTCTTCGTCAGCCTGTTCGTCGTTGTAATCTTCCGAACTCTGAGGACCAAAGGTGAATTCTTGACGCAGAGAAGGGTTCAGTGGATCATAGCTGCAATGGTACTTTCAGTCGTGCTCATAGTCACACGAAGCATCTATCGAACTATCGAGCTTCTGCAAGGATGGTCGGGATATCTGATTACCACCCAGAGGTATTTCATTGTGCTGGATGGTGCAGTGATGGTTGGAGCTGTTGGAGTGTTCAACATTGCAAGGCCTGGGTGGTCGAACATCACTGATGAATCATTTGAGATTAAAGAAGAGAGTCAGGCAGAGACGACGGATACGTCATAGAATAAATCTTAGGGGTTGCTTCATGGCGTCTGGCTTTACGGAAGGGTCATGGGTCCATATAGAAGGCGAAAATTAAATAGAATTCTTATATCCAGAACAAAATGGACATTTCACCAGCCTTGTGCAACATCTCGTTAGAGGAAATACTCTAGGGCCCAACAATAAGACCCAAGAAGGAGACGAGATGATCAAGATGAACTTCTCAATCCCGAGGGCGTTGGGCCGGGCAGTCTGTTGAAACGAGGGCAACAAAACATCAATGCAAAACCACTCATCCGCTTTTGGTTTGCCAAAACTGAAACTGACAGTAAGTACCAGGGACTTCATTCCAAATTTTGAAGAAGGAACGTTTCTACTACACGTCTACCTCTCAATAATACGTCGGAAAAGCTGGCAGACTCACAGATAATTGAGTTCTCCATGCCGATAGCCGGAGCAGTAAACTATGGGCCAAATCACCAGGGCGGTTCTTTTGGTGGAAGGACATAGTGCTTGACGTTGTTCGAGTTCTAGTAGACGATTTGGTGACAAAGGAAAGGCTTTGAGGGATTAGGATACCCACGAGATGATTCATGCAGATATTTGGCTACACGAGTCTTCGAATCTTGAGATCATGGCGTTTGGAGTATTTGAACTTCCGGATCAAGGATAAGAATCAGGAATTCTGTTTTCGGGCAGAGGGCAGGATCATTCAGGGTATATTGCACATCTATCATAGCTCCGTTCTCGTAACTGATGAAGAGACGATGTACTACATAATTGTGAGACAGGATATTATTCAAATTTTTAGGCTCTAACTTTTTTTTTCGGACACTTCCAGTCTGAGTGGTCTTGATATCTTTTCATTGGCAGAAGCTCATTACTACGCAACAGACCTCCTACTTAGAATCTATTTGCTCCATTACAAGGTTCTCTGCGTCTAAAATCGGGAAAGTTTGCTGCTTTTTA
>Ga0302325_10013317_pt1 | contig 17543 bp, 16 predicted proteins | sample Palsa_T0_2_FD_201948 | JGI IMG/M metagenome (GOLD analysis project Ga0302325, IMG submission 201948) | Peat permafrost microbial communities from Stordalen Mire near Abisko, Sweden - Palsa_T0_2 | ecosystem: Environmental > Terrestrial > Soil > Palsa > Peat permafrost | place: Sweden: Abisko... | reverse complement strand
ACGTTGGTTACGAGCAGGTTGAACAGGCGGGTCGAGAAGTTCAGCCGCGACGCCTGGGCCAGGATGGTTGGCGGGGCCAGGTTGTTGACGCTCGCGAGCGTCGCTGCTCCGACGGCCTGCTTGGAGTCCTTCAAGCCGTCCATCGCCTGCTTTACGACCCGCAGCCGCGCCACCGGATCGTCGATGTAGACCGGCAGCTGGCCACGCATCACCGTGAGCTTGTTGCCGAGATCGCCGCGGTCGCTCTTGGTCCGGATCGAGACGGGCACGAGCGCGCGGAGCTCGAGGCCCTCGGTGCGGATGCCGCGCGAGCGCAGCCAGCCGGCGAGCGCTCCCGAGACGACGGTCAGGACGACGTCGTTGACGGTCCCCCCGAGCGCGTCCTTGACCAGCTTGTAGTCGGCCAGCTCCTGGCGCACCACGGCGTAGCGCCGGTGCGGTCCGATCTCGACGTTGAGCGGCGTCTCCGGAGCCGGGTTCAGCCCCGCCCAGACGATCTCGCCGATGCCCTCGGCGACATCGCGTACTGCCGCCAGCGTGCGTGTCGGCCGGGAGGCGGCGGCGAGGGCACGCGCGGTGATCTCGGCAGTGGTGGTGACGAAGCCACGCAGGCCGGCGACCGCGAGCGCAGCCGGGGAGGGCTCCGGCTCCGCCCGCCACGGTTCGAGCGCCGGATCGGGTGGCGGTGCCGGATCCGGCGTCAGGTCGAAGAGCACCGTCGCCAGATCGACGCCCGAGATCCCGTCGACGAGCGAATGGTGGGTCTTGAACATCAGCGCGAAGCGATCGTCGGCCATGCCCTCCACCAGCCAGCACTCCCACAGCGGCTTGCAGCGGTCGAGCTGTTGGGACGCGATTCGAGCCACGAGCTGGAACAGCTGCGCCTCGGTTCCGGGGGGTGGCAGCGCGGTGTGGCGGACGTGATACTCGAGGTTGAAGCTCGGGTCGTCGACCCATAGGGGCCGGCCGGTGTCGAGCGGCGGCGTCGCCAGCTTCTGCCGGTAGCGGGGGACCAGGTGCAGGCGCCCGCGGATGTGATCAAGCACGTCGTCGAACTCCGGCGGCGGTCCCTCGAACAGCAGCACGGCGCCGATGTGCATGTGCGACTCCGGTCCTTCCTGATGGAGGAACGATGCGTCGATTGATGTGAGTCGGTCTAGATGCTCCTGGGCCATGGCCGTCTCCCCGGCGGCAGATCAAGGTTAGCCATCTGCGCGGCCGGCCGGTTACCCGCCTTGTACGCTGGGTCGATCGCCTGGGACTTCTCCACCGATCCGGAATTTCAGGACAAGCTCGACTGGATGCGCGGCTTCGTCCAGGAGGAGATCTGGCCGCTCGAGACGCTCCTCGAAGAGCTCGGCTGGGAGGGGCTGATGCGCGCGATCGCACCGCTCCAGGATCGGGTCAAGGGCTTGGGACTGTGGGCGGCCCATCTCGACCCAGAGCTCGGCGGCCAGGGCTTCGGTCAGGTCAAGCTCGGGCTGATGCACGAGATCCTCGGCAGCACGCCGATCGCCCCGCTGGTGTTCGGAAACGCGGCCCCCGATTCGGGTAACTCCGAGATCCTCGCGCTTGCCGGAACGCCCGAGCAGAAAGCTCGCTATCTGCACCCGTTGCTCGCGGGGGATCTGAAGTCCGCGTTCAGCATGACCGAGCCCGACACCGCCGGCTCCGATCCCACGCTACTGCGCACGACCGCCGTCCGCGACGGCGAGCAGTGGGTGATCAACGGACACAAATGGTTCTCCACCAACGGCTCGATTGCCGACTTCCTGATCGTGATGGCCGTGACCGACCCCGAGGCGCGGCGCCATCAGCGGGCGTCGATGCTCATCGTCGACGCCGACACGCCGGGAGTGACGATCGTGCGCGATGTCTCGACGATGGAGCACCCATGGGAGAGCTTCGGGCGCTATGGCAACCACGCAGAGATCCGCTACGAGGACGTCCGCGTCCCCGCGGGCGCGCTGCTCGGCGCGCAGGGCGCCGGCTTCCTGATCTCCCAGCAGCGCCTCTACCCGGGCCGCATCCACCATTGCATGCGCTGGCTCGGCGTCGCGCGGCGCGCGTTCGACATGCTCTGCGAGCGCTCGGTCTACCGCTACGCCCACGGCTCGGTGCTGGCCGAGAAGGAGACGATCCAGAACTGGATCGCCGACTCGGCGGCGCAGATGCAAGCGGCCCGGCTGATGACTCTTCATGCGGCGTGGAAGATGGACGCCGAGGGCGTCCTCGCCGCCCGCAAGGAGATCGCTCTGATCAAGTTCTTCGGCGCGCAGGTCCTGCACGACGTGGTCGACCGCGCCCTCCAGGCCCACGGCGCGCTCGGTTACTCGACCGACCTGCCGCTCGAGGCGATGTACCGCTACGCGCGCGCGGCTCGCTTCTACGATGGACCTGACGAGGTCCATCGAGCGTCGGTCGCGCGCCAGGTGCTGCGCGGCTACGAGGCTCCCGCGGACGGCGTTCCGAGCGAGCACGTCCCGACCCGCCGCGAGGATGCGCGCCGCCGGTTCGCCGAGTTGCTCGAGTCGGTCACCGCGAACGACTGACGGGCGGGCGTCGCTGCGACGGATCGCCTCCGGTCACAGGATTCCCGCTGTGGGGTTAAACATGCTGTGTCGTCCAACGAGCGCTCCGATGCTGAACTGCTGCGACGAGCCCGGTCCGATCCGACCGCGTTCCTGGCGTTCTACGACAGGTACGAAGAAGCCGTGGTCGGATACTTCGTCCGTCGGGTCCCAGATCCCGAGCTCGTCGCCGACCTCACTGCCGAGGTGTTCGCGGCCGCTCTGCACGCTGCGACGCGATATCGCGCAACACGGCCCACCGCAGCGGGCTGGCTGTTCACGATCGCGCACAACACCCTCGCCAAGAGTGCGCGCGCCAGGCGTGTCGAGGCGCAGGCGAGGCGGCGGATCGGAATCCGCGACGCGGTGAGCTTCCAGACCGACGAGCTCGATCGTGTCGAAGCGCTCGCCAGCAGCGACGGTTGGCTCACCGGCCTGCTCGAAAAGCTGCCCCGCGAGCAGGCCGACGCGATCCGCGGACGCGTGCTTGATGAACGCGGCTATCCCGAGATCGCCGCCGAGCTGGAGACGTCGGAGCTCGTGATCCGCAAACGGGTCAGCCGCGGACTCGCAACGCTCAGACGAGAACACGAGAAGGAGAAGCGATCATGACGGTGCTCCCGACGGTCCGCCGGCAGCTTCAAGACGCAGCCGAGCAGGTCAGCCATGGCTCCCAACGCCGCCGGCTGCGTCCTGGAACCGTTGTCGTGGCGAGCACCATTGTCGCGTCGTTGGCTGTAGCGGTCCTCGCGGTTGCGCTGCTCGGGCACTCTCGAACCGCCCCCAACCAACCGGCCGGTCAGGATCGGCCTCACGGCTTCGGACCCACGGCCGCCTCCACGCGGGGCGTCGAGAAGCTGCTTACCGGCGACGGCATCGGCAGTGTCACGTTCGGCCAAGCGCCCGGAACTGTCGCTGTCGCCCTCGAGCGGCTGCTCGGGCCTACCACCAGCGCGGGCGCAGGCGGAGGAGGTCGGACGGGACTGGTCGGCAGCATCTGCGGGTTGAACCAGGAGATCGTCTGGGCGGGTTTGGCCGCGAAGTCGAGGCGCCCGCTGATTGAAGGCGGCCAATCGGTCGTGTTCACGTCCGGCCTGTACGTCTACTTCAAGCGCTCGAGGTTCGTTGGATACTCCTACTACCAGTACACGTCGCTGAAACGGGACGTGCGCCACGGCGCCGCAGCGGGACCCAGGCTCGCCACCTCGCGGGGCCTCGGCCTCAGCGACACACTCGCGCGCGGCCGGCGGCTCTACGGGAGTGCGTTCGTGAATTTCAGCGGACTACAAGGCACCCCGCCCAACCCGCGGCTCGACCGGACCACGGCGTGGAGGGCGCGCACAGCGACCGGGCGCATCTACGGGTTCGTAGCGAAGACCGCCCAGCAGCGACGCATCAGCAGCCAGAGCACGATCGCGTCGATCGCCGCTGGTGCGACCCCCAACACGCCCTGCAAGTCGCCGTGAGACTTCGCCGATCGATGGCGCTCAGCACCGCGTTATTCTTGGCCGGATCGAATCACCGAGAATTGGAGTGACCGGAGATGAAACACATTCTCGCGACCGCTGCGCTTGGGGTCGCGCTCGCCTTCCCAGCCGCCGCGTCGGCGCAGTACACGCCCCTTCCCTCCACGGGCGACTCGTGGTACTGGGAAATCGACCCGCCCAGCGCCGGAGTGTCGGGATTGCCCGCTACCAGCGCCGCCTACCCGGCGCCCGGCAGCGCGCGAATCTGGGACACCGACCTCTTCTACGACTCCAATACGTCCTCCGGGAGCAACCTTCGCATCCCGACCGCGGCCTCGCCGGTCGTGACGGCCATCCACGCAGCCGGCCACTACAGCGTCTGTTACGTCGAGGCGGGCGCTTACCAGACTGGCTTCCCCGACGACTCAGACTTCGCCCCGGCGGATTACGGCAGTCGCGCAAAGAGATACCAGATGCAGGGCTATTCGAACGAGTGGTGGTTCAACATCGCCGGCTTCAAGAACTACGTTGCGGGCAAATCCTCCACGCTCACGGGCGCCGCGGTGAACATTGCCGCGGCCGTCAACAAGCGCTTCGGCTGGTGCAAGCTCGAGGGTCAGGATGCAGTCGAGCCCGACGATCTCGACGGCTACACCAACAACAGCGCAACCGGAGCCAAGGGCGGCGGCTGGGGGCTCACCCAGGCCGACTCGGCCGGCTTCGAGCGCTGGCTCGCCTATCAGGTGCACGCCGACGGGCTTGCGGTCCTTCAGAAGAACGACCCCGCCAACGCATCGGCCGATTCGCGGTTATTCGACGGCGTCCTCACCGAGGAGTGCAACTACTACGACGACCCGTGTGCCGGCGCGGGGGGCGACTGGAATGACTATCTCGCGGCGGGCAAGCCGGTGCTCGACGCGGAGTACCAGCAGGACGGCGAGACCGCCTCGCAGTTCTGCTCAGCCGACGACCATTGGGGTATCTGGGGCGCTCTCTTCAGCGTTGACCTGGACGGGCCGGCGATCTATCACGTGTGCTGGAGCGCCAAGAATCGGCTGTGAACATTGGGCGTCCAAGCCGGCCGGCCCGCTTGATCGGCGGGCACGTGAGGTATGCGTAAGGGAGCGCGCGGGCAAGCAGGTTCGTGAACGCGTGCACGCCGGGGAGGGTGAGGTGGAGGCCGTCGGGCTGGAACCAATCGGGGTGTCCAGCGCTGTACTTGACCCAGTCCAGCAGCAGGATCTGGCTCGGGTGCGCGCGTGCCTCAGCGTGCTCGAGCGCGGCGTTGGGGCCGGCTGAGCCGCCAAGCTGCCGTGGCGTGACGAGCACGAGCAGCCGGTTGCAGCACAGCACGTGGAGGACTTGGCCGATATCGCTCGAGGTCACGTAGCCGTTTGCCCCGAGCGCGAGCGCAACCAGGTTAGGTAGCGCGTGTCGAGCGCGCAGCTGGGCAAGCAGCGCGAGCGCCTCGGAGAGCTGCCGACAGCCGTGCGCGTTGGCGTCGTAGCCGTCGGCTGCGAGACCGGGCAGCGACAGGAGCATTGTGGAATCGCCGATCGCGAGCGGTGGGAGCTGACCGGGCAGATGGGTCGCCGCGGCTGCGGTCTCAACGCCACCACACCCCGCGCGGCTGATCGCCGGGAATACGAGCATCAGGAGCGTCGCGCCGAACACGCTCGCGCAGATCACAGCAGAACGCACGTGGTCCCAGGTCGCCACCGGCGCGTACTCTGACCGATCCGCCTCGCTCATGATCGCCGACTCGAAACGCGGCAACTTGCCGTGGCGGATCGGCACGGAGTCGGCGCGAGCGGGCGTACTCAAGCGCAGCAGAGTTTCGCTTCACGACACCCCGCTCCTCACGACCGCGCGTGCGCCCGATGAAGCGCCTCACGCCTCGTCCGGCGGCGGGCTCACCAGCAGATAGCGCTCGTCGCTGATCGGACCGCCCCAGTAGATCGGCTGGTCCAACGGCATGACGGCAGCGGCCCGGTTCCGGGCTCGTACAAGCGTCAGCAGCTCGTCCGCGGGGAGCCCGGCGCCGGTCGACCAGCGACCCTCGATGAGCACGAGACGCCCGTCGGGCTTGAGCAGCCGGAACCAACGGTCGAGTGCGAGGCCGGTGTCCGGAAGTGCCCAAAGGACATGTCGAGCAAGGACCACGTCGAACGTTTCCCCCGGCCACGGGGGCAGCATCGCGTCGGCGATCTGGAAATCGGCGTCGACGTCTGCGGCGACGGTCTTGGCTCGAGCTCGCTCGATCATGCGAGGTGCGAAGTCGATCCCGTTCACGCGATAACCCGCCTCGCCAAGCAGAATCGCCAACGTCCCGGTGCCACACCCCAGGTCGGCGATCCGAGCCGGCGCCAGGGGCAGTAGAGATATCAGCAGTGACCTCCACGCCTCACGGCTCGCCGGTTCCAGAAGGCCATGGTCTGGCGCATCATCGAAGGTCGCGGCCTGCTCGTCCCAGTACTCAGTTGTGTCGCTCATGGCGTATTGTGCAACGAGGCTGTCCCGGACATCAGCGTTAGCTGAGCGGCGTGACCGGGCTGCTCGAACGCTCGAGCGAGCGCACGCGAGGCGACGCTGTAGGTTTACGGGATGCCGATCAGGCCACCCGAGTAGAGGAGGACGGACATGCCGCGTTACATGGTGCAGCGCACCTTCCCGCAAGGGCTCGAGATCCCGATTGCCAATGGCGGCGCCGCCGTCTGCGCGACGGTCGTTGACAACAACTCGCAGGAGGGAGTCACGTGGGTCCACTCCTACGTCAGCGAGGACAAGCGCACCACCTTCTGCATCTACGACGCACCCTCGCCGGAGGCGATCCGCAAGACCGCTGCTCTCAACGAACTCCCGGTCGACCAGATCACCCAGGTGCGGGTGCTCGACCCCTACTTCTACGCGTAAGCCCGAGCGCGGGGAGTACCCTCGAACCGGGGCCTTACGATCGGCTCCTGGATGCCGTCGGGAGACGGATCCCGAGCGCGTCGATGTCTGGCGACTGGCCACGCCGCTCGCCGGCGCCGGCGGCGACGGAGCCGGCCGCCGGGGCCGAGCGCCGGAAGAGACGCACCACACGCGGCCCTACACTGTGACCGTGTTCTCGGCCCCGGAGAAGATCCTGCTCGCAGCGCCGCGCGGCTACTGCGCCGGCGTCGACCGTGCAGTGCAAACGGTCGAGCGCGCGCTCGAGCTGTACGGCGCGCCGGTCTACGTGCGCAAGGAGATCGTCCACAACAAGCACGTGGTCGAGCAGTTGCGAGAGCGCGGCGCGGTGTTCGTGGAGTCCGAGACGGAGGTGCCCGAGGGAGCGACCGTCGTCTTCTCCGCCCACGGCGTCGCTCCCGCCGTGCACGCGGCCGCGGCTGCTCGGAACCTGGACACGATCGACGCGACCTGCCCCCTCGTGACCAAGGTCCACCGGGAGGCGGTGAAGTTCGCCGCCGAGGGGTACACGATCGTGTTGATCGGGCACGCCGGGCACGAGGAGGTTGAGGGAACGATGGGCGAGGTTCCAGAGAACATCGTGCTGATCGAGAACGAGCGCGACGTCGATTCGCTCGAGGTGCGCGATCCGAGCAAGGTCGCCTACATCTCGCAGACCACGCTGTCGGTGGACGAGACGCGCGCCGTGATCAACCGGCTGCGCGAGCGCTTCCCGGCGATCATCGGCCCGCGGACCGACGACATCTGTTACGCGACGACCAACCGGCAGGCCGCCGTCAAGCAGCTCGCCCGCGAATGCGACCTGGTGCTCGTGATCGGCTCGCGCAACTCGTCGAACTCGAACCGGCTCGTCGAGGTGGCGCGCGAGCACGGCGCCGATTCGCACCTGATCGACAACGAGGGCCAGGTGCGCGAAGAATGGCTGGACGGTGCGCGGACAGTCGGGATCACCTCGGGCGCGAGTGCTCCCGAGGATCTCGTGCAACGGCTGATCGACTTCTTCCGGGCGCGTGGGACGGAGGACGTCCAGGAGCTCGAGGTGGTCAAGGAGGACGTCCGCTTCATGCTTCCCAAGACGATCCGCCAGGCGCTCGCGGCGGCCTCCTGACAGGCCCTGCGCACCCTCGTCGTCTCGGACCTCCACCTCGGTACGCGCCAGCGGACCGACCTGGTCCGGCGCCCGGAGCTCCGGGCGCCCCTCCTCGCGGCACTTGACGGCGTCGAGCGCGTCGTGCTGCTCGGGGACGTGCTCGAGCTACGCCACGGGCCGCTGCATGAGCCGCTGGCAACCGGACGTGACTTCTTCGCTGCGCTTGGCGAGGCGCTCGGCGACCGAGGCGAAGTGGTGATCGTTCCCGGCAACCATGACCACCACCTCCTCGCCGCGTGGCTCGAGCGCCGGGGGCGCTGTGGTGCGCCGCCGCCGCTCGGACTCGAGTCGGCGGTCGACTGGCGGGCCGGGGAACCGCTGGCGGCGATCGCGCGCTGGCTCGGTCCGGCCACCGTGCGCGCCGCTTACCCCGGCGTATGGCTGCGCGAGGACGTGTACGCGATGCACGGCCATTACTCGGCTCGGCATACAACGATCCCGATGTTCGAGCGGCTCGGAGCCGGCGCGATGGTACGGCTGATCGGCGAGCGACCCGGAGGCCCCGCGCGCGCCGAGGATTACGAGGCCACGCTGGCGCCCCTATACGCCTGGATCCACGTCGTCGCGCAGTCCACGTCGGGGAACGTCGCGGGCTCGCAACGGGCCTCGTCACGTGCCTGGCGCACGCTGTCGGGCGGCAAGCGCCAGCGCTCGCTCCGCCGGCTGGCGATGGTTACGGCTTTTCCGGTGGTGGTCGCGGCGCTGAACCGCGCGGGGATCGGGCCGCTCCAGAGCGACGTGTCGATGGCGGCTCTGTCCAGGGCAGGGCTGCGTGCGACTGCGCAGGTGCTGGGCGGCCTCGGCGTCAGCGCGCCGCACGTGATCTTCGGGCACACACACCGTGCCGGCCCGTTCCCCGGCGAGGACCTCGCCGACTGGGCCACCCCCGCCGGCGGGCGGATGATGAACGCCGGGAGCTGGGTCTACGACCGCCAGTTCGTGGGCGAGGTGCCGAACGAGAGCCCGTACTGGCCGGGCGTGAGCGTGGTCCTCGAAGGCGACGCGCCGCCCGAGTTGCGGCGGCTGCTCGGATACCGGTCCGCGGCGGACCTCGAGCCCGAGGCGTAGCTCACGGCGCTTTCATCACGCCCGGGGTGAAGCAGACCGCGTGACAGGTGACGCCGGCGCCGACGCTCAGCTCGAGCGTGCCCACGGTGTGCTGAGAGTGCTCGATCAGGGGGTAGCAGCCGGGGTGCTCGACCTCGAGCACGCGGCCGTTGGCCGCGACCGTCCCGCGGCCGTCGAGCACCGCCCAGACGCCGGCGGCCTCATACGGGCCCGAGTACGGGCCGGCGACGTCCTCGCTCTGCGCCGCCAGCTCGGCGCCGCGGGCGTCCTCGGGGCGGAGCGGCGTGAGCGGGTCGCGCGCGATTCCGAGCAGCTCCTGGATCGCCAGCTCGGTGTCGACGTACCCGCCCTCGCCGTAGTGGTACTCGAACAGGTGGCCATCCCCGTTCCAGAGATAGCGCGCGGGCCAGCCGAGGTTGCCGTACAGGCGCCAGATCTCCTGGTCCGCGTCGACGACGACGGGGTACGGCACCGCGAGGCGCGCGACCGCCGCTCGTACCGCATCGGGATCCTCGGACGGGGGGAACCCGGCCGTATGCACGCCGATCACGCGTAGGCCGGCCGATTCGTAGCGGTCGTGCCAGGCGCGCATGTACGGGAGGGTGTGGATCGAGTTCACGCGGCAGAAGTCCCAGAACTCGATCAGGACAGGTCGACCCACCTGTTTCTGGTCCATCGGCAGCCCGGGGTCGTTGATCCATTGCAGGCGGGGCGGGAACGGCGGGGCCTGGATATGGTCGACCGGTGCTCGCACGCGGGCGATGTTGCCATCATCTGCTGCTGATGACCTGCCCGCGACGGTATGCGTTGGTTGTGGCGATGCTCGCTGCGCTGGTCGCTGCGGGCTGCGGCAGCTCGCGGCGCGCGCTCGGCGAGGCAGGCTTCCGCTACGCGTCGAATGGGCTGATCGCGGTCTCGCAGCCCGGTGCGTCGCGTCCGGCGCCGGCTTCCCTGGCCGTGCCCCTGCGCCCCTCGCACCCGTCGGCGGCGTCGCGCACCGCAAGCGCGCCGGCAGCGCCGGCAGCGCCGGGAGCACCGCGCGGGCCGCAATCCGCACGTCTGATCGCCGCGGCCGCCGCCGACGCGCTGGCGACAGAGCTGAACCGGCTCCCGCACGGCACGACCGCGGTGGCGTGGGCGACCGGGCCGCCGGTCTCGATCTACGACTCGCCGCGCGCTCGGCGCCCCGAGCAGCGATTCTCGACGCACGACCAGTTCGGGATCAGCCGGGTCTTCCTCGTCAAGCACGCGACTGCGGGCTGGCTCGAGGTCTACCTTCCGATCCGGCCCAACGACGCCACCGGCTGGGTCCGCTCAGCGAGCGTCGGGCTGACCCTCGATCGATACCGGGTGGTGGTCGATACTGCCCGGCACGAGCTGACGATCCTGAGGTCCGATCATGCGGTGATTCACGCGTCGGTGGGCATCGGGAAGCCCGCGACGCCGACGCCGCATGGGTTGTTCTATGTCCTCCAGGAGCTGCGGGTGGTCCCCCAGACCGGCCCGTACGGCACCTATGCGTTCGGGCTCTCCGCCTACTCCAACGTGCTCCAGAGGTTCGGGACCGGCCCCGCTCAGGTCGCGCTGCACGGCACGGATGAGCCGTGGAGTATCGGTCAGAGCACCAGCAACGGCTGCATCCACCTCAGCAACAGCGTCGCCGACCGGCTGGCGAGAACGCTGCCGCTGGGGACCCCGGTGCAGATCGTCTGAGGCCGTGGACCGCGGCGGGTTGAAGGTCTCATCACCCCGCTAGCCTAGGTCGAATGGGCGAGCACGCCGACGATCCCCCGCCCGAGGCGGGAAAGCTGCCGACCGGTCGCTTGGCGCGGACGGCGCGCGTCGGCGGGCTGGTGACCGGGCAGGGACTGCGGTGGGCGGGGATGCGGACCGCCAACCGGGTCCGGACGCCGGAGCGGGCCGCGGCGGCACAGAGCGAGCGGACGGCAGCGCTCGTCAACCAGCTCGTCGATCAGCTCGGGCAGATGCGCGGCGCGGCGATGAAGGTAGGCCAGATGATCTCGATGGTCGAGTTCACCGACATGGCCGAGGACGAGCAGGACGAGCTGCAGCGCAAGCTCGCCGCGCTCCGCGACGATGTCCCGCCGGTGCCGTTCGCGGCACTCGAGACGCTGATGCGCAAGGAGTTCGGCGGTCCGCTCGAGCGCGTGTTCTCTGACTTCGACGAGCGCGCGTTCGCCGCCGCCTCGATCGGCCAGGTCCATCGCGCGACCACGATCGACGGGGATGACGTCGTCGTGAAGATCCAGTACCCGGGGGTCGCCGAGGCGGTCGAGACGGACCTCCGCAACGCAACGCTGCTGCTGCCGCTCGTCAAGCGGCTCGCCCCAGGATTGGACGCGAAGGCGATGGCCGCCGAGATGCGCGAGCGGATCGGGGAGGAGCTCGACTACGAGCTCGAGGCTCAGAACCAGCGTCGCATCGAGCGGCTGATGCGGGGGCATCCGTTTGTGTACGTGCCCCGGGTGCGCACGGACCTCTCGACCCGGCGCGTGCTTGTGTCCGAGTACGTCGAAGGGCAGCGCTTCGAGGCGGTGCGCCGATCCGACGAGGCGCTGCGCGATCGCTATGGGGAGATAGTGTTCCGGTTCTTCTTCGGTCTGCTCTATCGCGACCGGATCGCCCTCGGGGACCCCCATCCCGGCAACTATCTTCTGCGCCCGGACGGCACTGTCTGCTTCCTGGACTACGGCCTGCTCCGCAATGTCGACGCTGCCCGCATCGACGGTGAGCGGGCGATCGCCCTCGCCGTCCTCGGCCGCGACGCGGCGGCCCTGAAGGCCGCTCTCCTCGCCACCGGCTATCTGCCCGCCGATCGGGCGGATGCGGTCGACGCCGATTGGGCGCTGCGCATGATGCGGATGGCAGTCAAGTGGTACGCGGTGCCGGGTCAGCGGCGTTTCTCTCCCGACCACGCCGGTCGCAGCCTGGAACGCGAGCGTCGCGACCCCGACCAGCGGGCGGAGGCGAGGACGCAGGTGAACCAGTTCACGCTGCCGCCCGAATCGAACTTGATCCGTCGGATGCACGGCAACGTCGCTGTCGTCCTGGGGCAGCTGCGGGCCGGGGCCGACTGGGGCGCGATCGCCGCCGAGTACCTCCACGGCGCGCCTCCCGCGACGCCGCTGGGGGAGGCCGAAGCCGAGTTCTTCGCGCGCCGCGGCCGCGGGGCCGGCATCAGCCTGGAGGCTGCCGGCTAGCGATGAGCAGCCCGGCTGAACTTGCGGTACGCGCCGGCGGGCTCGCGGACGCCGGCGCGATCGGTCACCTGCTTCACGATTTCAACTACTTCTACGAGCGAGAGCTGTGAGGCGCCTGGGCTAGGCTAGGTGCTAGGAGCCTCCACCGGCGACTGGAGCGGGAAGTGGCAGGCGGCCAGGTGCTCGCGCCCGAATCGTCGCGGCTCGGGAACGACCTCCGCGCACTTCTCCTGGGCCAGTGGGCAGCGGGTACGGAATCGGCAGCCGGACGGCGGGTTCACGGGCGAAGGGAGCTCGCCGCGGACGGCGACTGTGCCGTTCTGCTCCCTCGCGAGGTCCGGGTTTGGGACGGGGATCGCCGCCAGTAGTCCGGCGGTGTAGGGGTGTGCGGGCTTGGTGTAGATGTCGTTTCCCGGTCCGACCTCGACCAGCTTGCCGAGGTACATGACGCCGATTCGATCGGCCAGGTAGCGCACCACCGACAGGTCGTGCGAGATCACGATGTAGGTGAGCCCGTGGGTGGCCTGGACCCGCTTCATGAGGTTGAGGATCTGCGACTGGATCGAGACGTCGAGCGCCGACACAGGTTCGTCGGCAACGATCAGCTGTGGGTTCAACGCCAACGCCCGCGCGAGGCCTAGGCGCTGGCGCTGGCCACCGGAGAACTCGTGTGGGTAGCGGTCCATCGCGTCAGCGGCGAGGCCGACCTCGTCGAGCAGGCGGCGCACGGTCTGGGTTCGCTCGCTGGACGTGCCCTGGCGGGCGATGTCGAGCGGCTCCGAGATGATCTCGCGGACGCGCATCCTCGGGTCCAGGGAGGCATAAGGGTCCTGGAACATGAACTGGAGGTCCCGGCGCAGGCGGCGAAGGCTGCCGCCCCGTACGCTGCCGAGGTCGGTGCCGTTGAACACCACCTGGCCGCGGGTGGGGGCATCGAGCGCGACGCCGAGGCGACCCAGCGTCGTCTTTCCACACCCCGATTCGCCCACCAGGCCGAATGTCTCCCCCCGTCGGACCGCCAGCGCGATGCCCGAGACCGCGTAAAGGGTCCCGATCCGCCGCTGGAGGATCGCCCCGCTGGTGACCGCGAACTCTTTCGATACCTCCCGGAATTCAAGGATGTACTCGCCGTCGCGCGCGACGGCGGCGCCGGCGGCCGATGGGTCGGGCGCGGCGGTCGCGAGCAGCTCGAGTTCTCGCCCGTATGTCGCGACCAGGGATTGGTTCTTCTCGGCTTCGGCGAGCAGCGACGGTCCGACCTCGCTGGTGCCGTCGGCCGAGGAGCGTCTCGGGTGGAAGCAGGCGAACAGATGGCTCGGGTTCTCGCCTCCCAGCGGCGGCGCTTCGCTGCGGCACAGCTCGGTCGCGAACGCGCACCTCGGGGCGAACCGGCACGCGATCGGAGGGCTGCGCAGGTCGGGTGGGAGGCCCGGGATCGAATAGAGCTCCTGCGTCTTGTCCTGGTCGAGCTTTGGGATCGAGGCCAGTAGCGCCTCGGTGTAAGGGTGCCGGACATCGTGGAACAGGTCGGCAGTCGAGGCCGTCTCCACCCTCTGGCCGGCGTACATGACGAGCATGCGGTCAGCGTTGCCGGCGATCACTCCCATGTCATGCGTGATCAGGATGATCCCCATGCCGAGCTCTTGCTTGAGCCGGTCGAGCAGGCTCAGGATCTGCGCCTGAATCGTCACGTCGAGCGCGGTCGTGGGCTCATCGGCGATCAGGAGCTTCGGCTCGCACGCTAGGGCGATCGCGATCATGACGCGCTGGCGCAGGCCTCCCGAGAGTTGGTGCGGGTAGTCGTGCACTCGCTCTGTCGGCCGCGGCATGCCGACCATCGCGAGCGTCTCGGTGGCGCGCTCCATCGCCGCCGCATTCGAGACGTCGCGGTGAATGCTGACTGCCTCGGCGATCTGCCTGCCGATCGTCATCGTCGGGTTCAGCGAGGTCATCGGGTCCTGGAAGACCATCCCGATCTCGTTGCCGCGGACCCTGCGCATCTCCTCGTCGGTCAGAGTCGTCAGGTCGCGGCCGTGGAGGCGGATCTCGCCGCCCGCGATGAACGCGCCGCGGGGCAACAGGCGCATCATCGACATCGCCGCCATCGTCTTCCCGCAACCGGACTCGCCGACGATGCCGACGGTCTCGCCGGCCTCGACCTCGAAGCTGAGTCCGTCGACCGCGTGGACGGTGCCGCTGCGAAGTCGGATCCGGGTCTTGAGAGCCTCCACCTCCAGCAGCCGCGCCACCGTCGCTACCGTTCCTGTAGGCGGACGTCGAAAGCGTCCTGTAGCGCGTCGCCGATGAAGTTGAACGCGACGACCGTGAGGACGATGATCACCAGCGCCGGATAGATCTCCCACCAGTAACCGTCCTGCAGGTAAGTGGTGCCATCGGAGAGCATCGAGCCCCACGTCGGCGTGGTAGCAGGCAGACCGAAGCCGAAGTATTGGAGTACCGCAAGCGTCAGGATCGCGTTGGCGATCTGAAAGGTGACGGTCACGACGATCGTCCCGATCGTGTTCGGGATGACGTGGCGGAGAATGGTCCGCCACGAGCGCCCGCCCATCACTTGGACGGCCTCTACGTACTCCCGCGTCCTGAGACTCAGCGTCTCCCCCCGGACCAGGCGGGCCGGGATCTGCCAGGAGACGAGCGAGAGGACCACGATCAGGAGCGTCAAGTTGGGCTTGTAGACCTGCGCCATGAAGATGAACAGGAAGACGACGGGAATCGCCAGGCCGATGTCGACGACGCGCATCAGCACCGTGTCCACGGCCCGTCCGAAGAACCCGGCGACCGCTCCGTAGATCAGGCCGAAGCTCGTGGCGATCAGCCCGACGGCGAACCCCACTTCGATCGAGCTCTGGCCGCCCACCATCAGCCGGCCGAGGATGTCGAAGCCGCTGTGGTCGGTGCCGAGCGGGTGACCGGTGCCCGGGGGGAGGTGCACCTCGGCCAGGTTCGGATCGAACTGATCAGTGTGGTAAAGCAGCGGCCCGACGAAGCTGAACAGGACGACCGCGACGACCACCCCTACTCCCACGATGGCGAGCCGATTCTGGGCGAAGGTGCGTGCGATCAGCCGCCATGGGCTGCCCGCGGAGGCAACCTCCCCTCCCTCGGGCAGTACCACCTTGACGCCTGTGGGGCTGAGCGCCTCCATCGCCGCGCTCAGTATCTGATCCGGGGATCGAGGATCGCGTAGCCGATGTCGGCCAGAAGGTTGCCGAGCACCGTGATCACTCCGACCAGGACAGTGATGCCGAGCATGACTTCGTAGTCGTTGCGTGTGGCGGCTTGGAAGTACTCGAGCCCTGCGCCGGGATAGTTGAACACCTGTTCGATGATCAGCGTCCCGGTCAGCACCGTGGGAATCGAGAGGCCGATCAGCGTCACCAAAGTGATCAGCGAGTTCCGCAGCAGGTGGCGCAGCAGGACGAGCCGCTCGGGAAGGCCCTTGGCCCGGGCGGTGCGAATGTAGTCCTGGGCGAGAGTGTCGATCGCCGAGGAGCGCATGTACCGGCTGAACAGCGCGTACGTGACGAGCGTCAGGCTCGCAACTGGAAGCACGAGGCCGGCGGGATGTGTGAGCATGCCGAGGGCGGAAGCCGATTGCGGCGCCTCCGAGGGAAAAACATGGAAGCTGATCGAGAGCAGCTGGATGAGCAGCAGCGCGATCGCGTACTGCGGCATCGAGTAGAGGATGAAGCTAATGCCGGTGCCGGCGTAGTCGAGCGGCCCGTTGCGTCGCACTGCCTGGGCCACCCCAACAGGGATCGCGATCGCCACCGCGAGCACCAGTGACAGCCCGCCGAGCACGAGGTCGCGTGGCAACTCCGTGGCCAGCAGTGAGTCGACCGAGCGGTTGTATTGGAACGAGTACCCGAGGTTCCCGTGGGCCAGCTTCTGAAGGAACAGCCAGTACTGGTACCACACCGACCTGTCGAGCCCGTTGGCCCGGTTGAACTGTGCGATCGCCTGTGGCGACGCGCGATTGCCGATGATGTCACGGGCCAGGCTGCCCGGGAGCGCGTGCAACAGGGCGAAGGCGATCATGGTCACCCCGAGGGTGACCACGATCGCCTGACCGAGCCTGCGGATGATGAAGCCAGTCACGCTGGACTCCGTCCATCACCGCGGTGGCTATTTCGTGAGATACCAATCCTCCGGGTTCATGTAGCCGAGCGCATTCGCCGCATAGCCGCCCAGATGCTTGGCCACCAGCGTGCCGGCATCACCCGTATAGGTTCCGATCGACGTTGGACCGAAGACGACAGGCACCTGGCCCTGCATGTATTGCGCATACGAGGTCAGCGCCTGAGGCTCCTGGGTCGCGGGGCCCGTGATCGTCGCGTGGATCAGCTGCGTGGCGCGCGGGTCGCTGTAGCTTCCGTAGTCCGCCACCGCACCCGGTGCATACAGCGACTCTCCGGTGGGCAGAAAGTCCGGCCCGTAGATCCACCCCGCTCCCCAGTTCTCAGCCTCCCAGTTGCACGTCGGTTGCCCTGCCTGGCAGGCGATCGCCGTTCCGATCACGGTGGGGAAGGGGTGGGTCGTCAGGTTGATGTTGATGCCCACGTGCTTGGCCTGCGCTACCAGATCGTTCATCTCGCTCTCGAGCGAGGCGAGACCCGCCGCGTAGTCGATGTTGAACGAGATCCCCTCGCCCGCCGTGATCCCGCCACCGCACTGATCGGCCCCCGTGCCTGGGTTCTTGCAGGTGGTGCTACCGCCGGGCACAACCTTCCAGCCGTGACTCGAGAGCAGCTGCGCGGCCGCTTTGGTGGAGAACCGGAACGGGTTGGAAGAGGCGCTGGCGCTCGCCAGCGGGCTCGCCGGAGAGACCGGGATCGGCCCGTAGGTCGGGACCGCCGTGTCATCCAGGAACGCGTGGATCCAGCCCTCCTGATCGATCAGATGCTGGAATGCCTGCCGGAAATACAGCCGACTGAAGATAGGCCCGACTTTCGGATTGTGGAGGTTGAGAGGGAAGTAGTTGAACGAATAGCTCGCAGCCTGGTTGTCGGTGTATCCCTGGGCCTCGACCGTCGGGATCTGAGGTGCATACTGCGCCGGGAGGTTGGCGATCGTCACTCCCTGAGGGCCGGCCGAC
>Ga0302325_10013316_pt1 | contig 17545 bp, 18 predicted proteins | sample Palsa_T0_2_FD_201948 | JGI IMG/M metagenome (GOLD analysis project Ga0302325, IMG submission 201948) | Peat permafrost microbial communities from Stordalen Mire near Abisko, Sweden - Palsa_T0_2 | ecosystem: Environmental > Terrestrial > Soil > Palsa > Peat permafrost | place: Sweden: Abisko... | reverse complement strand
ATCTATAAAGAGAGTTTGAATTTCCCCGAGTACTTTCAACTCCAAAGATCCACATAACCTTTCCTCATCGAACTGTTCATTCCCGAGAAACTCTACACTTTCGTCAGCAAACACTTGAAACTTCAAATATTCAACAGTGTTATTTAACTGCCGCGCTCTGATTATCAAGCCCGGAGTTTTCTATCGTTGCAAGACGTACTACAATTATTAAGGCCTAACTATTCGGCAGGGGTTATCATATTTGGGAGGAGCAATCTGACAGTTAGTGTTGCCAGTGTGTACACAACTGGTTGTGTCTGGGCGGAATGCAGGAAGGGGTCATTGATCTAGTATTCAAATATTCTAGAAAAACGAGTCCGCCATATTCCTATCTCTTTTCTTTTCAGAATCACTGCCCAATGTGCTATCGGTTGTGAGCCCGAATTTCATCGAGAGCGTTAACGTTATTATAGACGGTTCATTCCTAGACGGGTTAGCAATCTGTCTCACATAATACACCACATGCCGGAAATTAAATCCTTTGTTCACTTTGACCTCGCCGGAAGGCTCAAAGACAAGGCTTTCAGACCTCTGGCAAAGAGTCCAGAGATATTCCATCATTTCGAGTGCAGTTTAGAGGGCTTTGCTTTCTATTCAATTTCTCGGAATCCACTACATCACGCCCAACAAGGCTTCGAAGTATGCACACTCTAAAATCTTGCTGACGTGTTCTTGAAGGCGAGCGAGTTCCTTTCACACTTCCCAATTCACCGCCTATTTTCCGATGTCGCAATCCCCAGCAAGTGAGCTCTCTCTTGGATCAGCGATCGACAAGGTTTTCGGTGGTCCGGAGCAAGAAGCCATTCTAGAGACCTGGTTCCGTCGGGAAGACCAACTGAGGCAAATCATTCTAAACGCTGGTCTTACGAAGACATTCAAAGGAACGCTTTCGGCCATGCAACTCGCCGCGTTTGAAGCCTTACACGTATGGATTTGTGTCCGTAGTTGGGATCAGACATTTGATTCAACTGCTCATCAAGCAATTGAGGCGGTGTTTGTTCGTCAACTTGCGGGGGATGAAGCTTTTAAAAATTCCCTCGACGACTACCATTTGGGCCTTGCGAATCTATTGTACCGCGAGCTCGCCCCGTTGCCGGCGGATCGGAAATTGCACCTCTGTCGCCTGAATGCTGTGTACTTTGTTTCGTGTCAAGTCATGGCCCAAATTTGTTATCGCTCCTTGGACTCGCCCAAGTCAGACCTCCCCCGGGCCGCAATGGATATGAATATGATTTTCAAACGTCATCCCCTCTTTCCGCGAGATCATTGTACCTGGTTGAAGCAACAGCCGCGGCAAAATGGAATGCCATTTTTCCTGTGGGACGTGAAGAACGAACGCACAAGGCCCGTCCAAGAGATCGTGGAAGAGAATGGCAATTTGCCCGACTATGTCGCTGTTAGTCACACGTGGGGTCGTTGGAAGAAAGAGACAGAGCCCTGGATATCTGTGCCCGGTGTACCTTGGCAAATTCCTCAAAATTCGAAATTCAAAGTGCAACATCTGCCTAAGATGTTGCGAATCCTTCCGTTCGATTACGTATGGATCGACCTCTTTGCTATACCACAACAGGAACTGACCTCGTCCATGGCAGAGCTACAGAGAAGGGAAATAGGTCGACAAGCCTCTATTTTCCGCCACGCATCCCTGGCCCTTGCATGGTTCAACGATGTGAAGAGCTGGAATGCAACTCAAGGAACAATTGACTGGCTATGTCTCGGATTTCTGGGGAAGTTGAAACTGAGCGGAGAGAACGGGAGTCCTATTAAGGTGGATGCTCTCCGTCAACTGGCTTTCGAAGCAGCAAATGCACCGATCGAGCTCAGTGAAGCGTCAACAATAGTGCCAAACGCCTGGTTCACATCATTATGGACCCTACAGGAGATATGTCTTCGTCCGGACATGATACCGTGTAATGAACAATGGGAACCAGTCACGATCTCCAATCACATCGCTGTCTCGTTCATCGATATGATAGCTTTAATTGCTGCTACTTCCGAGATGCTTGCCTCAACTCCGGTTCCCAAGGGTGTATATCAACTCGTTAAAATGTTCGATAAGACTGAGATGACGGATCTCCTCGTTCTCTCACGGGCCAAAATCCTCAAGCTGGGTAACCAACGGTATTGTCGTGACCGTCGGGCAGAGGCAATTATGTCCGCAATAGGTGTCACCGATTGGTTTCAAAATTGCACTACCGATTCCCGAGAGCGAGAACTTGTTCTACATCGTTATCCGTTGCCATTTGTAAATGAGTTACGCCTCAAACTAGGCGCATGTTTCTTTACTTCGGCGCCGAGTCCTGTTTCCGAATTTTATGACATTCTGGACCAGATTGGGGGAGAATTGAATGGGTCTGCTGGACAACTGCAGGCCATCGGATCACTTCTCCCATTCAATAGTCTCTCGGGCCATACCCTGGATTTGGAGCTCGATACGCCCACCGCTTCAGCGAGAAGTCATCCCGCAGTAAAATCCTGGATCATTGAGGAGTCTGGATGTGTCCGTATTTTGGAGGCAGGGATTGTGACATCAACGGTCAGCGAGAATCTGTACAGTGAAAAGTGTAAGATAATTGGACCTTTGGCTGAGAATGAGTGGAGAGGAGTCGGTACTCGGGACGATGTCAATCTGGATGATTGGGTCCGTTCATACAAGCCGGAGATGAGAAACTTCGCCGTTTGCACGGTGTATAATACCTCATTCATTTGCGGCGTTATACTCAAAGAAATAAGGGCCGGCGTTCTCATAAGAGTAGCGATGTTCAGTCTCTCCGCATCAACTGGAAAGACAGTTGCATTTCCGGAATCGCGACCGGTAAATTGGTTAGTGCTTTGAATTCTGATGAAAACAACGTGATGAATGAGGGGATATATACAAAGGCTATTTGGATAGATAATTGAGAACTACTTGCCAGCTGTCGATTTTCTTAGCCAAATCATCGGCCACATCATCGGCCCGCGGTCAGATAGATGCCACCTAAATTGACTTATTTCGGTTAGGTCGTATTACTTGTAAGTAATCATATTTTACTGACTAGTAGCTTAGAAATCCTCCCACTAGATCCCTTCAACAGAATCATTGTACATTGAGGCGAAAGAATATCATCGTGAGGACGGTTAACAACCTGTCTCACATAATACGCCTCGTGCCGGAAATTAGATATCCCATTGAATTACCGAAATGAGGGGCCCATGCGTTTGGACAGTGGTAAAATAATTCAGACCAATACCTCGCCGCACACAATCCAGCTTCCATGGCAGCAGTTTGTTGAAAATACCCACTCTGAGCGCCGTTACCTCCAAATGGGCCCGAAGTCAACTGAAACTGGCCCCAGACCCTCAGACACATGGACAAACAACGCTTTCGGACCCCCATGGGAGATGACCTTCCTCGAGACATTTATCGCAAACCTCTTCCTCCAAGCATTGGCCACTCATGCGAACCAACTAAGTGGCTGCAACAACGCGACTGTTTCGACAAGCCCTTATTGCCGTGGACAAGAGAATGTAGTTCTTGAGATTTCCTTTGATGACAAAGAGTACTAGGTCGCGCGTATTCAGCTTCCCCCTACTACACCCCCTGGGCCATACCCCGGCACAGGTTACTTCCAGGAAAGCTATTCGTACAAATCATGTTGCAATGGAATGTTTTTAAACGAATTAATTCTCTATCAACGCGCTACATGAGGTCCTTTTATCTTGATCAACGTCGCCAAATGCGGAGCTTCCGCATTTGGAAGGGTTCACCATGTTTCATGTGTTCCAAGCCACTGAGTCCTTTCTTGACGCCGGTGGCTTGTTAATGTGTGACGTTGCGTCATTCTGCAACAAATCGAGTGTCGAGCTCCGCAGTAAAGTCACGACGATGAAATACATCAAATCGCATTCAAAGGTACCTGTTCCTGAGGTTTACGGTTACTGCGCAGAGGAGATCAACCCGGTCGGGGCAATGTGTATTCTCATGGCGCTGGCGAAGGGCAAGCTTCTCGATTTTATACCCAAATTCCCCGAACATGTAAAGGACCATGTGTATTCTCAAGTGGCGAGGCTTATGCTGGAACTTTGAAATTTGCGATGGCCGAAAATCGGGCTGCTTCAAGAAACGGAGGACGGCGTCCTTGGTATTTCCACTTCCATAATCTAAGAATATTATCGCTTTTCCGCCTTTTCCATGTTCACCGAATTCTACACTTTCCGTGCCGAGCATTTCCTCGCGCGCAAAATCGAAGCAAGGAATGAGGATTGGATCACGTATGTGTGGCTAGCAGTCCGGGCGGTCGAGAAGTTTGTCTAGCCGGAATGGGTTCACGGTCCCTTCCTGCTTTATCACTTTAATTTCAACTGTGCCAATATTCTATATGACGAGAACTACAACATCATCGGTCTCATCGACTGGAGCACTGTGTCTGCAATGCTGTTAGAATCCTTCCTGCAGCCCATCGATGATGTCCAGAGGCCCATGTGGGAAGACGACAGAAAGCGCTTTCTCGATATATTTGAGGAGGTTGAGATCTGAATTAGAGGGACTGCTCCTTTCACACGGTTTATGAAGTCGGATGCCTGTTGTCTTGCGTGGATCGTCGATAGTGACATGAGTGCTGGCAACTTTCCAGAACACACAGCGATCCGTCTTATGCACTTTTTATAAGGTCGGGACATGGAATGGGACAAGGTGAAAGAGATCTGTCGTGAGAACTTGCATGACCGTATCCCTAAAAAGAAACTAGAAGAATAGAGGTTATATAGTCATCGAAATCTAGCACATCTTGGGAAGATTTCGTTGCTCTCGTACATAAGGATTGAAGTCCATATCACTATTTACTTTCTGATAGATGGATTTAGGTTCTCCCCCCGGCTAATCATCCCATCATTAGCGCCCCCGAGCATCTCGTAGCCACATGCCAATTAACCCCAAACAAGCTGCCCCTTCAGAAACTTTGAAGCCTGTCTTTGTGAGTTCGATTTCAGTTTTGGTGGCCATGGGAGTCATTTCACTTCCTCCGGATCCGAGAACGTCAATATGTGCCGTCTGCCTTTCTGTCACTGGCCCACTTCCTGACCCTCCTTCCATAATTACCAGCAGTATGTCCTTCGTAGGGTATCCAGGGTACTGACGGGGGAGATATATGATTCATAACTTGGCGATGTCAATGTGATATTGGATTGAGTGTGTCGACCGTCCGGCCAGGTTAGCCGGCGCGCGTGTCGAGGGTGTTCGTGAATGCCGGCTCCTAGGCCTTCATCCGGACATCTGCAAACTATTCCGGAAACAGACTTCGAATATCGTCGCCACCGCACAACCTGCTGTGTGGCAAATGCAATGAATTGCTCTCAATCCGTTGTCGAGAGTGATTGAATCGATTGGATCCTCCCCACATGGCACAGCTGTGGACCTCTGGCCCCGTCATTAATAGTTCTATTTCGGGAAACCAAATAACTCGGCTATGATTATGTGACCTTCCAGGTTTCAAGGGGTTCCATCCACGTGACCATGGGCTAGCGAACCAGCCACCTTTCCTGATTTGGTCACTCTGCCGCTAAAATCACTTGGCCTACTATCCCACACAACACACACACACAACTGTTTAGCAACGACACCACAACGGCACAACAACGACAACCACAACGAAGTCTCGCCGGCCAACTTCACCTCGTCCATGACAAGCCACGATAACGACTCTGTTGTTGTAACGCCCCGATAAGCCGCACGGGATTCGATGGCGATGGCGATGAGTTCAAGTCCGGGGATGTCTCATGTGGGCAAGAAAGCAGGCATGCTGGTCATCGTGGTGATAAAAGCGGTACTTTCCCCTGCGAGATAGCTGTGCTGACGATGTAGAAAAACCTGCCCAATCGACAGAAAATCGGCAAACAGGATCCGTACTGCATCATCCGCTTATCGCACACCGCTGAACGAACCAGGACCGACAAACAGGGTGGGCAATCGCCATTCTGGGACCACGAGACACGATTCTCCATTCCCATCAATGCAGGGACCGAGTACCAGACACTCAAGGCGACGGTCTTCAGCGACGACTCGACGGATCCGATTCTGGTGGGCGATGCAAGCCTTGATTTGAAGAGCGTGTACAAGGAGGGCGAATTCGATGAATGGGTCGAGCTGAAGTTCAAAGGGCGCTATGCAGGGGAGATATACGTTGAAATGACCTATTACTCGGAGGCTCCTCCGCCGGTGCCTGCACTGCCGAAGGAGGTGCTGTCACGGGGATTGCAAAGCAGAGGCGGTGGTGGGAGTCAGAATGGGAATCGGTTGAAGTGACAACCTCTCCCGCAGCAGCCGGATTTGACGAGACTGGGCCCTCCACTACCCAGTCGAGGGTTTCCACGACATCCCTACGAGACACTGCCGCCGTCAACATCGCATGGCAATTACCCGCCTTCCACATCGCACAGCAATCATTCCAGTTTCTCACTGATTCCCCCATCGACAAGTCACAGTACGCATTCCTCCTATTCCCAAATCCTGCCATCGACTTCCCACAGCACATGGTCCTCCTTTTCACAGTTCTCCCCGTCCACTTCACACAGCACTCCTTCCTCTTATTCACATTCCTCCTTTGCGGATTATCCCGGCAATAATTACATCGACGAATACCCCCCCATGCAAAAACACTATTAAAACGATAATCGACACCGCTAACATTCCTTGGATTATGAGCTACGACATCATCATCCTCTCGAATACGAAGTCCAACCTCATCCTTATGAATATCCTCAGTACCATCAGCCTCAGTCTCCGTCACTAGGACAGCATCGAAGCGAAGCCTTCCTGCGCACGCAATATTACGATATTCGTCCACTGCAAGAGGTCGAACAGAAACATTTCGGACGGTACACTCCTTCTGACTTTCACAACGAACGACATCACAGATGGCCAAGAACATCTTTACCCTTACCTAGGCAACCACCACTATATCCTTAAGATCGATATCCGCCGCCTCAGGAAAACAGATATTGACAACCATTACGATGGGAAAGCTTGGACGATTATTACAATACTCCGCCTGTTGAGGATCCATATATACAGCCTGTTCGTCAAGCGTCGCCCTTGAGATCAATCTACGATGACGAATTCGACGAACCGATCCCTATTCAACTATATATTTCATCCCAGAAACAATTACCGTCGTCCCCTCCACACCCATATTCACCTCACTCAAATTCAATCCACAATACTCCCACTCGTTCATATTCGCCTATTCCACCAACACATCATTCCCACCATAACACGCCTACACAAGTGTACCCCCTGCAAAACACGTATAGTCCACATACACTGTCGACATTACTCCAATTGCAACAGAAGTACTCGCCGACTCCCCCTGTGCATTCAACTCCCCCTACGACAGCACGTCTCGATCGCACTCCCCCGCTGCCTCCATCAAGAGCAAGTGCTTCCCCAAGAACACCTCTCCACGGCCCGTCCCACCACTCAAGAAACCGTCCCCCATCCACGCAATCGACCACCTCCCGCCATCGTCCTATACTCCCTAACACACTCTGCCCTCTCACCGTCGTCCTCTGCCTACTCCCCCCGTTGCCGATTCCTCCTCCTCGCAGTACTCCCAGCAATCAAGTCCGCTGGTCCAACAAAGCCACTACTGCGACGAATCAAGTCCGCTTGCGTACAGGGAGAAGGAAACCGCACCGGAATTACCGGTGAAAATCCCCATGGGGATGACAGAGCAGGAGTGGCGCGAGTTGCAAGCCGTGGAGGAACGTGAGAAGATCATTCAGACTGAGGAGAACGAGAGGATCCGATTGAGAGGGTTGTATGATGATGGAGCATGGAGAGAGACAAGAGAGTCGTTGCCGGAAGTTGGGTATGCTAGACGGTGATGGGAAACATTTCGATAAGGAGGATAGATAGGTAGATAGACAACTGGTGAATTAAACATTTGAATTAATTACAAAATGTTGGGTACAGTAATCTTGTGGGCACTGAGTTGTTCATTGATGTTGCTTCCGCCGAAACTTTGCCCATTGCAGGCAGGCGATCCACCGATGCCTTTTGCATTGCTGGTAATTATTTCTATTGACGGATCCAAAATAAGCTTTGCTTACTACTTAAGTTGTTACTGAAATAGGAATTGATCTCCTATTAACAGTCATCTACACTAACGGGATGAGCAGTGGCCCATCTTTCAACATGCTTGTTCACGATCGCAGTAACGAACTGCAATCGCGATACGACCTATTATTATCCTTATAATTGATAGGGAAATTTTCAGATATACCCTTCAAAGGTGACGAATTTGCAGATTTCCTCCTCAATTTTTCGAAATTGCAGATTTCCCCATAATTAAACTCGGAAGCACCCCTCGCGTTGGCGCTAGCCGTGGTGGCTGCGCCCAAAGGCCAACCAAACTCTAGCGACTAGGCTCTAGCGGCCCCATGCTCCAGGGACTCCATGCTCCAGCGACCAGGCTCTAGCGACCATGCTCCAGCGGCTCCATGCTCCAGGGACTCCATGCTCCAGCGACCAGGCTCTAGCGACCATGCTCCAGCGGCTCCATGCTCCAGCGGCTCCATGCTCCAGCGACCATGTTCGTCGTACTTAATGCGGGAGCATGATTGTTTTCAAGCAATAGTAATACATTTAGCATGATAGACTCGATAGAAGGCGTTTAAATTAGGTTTGGAGGCATTTTTCATAGAAATCGAGAAAAAGTTTGGATGATCTGAGGAAATCTGCAATTTCGAAAAATTGAGGAGGAAATCTGCAAATTCGTCACCTTTGAAGGGTATATCTGAAAATTTCCCTACTTGATATCCCTACGATGGAGGCTATTACGGACCAGGCAACTGCTGTGTCGCTTTTCGAGAACCGTAACGGTTTGGGTTGAGAGCAGGAACGCGTTGAGGAGTCCGGGTAATTTATGCCCATACTATCTGAAAGCAAAACAAAGGCCAAGTCAGGGTTGTATCACTGTCACTGTTTTTAACTTCACATTAGGTGTATATAACAGATATCTTCTCGCCCGTGATAATAATTACCCGCCCCGTCCTGATGCTATCTTGTGAACGGTGGCCAGTGGAGTATGAAACAAATTTACTTGAGATCATGTTTCCTGCCCTTCCGCTCGACAAGCGAAAATTCATGACCGTATCTCCAATTTAGACATGGGGTTGTACCCGAACGCGAGCATTACCATTGAGCTCCCCGTCACATCTCATTCGCTGGTTATACATCGCCGTCATAATCGCAGTCGACTCGACATTACTTTGGCCATACAAAATGGAGGCCATGTCCTCAGGGTCGTTTGTCTTCTGTACACATCTCGCCGCGAAGTCGATGTCTGGAAAAGACGAATTTTCTGGAAGAGGGTATCGGGAGACACAAAATCCGAATAGCAAAAGCGTCCAAGTCAAAAACGATCCAAATAATACACAATAAACGACAAGAACCTGAATTGGAATGACCGTCTACAATATAATTTAGTTATACTCGTTTCAGGGGGCCTACCCGAGATACTGGTCGCGCAAAACTTTCGGATATGCCAATATCAGATGGGGCTGGTAAGAGATTGTATCCTAAAGTGGTGGTACTGAAATATAATACCGGCAAGGCAATCAATCTTTGAAACTGTTGGGGCCGAAGAGCGGTATTGTTGTTGCTTTCAGCTACTAGGAACCACGTTAGAAAATTCCACTCAAGACCCTCGGTGTAATTGTCTCCTGGAGGAACTTTGAAAACTAAATCGAAAATCGGAAATAAATCGTCGGCTGTGTAATTTGCGGGTTCCGCAGCTTGCTGGTCCAAGTAATTTACATCAAGAATGGTTCCGTTAAAACGGTCAAATATAGTGATTGCGCGCTGCTTGGTAATGGACACCCTGGTGATGGCATCTCCTTTTGTGATCCAGTCGTCCTTCTGAGTGATGCAACAATCGAGCATTCCATTATTGCATGGAATACCATGTCCGGGGAGTAAACGCGAGCAATAGTTATATCCTTGAAATCAGTTCACCAACGATATTGAGATTGCACCGAGAATTAGATCTGTGTTTGTCGTGATACAAAATTGCAGAGCTGCCTGATCAACACCGTACAAGTGGCAGTCTGTCGTCAATATAATGTCGGTCCAGTTTGCCGGGGTATAAAAGTCCAACTTATATCCTGGAGCATCATCTTGAATCCAGACGGTCGCTTCAGGGAGATAGATAGTCTGGATCTGAGACCAAGTCAATATTCCATCTGATATCCGTGCCTCCTGGAAGAAAGAATGGAACACAGTTCTTACTTGGCTTATCGCTGAGACATTCCGAAGGAATAGGGGCACTGACGATGTGATTTGCATCTGACAGAATGCCGTTGACTGAATGCAATCGCTGCACCCTCGCCGAACTGCGCGTGGGGCGTACTTGCTAGCGAGGTCGCTATAGGACCTAGACCTAGGGATATATTCCCTGGCCGTGTGTAGTCTATAATCCGGTCATAGTTCGGCAACGTAGCTACATTGACGAAGAGGATAGATGACAGGACGACTTGAAACACAACTAAAAGAATACTAAATCTTAGAAATTTTAAAAAAGAGGGTACGAGAAGAAAGACAACAAACGATGAACCGCCCAAAGAGGAACCACAGCCTACGGAGGCAGTATTTGAGAGCCTCTTCTAAAAAGTCTTATATCTCTTTTCATCCCAAAGAAAAGGAGTCGTATCTGACCCCAGAGCGGTGGAGATTCTGGGCCGCGCAGCAACTGACTTTGTGGCGAGTCGTTGACCAGTTCAGGAAGCGACGCGAGGGATCTATTCTGCCAGGAATCGATTTCAATGGGTGGCTCTGTGTATTGCGGCTCTCGTCTAAGAATGATGGGGACATTATATCCTTGATTGGGATGGCGAGCTGATGGAGGAGCCCTTATCTGCAGGATGTCACAAACCTAGGGTGGATGCCCTAGCGCAGCCCCTAAAACAGTCCCGTAGCTCGTAGTTGTCCTTAGTTCTCATCAACACCATGAATGGAAGCAAATGTTCACCATAACGAGCTTCTATTCTGCCTGCATAGCCCGTGGTTCCTCAGTTCGTAACACAGGATGGCGCCCTCCGCTGGAGCTCTTTCACCTTCTGTGTCTCCCCTTTGGGCATCGCCCTCGGTAGCGTGATTTCTTCTGGGTGACGTATCTGTAGGACGAATATCCGGAGACACTCGTTCTTCACTTCGTCGGAGTTCATCAAAACTGTCAGTCGGTTGCTCCAAGTGCTGAGACATTCTCAAGGTAAAGGAGGAGGATGTAACCCAGTCCCTCGCAAAGAGGCCTCTTTGCGAGAGCCTTGGATTAAGGTTGGAGGGAATTGTCCGCAATTTGTATGCCTTGATATTTACAGCTTTATTTACGTTTCGAGACCCGCTTCTCGCTTTCTCCTGTCATCCTGCGTCTTCTAATCGATCTCTCATGGCAACTCGCAGATGGCTTCTCTTCACTTTCAATATGCTGCTAACGAAAACAATCCTCAGCGCAGGGTTAGGCCCCGGAACAGGAGGCCACAATGTACCTATGCCTGCGGCGCAATTGACATCCTTCCTCCCTGTCCAGACACCGGCTACACCTGCGATTGCGATGTCATCGTAGCCCATGCTCAACCAGTAGGTTCGCTCAGGTTGGATCTGCTGACGGTAGTGCGCATCGTGTCAGCTCTCCTCTATATCTTCCGTTCTCATGACAGCATATCAGAATTGTGTCACTCGTGCGCTCACGACAACTCCTCCTCCACCCCTTCCGACAAGCTGTGTCCTCGCATGTCTCAACGTCAGTGCAACGCCCCAGTGCTCCACTGGCGACGTCTTTTGTTTCTGCCAGCCGATCTTGACCGAGGGGGAATTATGAACCAGTTGTATCAGTCCTCGGAATAGCACGGCGGGAGCGGTTATTTCCTCTCTTTTGAGCACCTGTCAGTTTTGGTATCCGTCTACTACTGCGACCACAACCAGTCCTGGACGAACGATTACATTCCCGGCACAGTCTGTTAGGAAAACATCTGGGGACAGCATCAATCAAATTTTTCCCGTAGCATTGCAATTGTCCTTCTTCGGTATCATTGTACTATTCTTGCAACTTTGAGTTTGTAAACTGTGTACTACCAGAGGCTCTTAGTTCAACAGGTTATTCACGGTAGATATTTTATAAACCGATATTATTAGAATGACCAACATGCAATCTTACATTCAATTGTTAGTAGTAGTCCCCCCAAAGTAGAGCTAGGGGCAACTTTAAGCGACCATCTCATTGCCATATATCATGATTGGCTCACGCACAGATTTAAATGTGTCAATAATGTGCGCTTCGAAACGCACGTTTTGCGCACGTTCCTAGGACCATAGGGTCGAGACACGCGTTGGAAAGTATAAAGTAAATACATGGACGACGGGGCCCCGACATCTCCGTTCTGGACACTCATCGCAGAGCCAACTGGGGATATACTTCGTTGCCTTATACTTATAATAATTTAGACATCTCCCCTGCACTATTTCCTAGCCTTTCAAGCATCCTCTAAAGGATATAGATTCCTCATCAAGCTCACAAATCGTGGCGCTAGCTTAACGAGCTTTGACCCAAAGTTGAATAATTCCCCCGCAATACACGCGTTGTGAAGGTCAACCGGATCGGCGACACGGAGAACCTTCCGGTAAACCTCCTTCAGATCGAGCGTCTCCTGAAACGTCCTGCAATTCCTGAATCCATAATCAACGCCTACACACTCCTCAGGTTCGACTACCTCCTCGACCGCGAGGAAGAGCTTTAATTCCCACACGGAGATCATACTTAAGGTCCCCCCTCGGAGAAACACTTCCAGATGACGGGGACTGTTTTCCAAACGTTTTTGATGCAATCCTTTCGAATCCATCAGTTCGATGAGAGTATGTGATTCGTAGGCCTTCCAAAATTCTGTGAAGGTGCATATTCTGGCATCGGGATCTTTTTCGCTTGTGAGACTTGGCGAGTCTCTCCAAAATTTCTTGCCGGCTATCAGTTGTTGGTATAAACTTCCTAGCCTCCCCTCCTCTTCTTCGTCGTTACATACGCAGAATCCGAATTCATACCAGCTCGGCAGCGTTGGAGGTGGGTGGTACAAGTTGAGAATGACTGTATAGAACTGAAAGGAGACCTGTTTTGCTTTGGGTTGAAGGTCTGCTGGTTCTTTTTCTCGATCTTCCGGGTCCAACTGCAATCGTGCTTCGGCGAACAACCGGGAAACTCGAGACTCATCGGTTGTCTTGGCATCTGAAAAGACCTTGGTCTTATTTCGGAGAAACCAGGGGAAATAGCCGCCGCGAGAAGCCTCGGGTAGACGTGAGAATGCCTTGATGATGTTCTTTTCGAGGGACTTTTCGACTTGCCATCGATGAACAGTTTGGCTTGGTATGTCGAGACGCAGGAGACCTTGATACAAGCCGAGCAGGTTGGATCGGTCTGGAAACGAGGGAAGTTGAGAGAATCCAAAATCTTCAAGAGTTTGAGGATCCTCTGGCAGCAAATTTTCCTCGCAGGCGCTATAAAGGTGATCCGCCGAATTTAGAGGTCTTCCAACAGCACAAGTGAAAATATGCTGCAAACTTGCACCGGATTCGCATGATTTACAACAGAACCAATCTCGTTGACATCGAGAACATCGGCGAGATGTAAGGCGTTCGCAGTAGTAACAATTTCCACTTTTTGCCGTCGTTTTTGACGCGTTGCTGCTCTCAGTGCTTTCATCCAAATGTTCAGCCGATCCATCATCTTTTGAATTGGACTGTTCTGTCAGTTTTCTATACTCCTCTTTATCTATCGCAGCCTGGCTAGAGGAATCTTCTCGCGATTTACGTCCGTCCGGTCTAATTGCATCTATGGTTCTGGTCATGCCGATCGAAGATTCCGCCAAGCCAACACTTGGCCTGCCGACAGGTGTTAGGAGATGAAGACGAAGTGTTCTTTCGAGTTGTCTGACGGCCTGAGCCAGGGACTCCACTGCAGCAGCTGTGAGATTCGGCGTTTCTGGTATAGTCCAACGACTATAGAGCTTTCCGTGACACCCCCTTGTTCGAAGGGGCCCGTGTGCAGTCAGCAGATTCCAACACATAAAACAACTCCTCTTACTACAGCCGATGTACTGGAATATGTCTTTGAGCCCGTCGTTCTGCAACAGATGGAGCAGTACTTGCACCTCGCAATGTATGTGAGGTTTCTTCGCTTGAATATTATCGAAATCTTTCGCGGCTTCGCCTCTGCCAGTATATTTGGCTCGCACATGATTTCTAACAGTCTCTTCAGCATCTTTAAGACCCAGCACGTTAAATGCCTCCGTGAGAGTAAGTGCCAGCGGTTCTGCGGGAGTTTTTGGCATTTGATCTTTTTGTATCGTTCTTATGACGATTTTCCTGAATGCTGGGAGCGCAGTTGCAACCTTGATAAACGACAGGTAAGTTTCTCTGAGACGGCCGAGGAAACAGATTGAAATCCATAACCTTTCTGTGGGGCTCGAATTACCACGGATGCCGCGCATCAACCATATGAACGAGGGAGAGCTCCGAATCTCGTAGGCTTTCATGATCAAAGCATTCGGTGTTTGTACAGTCTTGTGTGTGGATAATTGGTGAAGTTCTTGGAGCGTAAGCCAGTCCCATAAAACAGGAAGCGGTTCACTGTTTTCTCGGATGCTGTTTTGGCAGGCTTTAAGATCCATGAGCAGGTTGGGAATATAATAACCGTCAATGCGAGGCCTGTAGTACTCAAGCATTGCTTGCCACAATTGCGCTTTAGCAATAGTGTCATCTATGGCCATTAGAATAAACACTAGAGAGCGTACCCCTCCCATACAAAGCGATTTGCCCCCATAGTAACTCGAACTTCCGGAAAAATGCCTCGTCAGTTTCCTGAAAGCCTTCATTGCGAGCTACCCAAATCTGGGTCATGTCCTCCTCCTCCTGCATAATCGCACACGATACATGAGTAGCGGCCTTCTCGCACGCTACTAGCTCAGCGAACCCATCCAAGAAACATCTCTTCAAATCATCATAGCCAGAAGGACTGAGAATATCAGGCCGATTCGTATCACCTGTGCTAGTACTCGCATTGTCGGCACCGTCTTGATCTGGCACTTCATTGAGCGGGTCGTCTACGGGCTCGAGTTGACCACCATTACGAAGGGAGAGTAAATTAGTAAGAGCCACAAAGCGAGGTTTGTTGAGGCCAGAAAGGCCCCAGTGAAATTTTTCCGTCATCCTGCAGGTGAGACTGGACAGTATCCGCGAGATAGAATGCTCCGCAGATAGCGGTTCGCTTCATTCTTGCATCGGGTTAAAACGGAACCTTATCCTGTGTTCGGGCCTACTCGTGATTACAAATACGCTTTCCCTGCCATTCGCAGGGAACCGCCTGAGTATCAGTGACATTAATTAACGATCAAGGACCTTGAAAACTCCAGCGGAGTTCTTAGGTAAAACCACCTATACGGCAAGGACTCTCGACAGTCCCGAAAGCGTTTAAAACGTTCCGTCAATTGCAACGTTATTCCATCTGGCAATTGCAATCAAAGGTACCGCCGCCATCATGTGGAGGGCTTTGACACTACTTATCGCCGGGATATCTCTCGCACTCTGGGCGCAAGCAAGGCAATTGCAACCTTCAAGCGATGGACCCCTCTTTTCGAAAGCCTTCATTCAAAAGGCCGTTCTTCAAATTGACGACGGCGACCACGACCTTGGCCGCCAATACAAGGCGACTGTCAAGCTGATCAACATTGGCCACAAACCTTTCAATCTGACCGACATCTTCATCATGGATCCCTCAATCAACATACCAACATTGTCGGACCCCGAAGAGCTTCAGACATTAAAAAATCAAACAATGCTCTTGAGATATTCACAGGTGAATCAAGATTCGCTCCCAACCTTCTGTATAATCTGACCGTCTTGACGTTGTATAAAAACAAGCGATCGACTTGGGCAGCCGTGGCCGGTTCAAAGCAGAAGCCCTCGATGTATACGCGGACTCATTTCAAGGCCGAGAGGACAAGATCCTTCGTATCCACTGGCTATCCTGGTTTTGCGAAGTACAAACGAGGAGTGAACGTAGTATCTCTCACCCGAGTTCAGAAAACTTTGTATTTAGTGGGACACAGCGAGTTCTGGAGAAATCAAGCCTCCGTACAAGGATTACGTGGTACAAGGTGATGCCATCGCTGGTGATTCGCCGGGCGGGGCCCGGAGGGAGGGGACCACAGACGTTGAAGGGCCTGTGGGGTCGGAGGAGCATTGTCGCTGGGAATTGTTTTCTACCATGGACCTTTTTGACGCGTAGTACGTCCATGATCATGGCGATGATTCGATTGTACTGGCTCAGATGATGGTAGAGTCAGATGGTACACCAGTTCTCTAGCAGAGACTAACTTTGAAGCTGCGGACTATTACGTCAATACAAAGCCATCCTCGGGCGCGTACCGATTTTTTGTCTTCTAGCCTACCGACATGAGTGGTGTTTCCATATGTTGGATTTTGACGAAACCCCTTCACTATGAAACGGGCTACCAGAGTGTTGTCATAGAAGTTACGGGCCTCACGCCGGCCGGTCCAGAGGATTGAAGAAGCCATGACAGACGTCTGAGAGGAGTGCAGCCTTAAGGGGACGTTGACAAAGTACTTCCTTTCCAAACTAGCTAATCGTAATTATAGTACAATCTGTCTCAATTGTATCGTTCACAACTTGCGCAAGAAGTGTACCGGAAACAACCTGCAACTTGAACCCCCTGCGATCGATGCGTGCGGAATGTTACATATATCTGATGAAGGGACCATCCAACACCAGATTTTATCATCCAATTATTTCTGGAGGTATGGCGCTGAACTTTCCCGGACAGCAATCTACGAAGTCCCGATCTTCAATATCTGGGATAGTATCTCGTTGATCTATGTATGTCTTGTGCGTGGAATAAATTCCAACGGACCTACGAACCTGGAGACTTCACAACTTGCAGAGTATGATGCAATCAGACCGCGAAGACCATGAGACCGAACGCGCAGAATCGAAGGCCAGGTCTCGACAGCAGCAATGCGAAATCAGTGACTTGAAAACGAACCGAGACATCGAAAGACAAATGAAGGAGGCAGACAGTCGGTACGACCAAATGTTACACCTCCTGACGCACATGCCGCTCCCACACGAACGGTTCAGCCGAACTCCGCCTTTTCCAATTCCGGACCATCGATTTCTTAAAGCTCGGTGAGCCACACTTATGCTAAAATTGCACTCACTTCGTAGCATCGGGTTATGTTCTCTCATTTTTATTAGGAGCTTATTGCATGCAATGGGGTTCAATGTCTGTCAAAAGCGGCTTCCTCTGAATGGGTAATCGCTCCGGCCTGTAAACGAACTTACCGAGTAGAAGCGACGGTCTGTCACGGGATGTCTCTAATCCAGACCTTAACTTTCATTTGAATTGTGTATCTGGTGGTGCATATTTCGGTTAAATAAAGTAGGGATGCAGTCAGATTTGGAGGAATGCA
>Ga0302325_10013314_pt1 | contig 17547 bp, 19 predicted proteins | sample Palsa_T0_2_FD_201948 | JGI IMG/M metagenome (GOLD analysis project Ga0302325, IMG submission 201948) | Peat permafrost microbial communities from Stordalen Mire near Abisko, Sweden - Palsa_T0_2 | ecosystem: Environmental > Terrestrial > Soil > Palsa > Peat permafrost | place: Sweden: Abisko... | reverse complement strand
ACCGCGCCCTGCAGAATCGCGACGCTGATGGGAGGACCGGCGGCCTGCGTCCAGCTCACGTGCCGGAGGGCCGCGCCCAGCGGCCAAGGCACGATCAGCAGCGCGAGCGCCACCAGGCGCACCGCGCGGCTGCCGTGCAGCAGCGCCACGAGCGAACCACTGCCGATGAGCAGCAGCGCCGAGAGGCCGTAGACACCGATGACGGGCGCCAGGCCCGCCAGCCAGGTGTCGGTCTGCGAGTAGCCGAGCGACAGCCATGGAAATCCCGATACGAACCAGCCGCGCCACCATTCGATCAGCAGCCAGAGTGCGGGCAAGCCCACGAGCCAGCGCCACGGACCGCTCGCCGGCAGCGCCCAGGCCGACAGAAACCCCAGCAGCGCGTGATAGGCCGCCATGATCACGACCAGCGCCAGCACCAGTCCAACCGCCAGCAGGATCGGCGCCCCGGCCATGTCGTGAATGCTGATGTACAGCCACCAGGTGCCGAACGCGAAGGTACCGGCGCCGAACCAGAAGCCGCTCCAGGCCGCACGGCGCGCGCTCGCGCCTTCCCACAGCCACATGAGCAGCGCCGGGCAGACGATCGCGAGCGGCCAGAGATTGAGCGGCGCGAACGCGCACACCAGCAGCACGCCGGCCGCGAGCGCTGCGCCATGCACCAGCAGTCCCTCGCGCATGGCCGCACGGCGGCTCGCCGTGATCCCCGGCGTCGCACCCGCAGCCGCCGCGGCAAGCGCATCGGCCGCGCCGGCGCCGGCGGCCGCCTCCGATGCGCGCGGCACGCTCACTCGGTGCGCGCCGTGGGCTCGAACTTCGAGGGAATCGTGACCCGCAGGCTGTCGATGCGGCGCCGGTCGGTGCGCAGCACGCGAAACTCGAATTCTCCGAGCGTCACGCTCTCACCGCGCCGCGGCATGCGCCCGAACTGCTTTATGACCAGGCCGGCCACGGTGTCGAATTCCCCCGCCGGCAGCTCGGCGTTGAAGAACTGGTTGAACTCGTCGATCCGGGTGCTGCCGCGCACGTTGAACTGGCGCTCGGCCTCGCGCCGGATATTCTGGTCGTCCTCGACGTCGAATTCATCGTCGATGTCGCCGACGATCTGCTCGATCACGTCTTCGATGGTCACCAGTCCGGCCACACCGCTGTATTCATCGACCACGATGGCCATGTGGTTGCGACTGCCACGGAACTCCTTGAGCAGCACGTTGAGGCGCTTGGACTCCGGCACGAAGACCACCGGCCGCAGGTATTCGCGCATGTCGAACTTCGCCGGGGTCGCGCCGGCAAACAGCCGCAGCAGGTCCTTCGCCAGCAGAATACCCACGACATCGTCGCGATCATCGTCGAGCACTGGAAAGCGCGAGTGACCCGATTCGACCACGGCCGGCAGGATGCGCGCGATCGGATCGTCGCGGTGCAGGCACACCATCTGCACCCGTGGGATCATGATGTCGCGCACCTGCAGGTCCGCGACCGCGAGCACGCCCTCGAGCATCGCGAAGGCGTCGGCGTCGAGCACGCCGCGCTGGCGCGACTCGGCCAGCATTTCCACCAGCTGCGCCCGATCCTTCAGCCCCGCGGCCAGCGTGCGGGTGATGCGCGCGCGCCAGCGCCCGCTCACGCCAATGCGGCCGGTGCTGTCGGAACTGTCCTTAGCCACGTCGGCACCCGCCCCGCTGGCCATCACGACGCCGGTCGGCGCACGCGCGGTGGGGGCATGCGGTACGGGTTGGCGACGCCGAGCCCGCGCAGCACCCGCACCTCACGGCGCTCCATGCGCCGGGCGTCGTCCTTGCGCTCATGGTCATAGCCGGCCAGATGCAGCACACCGTGCACCACCAGGTGTGCCCAGTGCGCCCGCGCGCTCTTGTGCTGCGCGCGCGCTTCCGCACGCAACACCGCCGGACAGATCACCAGATCGCCCAGCAGACACGAAGCGCTCACGGCGCCCGGAGGCGCCGGAAACGACAGCACGTTGGTGGGTCGATGGCGGCCGCGGTAGCGCGCATTGAGCGCGCGGCTTGCGGCCGGGCCGACCAGCAATACCGAGATCTCGCGCCCGCGCGCGCGCGCCCCGAGCGCCGCACCGGCCCAGCGCCGAAACTCGCGCACTGCGGGCAGCCAGCCGCCGCGTACCCGGCGCACGATGCTGACCGCCGGCAGCTGCCTCATGGCTCACGGGCCATCTCATGCGACTCATAGGCCTGTACGATCCGCTGCACCAGCGGATGGCGTACCACATCGCCCGCATCGAAGAACGTGAAGGCGACGCCCTGGACACCGCGCAGGATCAGCTGCGCGTGCTGCAGGCCGGACATGCGGCCGCTGGGCAGGTCGGTCTGCGTCAGGTCGCCGGTCACTACCGCGCGTGCGCCGAAACCAATACGCGTCAGGAACATCTTCATCTGTTCGATGGTGGTGTTCTGGGCTTCATCGAGAATGATGAAGGATTCGTTCAGGGAGCGGCCGCGCATGAATGCCAGCGGCGCCACCTCGATCGCATTGCGTTCGATGAAACGCGCCACGCGCTCGAAGCCCATCATCTCGTACAGCGCGTCGTACATCGGCCGCAGATAAGGATCGACCTTCTGCGCCATGTCGCCGGGCAGAAATCCGAGCCGCTCACCGGCCTCGACCGCTGGCCGCACCAGCACGATGCGGCGCACCCGCTCGGACAGCAGCGCCTCGACCGCACAGGCGACCGCCAGATAGGTCTTGCCGGTGCCGGCCGGACCGATGCCGAAGCTCAGGTCGTGGTGCTGGATGTTGGCCAGGTATTCGCGCTGATGCGCGCCGCGCGCGCGCACCGTGCCGCGACGTCCGGCGGCCGCGCCCTCGGCTTCCTGCTCGGCATCGTGGCCCGCGGGTGCGAGCGCGATGACGGCACCGGACTGGCCGTTGCCGTTGCCGGCCCCATTGCCGCCGCGCTCGTTGGCGTGCTCCACCAGGCACAGGTGCACCTGTTCGGCGGTGAGCTGCTGATGTTTGGTCTGCGCGAACAGGTCGCGCAGCACCGACTCGGTGGCCGCGGCGCGCGCGCCCTTGATCCGGAACGCATGCCCGCGCCGGCGGATCTCCACGCCGAGGCGCGTTTCCACCAGCCGCAGGTTGGCATCGAGCGGCCCGCACAGGCTCGCAAGTCGCGCGTTATCCGCCGGCTCCAGGTCGAATTCGCGCGATGCGGCGCTGCTGGAGCTCACGCGCTCTCAGGCCCCCACCGCGTGCGCCACGGGTGGCTGCGCGCGGTCGGCCGGCGCGATCGCGCCCGTGGTCGGCAACAGGCGGCCGCGCAGGGAGTGCGGGCGCGCCTCGGTAATGGTGACGTCGACGAAGCGCTGCAGCAGCGACTGCGGTCCGGCAAAGTTCACCCAGCGGTTGTTCTCGGTGCGGCCGGCCAGCTCGCCCTGGCCTTTCTTCGCGCCACGCTCGACCAGCACGCGCTGCACGCTGCCGACCATGCGGCGGCTGATGGCCAGCGCCTGGGCGTCGAGCTGCCCCTGCAGCAGCGCCAGGCGGTGCTGCTTGGCCGCCAGCGGCACCTCGTCCGGCAGCGTGGCGGCCGGGGTGCCGGGCCGGCGGCTGTAGAGAAAGCAGAATGACTGGTCGAACTGCACGTCCGCCACGAGCTTGAGCGTGGCCTCGAAGTCGCGCTCGCTCTCTCCCGGAAAGCCGACGATGATGTCGGTGGAGATCGCGATGTCGGGCCGCACCGAGCGCAGCTTGCGGATGCGCTGCTTGTACTCCAGGGTCGTGTAGCCGCGTTTCATGAGCGCCAGGATCCGATCCGAGCCGCTCTGCACCGGCAGGTGCAGGTGATTGGCGAGCTGCGGCACGCTGGCGTAGGCCTCGATCAGGCTGTCGCTGAACTCGAGCGGATGCGAGGTCGTGAAGCGTATGCGCTGGATGCCGGGGATCGCCGCGACGTGATGAATCAGCGTCGCCAGGTCCACCACCGCGCCGTCCGCCATGGGCCCGGCGTAGGCGTTGACGTTCTGGCCGAGCAGCAGGATCTCCCCGACGCCCTGGTGCGCGAGTGAGCGCACCTCATCGAGCACCGGCTCGAACGGCCGGCTGACCTCATCGCCGCGCGTGTACGGCACGACGCAGAAGCTGCAGTACTTGCTGCAGCCTTCCATGACCGAGACCGAGGCGCGCGCACCCTGCGCCCGTGGCGCGGGCAGGCAGTCGAACTTCTCGATCTCCGGAAAGCTCACGTCGACCACGGCACGGCCGAGCGCCCTGAGCTCATCGAGCATCTGCGGCAGGCGGTGAATGGTCTGCGGCCCGAACACCAGATCGACGAACGGCGCGCGCGCCGTGATGGCCTCGCCCTCCTGGCTGGCGACACAGCCGCCGACGCCGATGATCAGCTCCGGGCGCTGCGCCTTGAGCCCGCGCCACTCGCCGAGCAGCGAGTACACCTTGTCCTGCGCCTTCTCGCGCACCGAACAGGTGTTCATGAGCAGCACATCGGCCGCGGCCGGGTCATCGGTCGCCTCCAGGCCCACGGTCGAGCACAGCACGTCCGCCATACGCGCGGAGTCGTACTCGTTCATCTGGCAACCGAAGGTCTTTATGTAGAAGCGGCCGGTCATGGCGTGGCGGGATTGGACTGGCAAGGGTAGCTGTTTTAGCCCCTCCAGGGAACGCAAGGCGCGCCGAGCCGGCGCCGATTGTGCGGCAAAGCGTTCAAAATCAACCGATTATTTCGCTACGAGTCCGGCTCAGGCGGGCGCGAGCGGGTCCGTGGGGCGTGGCAACCGATCAATGAGAGGATTCATGTACTTAGGAGAGTTTTTCATTCCGAGAAACTCTCCTAAGTATATGAATCCTCTGTGTGTTGAGTCACCGGTCCCAGCGCCCGATTTTCCAAGGCTGACGGACGGCTACCCCTCTTCGTCCAGGGCCGAGGAGATTCAGACCCCTGAGGCTTTCACGGTCAGGGTTGCAGCCCGTTTGGGCAGGAAGAGCACCGCTGCCAGCAGCCACCCCGTAAAGGCCCCGACTAGCTGCGCTGCAATGAAGCCCGGCACATCGGCGGGTCGAATCCCGGAGAACGTGTCGGTCAGCGCGCGCGCGACGGAGATGGCCGGGTTCGCAAAACTGGTTGACGCGGTTGCCCAGTAGGCCGCTCCGATCCAAGCCGCGACCATCCAGGGCGCATCGCGAGAGCGTCTGCAGCCGAGTACGACCAGCAGCAGGCCAAAGCTGGCCACGAACTCGGCGAGCCATTGCGCGGGACCCGCGCGCACATGAGTCGAGAGTTGCCACAGCGGCAGTTCGAACATCGCATGCGCCAGCAGCGCGCCGGCACAGCAGCCGATGAGCTGAACCCCCGCGTAGCCCGCAGCGGCGAGCCAGCTCAGACGTCCCTGCAGCGCCATGACGAGGCTTACCGCTGGGTTGAAATGCGCGCCGCTGATGGGCGCGAGAAGTGCGATCAGCGTGGCCAGTACGGCGACAGTGGCGCCCGTATTGGCCATCAACGCGACGGCGACATTTCCCGCGGCGAGGCGCTCGGCCATGATTCCTGAGCCGATGACGGTCGCGGCGAGCAGCAAGGAGCCGAGGCTCTCGGCGATGAGCCGTCTGAGCATGGGATCAGGCGGCCGTATCGGCGCCGGCTTTACCAATCGCGGTGAGCTGATGCCGCAGCGCCAGGCCTTCGAGCTTCTCGAGTGGCAGGCACGCAAAGAGCTTGATCCGAGCATCCAGCGTCCGAAAGGCGGACCGGAAAGCTCTTTCCTTTTCGACATCCGTGCCCTTGTTTGCGGCCGGATCCGGAACGCCCCAGTGGGCCGTCATCGGGTGACCGGGCCAATAGGGGCAGGCCTCGCCGGCCGCGTTGTCGCAGACGGTGAAGATGAAATCCATTTGCGGTGCATCGGGCGCTGCAAACTCATCCCAGCTTTTGCTACGGGCCTGCTCGGTGGCAATGCCGGCTTTCTGCAGTAGCGCCAGGGCGTAGGGGTTCACGGTGCCCGTCGGGTGACTGCCCGCGCTGTAGGCGTGAAACCTCCCGTGTCCCCATCGATTCATGAGCGCTTCAGCCAAAATGCTGCGCGCCGAGTTGCCAGTGCACAAAAACAGCACGTTGTAGATGCGCTCCGTCATGAGATCAGGCTCAGGCGTTGGGCGTGGCCTTTGGCACGCAGCAGGTGCTACCGACCGCAGTGCCGGCCGATGCGGGGCTAATCGCGGTGCCATGATCGAACACCGGCGTGTCCTCCCCATAAATCGGGATGCCGGCGAGCGTGTGGAAGGTTTCCCAGGCGATGCCCGTCGGATCGGTGACCCAGTACTTGTCCGAGCGCGCGTAACAACAGTCTTGCTTGTCCTCCTGGACCAGGCGCGCATCGGCGGCCAGCAGCTGGCTCCGAAGCGCACGCAGTTCCTCGCCGGAATTGACCTGGAAACCGAGATGATTGATACCCACGGGCTGGCGATTACTGGAGATCGCAAAGTTCACCGGGGGGTCCTCGAGTATCCACTTGGCGTAATCAGCTTCAACCCGCGAGGGGGCTTTCGCAAAAAGCGTTGAATAGAAACGAACACTTTGTGCGAGATCACCGACCGATACGTGGATGTGGAAGCGCTTCATGCGGCTCTCCCGGATTTTCGGGATTTGGCGGGTGCGCTGGCCGGCAGGCAGTTCGGTGGACAAGCGCTGTCGCTTTGCGCGCAACAGCGTTCTGTCAGAAACGACAAAAGCGCGGACATAGCGACGTAATCCGCAGAATATATGAGCTGACGACTGGCACGCCGCTGCGTGATGAGACCTGCGCGCTGCAGGGCCTGCACGTGGAAGGTCAGCGACGAGGGCACCAGGTCCATGCGCTCGGCGATCACGCCCGCCGGCAAACCCTCCGGCCCGCGCTCAACCAACAGCCGGAAGATGCCCAGTCGGTGCTCGTGCGCCAAGGCACCAAGCGCAGTAACTACGTCAGTCGGCTTCACCAAATCACGATATTACGAGTAATATCGTAATGTCAACTGGCACCGCCGTCGGATTCATTTGCTGTTGACGCACCTTAGTCGGGGTATGAGGTACGGTAAAATCTGCGCCAGAGACGCAATTCGCCTAAATCAAGAGAAAACACCCGCAGAAACAGCTCTGTAGGCCTCGTCGTCAACGAATGAATCGACACTAGAGGCTAGAACGGGATGTCGTCGTCGAAATCATCCCGTGGTGCACCCGGGGCGCCGGCCGCCGCCTCCGCATGCTCAGCGCGTGGCGCGGACTCGCTCGAGCCCCCACCAGCACCGCCGCCGCCGCCGCCCGCTCCGCCGCGGCCACCGAGCATCTGCATCTCGTTGGCGACGATCTCGGTGGTGTAACGATCGCGGCCTTCCTTGTCCTGCCACTTGCGTGTGCGCAGTCTGCCCTCAATATAGACCTGAGAACCCTTGCGCAGGTACTCGGCGGCGATCTCTCCCAGCCGCCCAAAGAGGGCCACGTTGTGCCACTCGGTGCGTTCCTGCTGCTCGCCGGACTGCTTGTCCTTCCAGCTTTCGGTGGTCGCCAGCCGCATGTTGGCGACCGTCATGCCCGAGGGCATGGCCCGCGTCTCCGGATCCGCGCCCAGATGACCGATGAGGATGACTTTGTTGATGCCGCGCGCCATGTGCTGCCCCTGGTCTGCCTGGCCGATGAGCGGTCCGAACCCTCGGGGTCCGGCCGGGCCTTGAAGCGGTCGACATTGTAGTGTTTTTGAGCGCAGGCCGCCGCTGCGTTTATAGTGATTGTTTCGCCAATTGAGCCGTCGGCATTTCAGGAGCCAGTTTGCAAACCATCCGCGTGCGCGGTGCCCGCACCCACAACCTGCGCAACATCGATCTCGATCTGCCGCGTGAGCGGCTGATCGTGATCACCGGGCTGTCGGGTTCGGGCAAGTCGTCGCTGGCGTTCGACACTCTGTATGCGGAAGGTCAGCGTCGCTACGTCGAGTCGCTGTCGGCCTACGCGCGCCAGTTCCTGTCGATCATGGACAAACCCGACGTGGACAGCATCGAAGGGCTGTCACCGGCGATCGCCATCGAGCAGAAGACCGGCTCGCATAACCCGCGCTCCACCGTCGGCACCGTCACCGAAATCTACGACTACCTGCGGCTGCTGTACGCGCGCGCCGGCATTCCGCGCTGCCCGCACCACGGCATCGACCTGGCGGCGCAGACCGTGAGCCAGATGGTCGATCAGGTGCTGCAGGCACCCGCGGGCGAACTGGCGCTGCTGCTCGCCCCCCTGATCGATGAGCGTCGCGGCGAGCACGCCGCGCTGCTCAGCGAGCTTGCCGGGCAGGGCTTCGTGCGCGTGCGCATCGACGGCGTGGTGCACGAGATCGACACCGTGCCGCCGCTCGATCCCAAGCGCAAACACACCATCGAGGCAGTGGTCGATCGCTTCCGCGTGCGCCCCGAGGCCGGCCAGCGGCTCGCCGAGTCGTTCGAGACCGCGATCCGGCTCAGTCAGGGGATCGTGCGCGTGGTGTTTCCGGACAACGCGGCGCTGCCGGCCATGCTGTTCTCCAGCCGCCACGCCTGCCCCGAGTGCGGCTTTTCGGTGCCGCCGCTCGAGCCGCGCATGTTCTCGTTCAACAACCCGGCGGGCGCCTGCCCGACCTGCGATGGCCTGGGGTTTCAGGAATTCTTCGACCCGGAGCGCGTGGTAGTGCACCCGCATCTGTCGCTCGCCGGTGGCGCGGTGCGCGGCTGGGACCGCCGTAACGCCCATTATTTCCAGATGCTGCAATCCCTCGCACGGCATTACGAATTCGACGTCGAGACCCCCTGGATCGAACTCGATGAGCGCGTGCAGCGCGTGCTGCTCTATGGCAGCGGCGAGGATCAGATCGAGTTTCGGTACAAGGAGGGCGCCGGCACCGCGCGCAAGCGCCACAGCTTCGAGGGCATCGTGCCGAATCTGGAGCGCCGCTTCCGCGAGACCGACTCGCAGGCGGTGCGCGACGAGCTGCGCAAGTACCTGGGCAACCGTCCCTGCGTCGACTGCGGCGGCGCGCGGCTGAACGAGGCCGCACGCTCGGTGCTCATCGAGGGCCGCAACCTCGCCGAGATCACCCGCCTCACGGTCGGCCAGGCGCGCGAGTATTTCGCCAGCCTGACTCTCCCTGGTTGGCGCGCCGAAGTCGCCGCGCGCATCGTACGCGAGGTCAGCGAGCGCCTGCGCTTCCTGGTGGACGTGGGGCTGGACTACCTGAGCCTGGATCGCGCCGCCAGCACGCTCTCCGGCGGCGAGGCGCAGCGCATACGCCTGGCCAGCCAGGTGGGCTCGGGCCTCACCGGGGTCATGTACATCCTGGATGAGCCATCCATCGGGCTGCATCAGCGTGACAATGAACGCCTGCTGCGCACACTGAAGCGGCTGCGCGACCTGGGTAACACGGTGATCGTGGTCGAGCATGATGCCGACGCGATCCGCGCCGCCGATCACGTCGTGGACTTAGGTCCGGGGGCCGGCGCCCACGGCGGCCTGGTGGTGGCGCAGGGCACGCCGGCCCAGATCGAAGCCGATGCGGCCTCCCTCACCGGCGCCTACCTCTCGGGCCGCGAGATCATTCCGTTGCCCGAGCGGCGCAAGAGCCCGCAGCACGAGCAATGGATCACGATCCGCGGCGCGCGCGGCAACAACCTGCGCAATGTCACGGTCGGGGTGCCGGTGGGGCTGCTGACCTGCGTGACCGGGGTGTCCGGCTCCGGCAAATCAACTCTGGTGGACGACACCCTGTTCCGCCACGCCGCCGCGCAGTTGAACGACGCCAGCGCCGAGGGCGCCGCGCCGTGCGATGAGATCGAGGGCCTCAAGCGCTTCGAGCGCGTGATCGAGATCGACCAGAATCCGATCGGCCGCACGCCGCGCTCCAATCCGGCGACCTACACCGGCCTGTTCACCATCATCCGCGAGCTGTTCGCCGCGGTGCCCGAGGCGCGCGCGCGCGGCTATGACGCCGGCCGCTTCAGTTTCAACGTCAAGGGCGGACGCTGCGAGGCCTGCCAGGGCGACGGCGTGATTCGCGTCGAGATGCACTTCCTGCCGGACGTCTACGTGCCGTGCGACGTGTGCCGCGGACGGCGCTACAACCGCGAGACGCTCGAGATCCATTACCGCGGCCGCAACATCCACGAAGTGCTCGACACCACGGTGGAGGATGCGCTCAAGCTGTTCGAAAACCTGCCGGCCGCCGCGGTGAAGCTGCGCACCCTGATCGAGGTCGGCCTGTCCTATGTGCGCCTGGGGCAGAACGCCACCACGCTCTCGGGCGGCGAGGCGCAGCGGGTCAAGCTGGCGCGCGAGCTGGCCAAGCGCGGCACCGGCCGCACGCTCTATATCCTGGATGAACCCACGACCGGGCTGCACTTCCACGACATCGCGCAGCTGCTGCACGTGCTGCACCAGCTGCGCGACGCGGGCAATACGCTGGTGGTGATCGAGCACAACCTCGACGTCATCAAGACCGCCGACTATGTGATCGACCTGGGGCCGGAGGGCGGGGATCGCGGTGGCCGGGTCATCGCCAGCGGCACGCCCGAGCAGATCTGCCAGGTGCCCGAATCGATCACCGGCCAGTACCTCAAACCACTGCTGCGCAACCTGCAGGTGCCCGCCTTAAGCGTGGCCGGCATCCGGGCCTGACTGCTCAACGGGTGCGGCGCGATCCGGACTCGAAGTGCTGGTGCACCTCGCCGTTGACGATTTCCTCCTGGTACTTGCTGCCGGTATAGACCGCCACCACGCGGCGCCAGAACTTCACCGCCGCCGCATTGATCAGGTGCTCGGTGATCAGCCACTGGCCGGTGAAGCGATCGAGCAGCAGCCGCACCGCCTGCGCACCGATGCCGCGGCGCCGCCACGGCCGGGCGATGAAAAACTCCGCCATCGAATACTCGGGCGTCACCGCCGGCGGTGCCGCGGCGCCGACCGCCGCCGCCATGCCGACGCCGGCGGACTGGCGCAGCCGCTGGTCGACCATCGCAAAGCCAGCGCGCTCCTGGCCGTAGAGAATGATCATGACCTGCGCGTTCGGATCGGCATACCAGCGCACCAGCTGGTCGGGCACGCGGTGTCCGATCTCGCCCAGCGCCGGGAAGATTCCGGTCGCCGCGGGCGCCAGATCATTCAGGTAGTCGCGGTAAACGCTCTCAATCCAGCGGCGATCGTCGCGCGTTCTACGACTATCCCGGACGCTGACTTGATCCATCGACACTGCCTTCAAATCCTGCGGACCTAGACCATCCCGCTCCGGCCGATAAATAGGAAAGCCCGGCCGACCGGAGGCCTCCGGTCTGCTCGGGCTTTCCCGCGAGCTCGAAGCTCGTCGGCTTATATCGACTCCGACTTACTTGGGCGGGGTCGACGGAGCCATTGCGCCGCTGCTGCTGTTATCAGCAGGCGCCATTGCGCCACTGCTGCTGCTGGTGTCAGCCGGCGCCATGGCCGGGGCAGCCGCAGGCGCAGCGGGCGGGGGCGGGGTTTCCGAGCTGCTGCAGGCGGCGAGCATGACCGCCGCTGCTGCAAGAGCGCCAAGAGCAAGCTTTGTATTCATCGATGAATCCCCAAATTTGTTAGAAATAACCGAGCTGATTATGAGGTCGCAAACTAGTTTGTCGGGGTCCTGTAACTCCCGATATCGAATTCTATAGATTCTCCGGCACATTTTAAACTGCCACGCTTTGTGTTACGGCAGTTTTTACCGATGCATCGGGCCGCGCTCGCAGGCAGTGCACCAGCAATGCACCCCAAAGTGCACCGGCGCCGCGCAGCGTCGGTGCAGCGGGAGCGCGATTGTTCAGCGCTGGGCGAGTCAGCGTTTGAGCGACTTTAGCGCTTGGCGAGCAGGTCGCGAATCTCGACGAGCAGCTGTTCCTCGCGCGTCGGCGGGGGCGGCGGCGGGGCCGGGGGCGGTGGGGCCCGCTTGAGGCGATTGATGGCTCGGATCGCCAGGAACAGCACCAGCGCGATGATGATGAAATCGAAGATGCTTTGTAGGAATACGCCATAGCCGATGGTGACGGCTTTGCCGGCCGGGTCGGTGCCCAGGTTGATCGCCAGATCCGAGAAATTGAATCCCCCGATCAGCTTGCCGAGCACCGGCATGATCACGCTGCCGACCAGCGAGGAGACGATCTTGCCGAAGGCCGCGCCGACGATGACGCCGACCGCCAGATCGACGACGTTGCCCTTCATCGCGAATTCTTTGAATTCTGATGCCACACTCATTGCCGATAGTCCCCTATCCGAAATCCGGCCTTATCCGAAATCCGTCCCCCGTCAGGCGGCGGCGGTCTTCTTTTTGCGTGTGCGTTTCTTCGGCGTCTTGGTCGTCTTGGCGGCGGCTTCGACCACCGGCGCCGGCGCCTTCTTGGCGGCCTTCTTCTTGCGCGGGCTGCCGGGCTTGGCAGCCTTCTGGTCGCCGTCGGCCGTCACGGCGACGCCCGCCGGCCCGTCTACCAGCTGCATCAGCGCCATCGGCGCGGCATCCCCGGGGCGGCGCATGAGGTGCAGGATGCGCGTATAGCCGCCGGCACGGGCCTTGAAGCGCCGGCCGAGATCGTCGAACAGCTTGGTGACCACGAGCACGTCGCGCAGCCGCGCGAGTGCCAGGCGCCGCCGTGCCTCGGTGTCGGTCTTGGCCAGCGTGATCAGCGGCTCGACCACGCGCCGCAGCTCCTTGGCCTTCGGCAGCGTGGTGCGGATGGTCTCGTGGCGCAGCAGTGAGGCCGCCATATTGCGCAGCATCGCGTGGCGGTGCGGGCTATTGCGGGACAGTTGGCGGCCGGAAAGCTTGTGACGCATGACTACTCTCTAGAAATCCAAATGAGCTGATCAACCTGCTGCACGCACCGGCAGCCCCGCGCCGACGCGGCGCGCGCTTACCCGGGGCGTGGCTCTAGATCAGCCCGCTGCTGCTTTCCTCGTCGTGCCGCAGTCCGGCCGGTGGCCAGCCTTCCAGCCGCATGCCGAGCATCAGGCCGTGGCTCTGCAGCACTTCCTTGATCTCGGTGAGCGACTTCTTGCCGAGGTTCGGCGTGCGCAGCAGCTCGACTTCGGTCCGCTGCACCAAGTCGCCGATGTAGTGAATGTTCTCGGCCTTGAGGCAGTTGGCGCTGCGCACCGTGAGCTCGAGCTCATCGACCGGCCGCAGCAGGATCGGATCGAACTGCATCTCGGTGGTCTTGGCGACCGCCTCGTCCTCGCCCTGCAGATCCACGAACACCGACAGCTGGTCCTTGAGGATGCCGCCGGCGCGGCGGATTGCCTCTTCCGGCTCGATCGTGCCGTTGGTCTCGATGTCGATGATCAGCTTGTCCAGATCGGTGCGCTGCTCGACGCGCGCGGCTTCGACCGAATAGGTCACGCGGCGCACCGGGCTGAACGAGGCATCGAGCAGCAGCCGGCCAATCGGGCGGCTCTGCTCCTCGAAGGCGACGCGCTGCACCGCCGGGCGGTAGCCGCGGCCACGCTCGATCTTCAGCTGCATGTTGAGCTCGCCGGCCTTGGTCAGGTTGGCGATCACGAACTCCGGATTGACCACCTCGACATCGTGGTCGGTCTGGATGTCCCCGGCGGTCACCGGGCCCGGGCCCTTCTTGTGCAGCCGCAGCTCGGCGCTGTTGCGCGCGTGCATGCGCAGCGCCACCGACTTGAGGTTCAGCAGGATGTCGACCACGTCCTCCTGCACACCCTCGATGCTGGTGTACTCGTGCAGCACGCCGTCGATCTCCACTTCCGTGATGGCAGCCCCGGGCATCGAGGACAGCAGCACGCGCCGCAGCGCATTACCCAGGGTATGGCCGAATCCGCGCTCGAACGGCTCAATGACCACCCGCGCCTGGCGCGGTGCGACCGGCTGTACCTTGACGACGCGCGGCTTCAAGAATTCCGAAACTGATGCTTGCATACGGCTACACCCCAAACTTAAGAAACACTCATCGACCCGCCGCCATGCCGCTGGGCATGGCTGCCGGTTACTTCGAATACAACTCCACGACCAGGTTCTCGTTGATGTCCGGCAGCACCTCATCGCGCCCCGGCACCGCCTTGAACACGCCGCGAAACTCCTTGTCGCTGACCTCGAGCCACTCGGGGAAACCGACCTGGGTCGCCACCGCCAGCGCACTCTGAATGCGCAGCTGCTTGCGCGCCTTCTCGCGGATCTCGATCACTTCCCCGGCCTTGACCTGATACGAGGGAATGGTCACAACGTGGCCGTTGACGTTGATCGACTTGTGCGCCACCAGCTGGCGCGCCTCGGCGCGCGTGGAGGCAAAACCCATGCGGTAGACGACGTTATCCAGCCGGCACTCCAGCAGCTTCAGCAGCGTCTCGCCGGTGGCCCCGGTGCGCCGCGCCGCGGCCTGGTAGTAATTGCGAAACTGGCGCTCGAGCACGCCATACATGCGGCGCAGCTTCTGCTTCTCGCGCAGCTGCAGACCGTAGTCCGACAGCCGCTGCCGCCGCTCGCCCTTGATGCCGCCGGGGGGCACCTGCAGCTTGCACTTGCTCTCGAGCGGCTTGGAGCCGCTCTTGAGGAACAGATCCGTGCCCTCGCGGCGGGCGAGCTTGCAGGTTGGACCGAGATAACGCGCCATGGTTCGATGCTTCCTTCGTGCGCCGTTAGACGCGACGCTTCTTGGGGGGGCGGCAGCCGTTGTGCGGGATCGGCGTGACGTCGGCAATGCTCGTGATCTTCAGCCCGCAGGCGTTGAGTGCGCGCACCGCCGACTCGCGACCCGGACCGGGGCCGGCTACGCGCACCTCGACGTTCTTCACCCCATGCTCCTGGGCGGCGGTGCCAGCCTTCTCGGCCGCCACCTGGGCCGCAAACGGTGTGCTCTTGCGCGAGCCGCGGAAGCCACAGCCGCCCGAAGTGGCCCAGGACAGCGTATTGCCCTGCCGATCGGTGATCGTGATGATCGTATTGTTGAACGATGCATGCACGTGAGCGATCGCGTCGAGCACGTTCTTGCGCGCCTTCTTGGGCTTCTTCGCCCCGCCGGCCGCGCTCTGCTGCTGTGGTTTCTGATCAGCCATAAATGTGGTTGCCTGTGTGCATTCTCAAGGTCGAAAACGAAGTCATTACTGCTCATCCGGGGCGCGGCGCGCCCTTTAGGTCTTGCCCGGCGGGGCGTTGAGCTTCACGGCTTGCTTGCGCGGGCCCTTGCGGGTGCGCGCATTGGTGCGCGTGCGCTGTCCGCGCACCGGCAGACCCTTGCGATGCCGCAAGCCCCGCCACGTGCCTAAGTCCATGAGCCGCTTGATATTCATCGACACTTCGCGGCGCAGATCGCCCTCCACCGGCCACTTGGCGATGTAGGAGCGTATGGCCGCGACTTCGGCCTCGGTCAGGTCCTTGACCTTGGTGGTCGGCGTTATGCCCGCGCTCTCGCAGATCGCGAGCGCGCGCGCCGGGCCGATGCCATAGATCTGCGTGAGCCCGATGTTCACGTGCTTGTTCATCGGGATATTGATGCCCGCTATGCGTGCCATGACTTTGCGCTACCTCGACCTTGGGTTCATGTCGGTCAATTCATCCCTGGCGCTGCTTGTGACGCGCGTCGGAGCTGCAGATCACGTAGACCACGCCGCGCCGCCGCACGATCTTGCAGTTCTTGCAGATTTTCTTGACTGATGGACGTACTTTCATCGCTCACCTGCACTATAACTGTGGCCATGCCGCCGGATTAATTCTGCGCGGAGCCACTACGGCCCCCGCCCAGCAGATTGGCTTTCTTCATCAGACCCGGATAGTGGTGCGACATCAGGTGCGCCTGCAGCTGCGCCATGAAGTCCATCACCACCACCACGACGATCAGCAGCGAGGTGCCGCCGAACTGGAACGGCACGCCCTGCGAGGACACGAGAATCTCGGGAACCAGGCACACGGCCATGATGTAGATCGCGCCCCAGAGCGTCAGGCGGGTCAGCACCTTGTCGATGTACTCCCCGGTCTGCTGACCGGGACGGATGCCGGGAATGAAGGCGCCGGATTTCTTCAGATTATCCGCGGTTTCACGCGAATTGAACACCAGCGCGGTATAGAAGAAACAGAAGAAGATGATCAGCCCCGCGTACAGCACCAGATGCAGCGGCTGGCCGTAACCGAGCGAGGTCGAGATGTTCTGCAGCACCTCGCTGACCTTGGAGTCCGGATTGGAGCCGAAGAAACTCGCCATCGTGGCCGGAAACAGCAGCAGGCTGGAGGCGAAGATCGGCGGGATCACACCCGACATGTTGAGCTTGAACGGCAGGTGGCTGCTCTGGCCGGCGTACATGCGCCGGCCGACCTGGCGCTTGGCGTAGTTGACCGTGATGCGCCGCTGCGCGCGCTCGACGTAGACGCAGAACGCGGTCACGCCGACCACAATGCCGATCAGCAGGATCGCGAACAGCGGGTTCATTTCCCCGGTGCTCACCGACTCGAAGGTGCGGCCGATGGCCCCGGGCATGCCGGCGACGATGCCCGACAGAATCAGCATCGAGATGCCGTTGCCGATGCCGCGCTCGGTGATCTGCTCGCCGAGCCACATCAGGAACATGGTGCCCGTGGTCATGGTGATCGTGGCCGGCACGTACCACTCCATGAAGCCCTTGGCGAGCGTCATGCCGCCGTTCTGCAGCGCCACCGCGGCGCCGAACGACTGGAACAGCGCCAGGCCGAGGGTTGCGTAGCGCGTGAGCTGCGTGATGCGGCGGCGGCCCGACTCGCCCTCTTTGCGCGCTTCCATGAGCGAGGGCACGACCATCGAGAGCATCTGGATGATGATCGAGGCCGAGATATACGGCATCACGCCCATGGCGAAGATCGACAGGCGCTGCAGCGCGCCGCCCGAAAAGCTGTTGACGATGCCCAGGATGGTGTTCGACTGGTCATTGAAGAAGCGCGCCACCGCGTCCGGGTTGATGCCCGGGACCGGGATGAAGGTGCCGATCCGATAGACCACCAGCGCCCCGACCAGGAACAGCAGGCGGCTGCGGATCTCGCCTTGCCGTCCGGCTTCGGCCAATGCTGCGGCCGGATTGGTGAGGGCGGAATTGGCCACGTCAGTCCTCGAACCTGCCGCCGGCGGCCGCGATCGCTGCGCGCGCACCCTTGGTGGCCGCGATGCCCTTGAGCACCACGGCTTTCTTGAGCTCGCCCGAGAGCACCACCTTGGCCTGGTCGGCGAACGCCGAGACGATCCCGGCCTTCTTCAACACCGCCAGATCGATCACGCCGGCCTCGATCCCGGACAGCTCGTGCAGGCGTACTTCGGCGCGCGTGGCCTTCATCGCCGAGCGAAAGCCGACCTTGGGCAGCCGGCGCTGCAGCGGCATCTGGCCGCCTTCGAAGCCAACCTTGTGATAGCCGCCCTTGCGCGCGCGCTGGCCCTTGACGCCGCGGCCGCAGGTCTTGCCCTGCCCGGCCGAGGCACCCCGGCCCACGCGCAGCCGCGGCTTGCGGGAGCCGGCGGTCGGCTTGATGTTGTTCAGACGCATGTCAGTTCTGCTCCACTTTCAGCAGGTGCCCGGCGGCGTGGATCATGCCG
>Ga0302325_10013313_pt1 | contig 17549 bp, 14 predicted proteins | sample Palsa_T0_2_FD_201948 | JGI IMG/M metagenome (GOLD analysis project Ga0302325, IMG submission 201948) | Peat permafrost microbial communities from Stordalen Mire near Abisko, Sweden - Palsa_T0_2 | ecosystem: Environmental > Terrestrial > Soil > Palsa > Peat permafrost | place: Sweden: Abisko... | reverse complement strand
GACAACCCGGCCTACGATCTCGTGTCCCGGCACCATGGGGTAGAGAGAGTTGCCCCAATCGTTTCGCGCTTGATGTAGATCGGAGTGGCAAATGCCGCAAAACAGAATATCTATCTGAACATCATGCAGGCCGGGATTGCGACGCTCGAGGCTGAACGGGGTGAGCGGCGAATGCGCGTCACGGGCGGCATAGCCGCGAACCTTGATCATCAGATAGCTCCCCAGCGATCAAGGAACAACACTACCATTTTTGGTCGCCCTCGTGATTCCCGGTTGCGCCGCGAACTTGCAATGAGAAGTTAGTGCCTCAAAGGCGCATTGCGCTTCGTTTTGTAGCCGTGGGTGTCTAGACCGTCTCCAGGACCTCTTGCTATTTATAAGGACTTTGAAGGCGTTCGAGTTGGCGGCGGCTAGTATGCGCGAGCGCCGTCAATTCGCCTTTGCCGAGGCGCGTTTCTCTAAGCGGTCGCCACGGGTAACTCGTGCAACTAGGACCGGGGATGTCACCCGGCTTCCCTGTTCCATGGTGCGCGAGTGAAGTGCTCAGTGCGGCCAGTGGGTACGCCGAGGGCCAACGCGCTGGCTGCGGCAGTGGGTGCAGCGCCGGCCGGTGTCATGGCAGGCCGCCTCAGAAGCCGGGGCTCGCGAATTACGGACTTCGACTGCCGTCCCGGGCACCCTGCTAAACGATCGCCCTCGGAAGGGCAACGTAGTTCCCAAAACGGCAATTTTCGTCATTGAGTTCGTGGCAGGACTGCCGATACCCCGGCGTCAACCCGAGGAAGTAGTCCTTGCGAGTCCCGCCGACGCCGATCGATGCGACCAAGCGACTGAGACCGCTCGCGCCGCCGTGCCCATTCGACAGGCTAATTGAAGAATTTAGCAGAATTATGCCCCTAGCTTGGGCGCTCACCGTACCCCTCGCCAAAGTCTATGAGGGCCACACTTGCGCCGCCAAGCGAGCGCCCGAAAACGAAACGAACAGCGTTGCCATTAATGTTGGCCCCGAACGAGTCTGCAATTATGCCGAAAGCCGCTAAACGCGAGATTGCCGTCGATCCAGCATTGGAACGCCGCCTGGCGCGACTGGGATTGGCCGGTAACGAAGACGATTGGGCTGACCGGTATCTTCTATGTAATCACCTGCTCAACCCCTCATCAGCCGGACCAAGACAGAAGTTCGAGGCGACCAGCCGATTCATACGCGATCTGGTCGCTCATCGGTGGGCAAAGACAAGCCGCGCCCGCGAGGAAAGCAATCCCAAGCGTATTCACTACCTGTCGATGGAGTTCCTGCTGGGTCGGACGTTGCGCAACAACATGATGAACTTGGCCGCCGAGCCGACCGTGCGACGGACCATGGAGCAGGAAGGCTGGAGCCTCGAGCAGCTGATGGAAGAGGAGCCGGACGCCGGGTTGGGCAACGGCGGACTAGGTCGCCTGGCGGCCTGCTTCATCGACTCCCTGGCTACGTTGCAGTATCCCGCCATTGGCTACGGGCTGCGCTACGAATACGGCATGTTTCGGCAAACGATACACGACGGGTGGCAGCGCGAGCAGCCCGACAACTGGCTACGCAACCCGGATCCCTGGGAGATCGTGCGCCCCGGCAAGGTGTACGTCGTTCCCTTGAACGCCAAATTTGAATTAAAGGGCTCGGGTCTCGCCGTTACACGCAATTGCCCTTCCAGTCTGCTGGGAATTGCTTACGACCGTCCCGTGGTTGGATATGGCGCGCACTGCATCAACACCTTGCGGCTCTGGGCGGCGGCTGCTCCGGAGTCTTTTGACTTCGCCGAGTTTTCACAGGGCGACTTCGCCGGCGCGGTTCTGCAAAATGTCGCCGCGGAATCCCTCACGCGTGTTCTGTATCCCGACGATTCCACCGAGGCTGGCCGGGCGCTGCGATTCCTCCAACAGTACTTCATGGTGAGTTGTTCGCTGCAGGACATTATCGCCCGCTTCCGCAAGAATGATACCGACTGGGCCGCGCTGCCGGACCGCGTGGCAATTCAAATGAACGATACGCACCCGGCTCTAGCGGTTGCCGAGCTGATGCGGATCCTTCTCGACCAGGCAAAACTTCCCTGGGATCAGTCGTGGGATCTCACCCTGCGCACGCTTGCCTATACCAATCACACGTTGCTGCCGGAGGCCCTGGAGCGCTGGCCGATTGAACTCTTCGAAGTGCTCATCCCCAGGCATCTGGAGATCGTCTACGAGGTGAACCGCCGCTTCCTCGAGGATGTTCGCCGCCTTTACCCGGGCGACGAGTCGCGGGCGCAACGCATGAGCCTGGTCGAGGAAAAGCCCGCCCGCAAGATCCGCATGGCGCATCTGGCGGTCGTGGGCTCTCACAGTACGAACGGCGTGGCCGCTATTCACTCGCAGCTGCTGCGCACGCGTGTCCTGCGGGATTTCGCGGAAGTATTCCCGGCGCGCTTTAGTAACAAGACCAATGGAGTTACCCCAAGGCGGTGGCTGCAGCAGGCGAACCCATTCCTATCCGCACTCATCACCGATTCGATCGGCCCGGGATGGATCACCGACTTGGGGGAACTTCGCAATCTTGTGCCGCTCGCTGACGCCGTGGGCTTCCGTGAGCAGTTCCGCGCGACTAAGCGCAAAGCCAAGGCCGCTTTTGCAGACTGGCTCAAAGCCACCTCGGGACAGAGTATCGACCCTGACTCGATCTTTGACAGCCAGATCAAGCGCATTCACGAGTACAAGCGCCAACTGCTCAACGTCCTGCACATCATCATTCTGTACAACCGACTGCGGCATGATCCCAATCAGGAAATGACACCGCATACTTTCTTTTTCGCGGGGAAAGCAGCGCCGGCGTATCATTTGGCCAAGCTGATCGTCAAGCTGATTAATAGCGTCGCGAGTACGGTCAATGCCGATCCCCTGGTGCGCGGCCGGCTCAATGTGCTCTTCCTGCCCGAATACAACGTCAGCATGGCCGAGCGGCTCATCCCCGCAAGCGACGTTTCCGAACAGATCTCGACCGCGGGCTTTGAGGCGAGCGGTACCGGCAACATGAAATTCATGATGAACGGTGCGCTCACGATCGGTACGCGCGACGGCGCTACGATTGAGATGGCCGAGGAGGCGGGTGAGGAAAATTTCTTCCTCTTTGGCCTAACCGCCGAGCAAGTGGCGGACAGCGCCGGGTGGTACGACCCCAACTGGCACTACGCAAACGACCCGGAAACGCGCGCGGCCCTGGACCTCATATTCGCGGATCACTTCTCCGAGCACGAACCGGGGGTCTTCGATCCGATCCGCGCCACGTTGCTCGCCAATGGCGATCGCTTCAGGCATCTTGCGGACCTGACGGATTATGCGCGCGCCCATCGCGCCTTGGCCGCGCTGTACGCCGACCCCGAGGCCTGGGCGCGCACGGCGATTGTCAATGTTGCCTGCTCCGGGAAATTCTCCAGCGACCGAACCATTAGCGAATATGCGAGCGAAATCTGGAATTTGAAGCGCTCGCCCGTGCAGTAGAGTCGAATGCGAAGCATTGGGGGGCGCAGCGCGTGCTGGCACGAGCGCCCGTCGCTAAATTCGCTAGCAATCGGCCCGGTTCCAAGGCATAGAATGACGCGGCCCATAAGCCAAGATCGTCAGCGCGAGAGTCTCGCAACGATTTTTGCGCGAAAGCAGTTGGCCGCGTGATCATTCACAATGCCGACGGCCTGCATAAATGCGTAGCAAATCGTGGCGCCCACGAAGCGGAAGCCTCGCTTTTTCAGATCTTTGCTCATGAGTTCGCTGATTGCGACGGCACGCTCCCTCTCGGCGGCAGTCATGGGCCGATGCCCTGCGAACTGCCAAATATATGCATCAAAGCTGCCAAGTTCGCGTCGCACTTCGAGGAAAGCCTTTGCATTGCCGATTACTGCATTGATCTTGAGGCGATTACGCACGATGCCCGTATTTTTTAACAGCAACGTCTTTTTTGCGGACGTGTATCTTGCGATCGCACCGGCGCTGAAATCATCAAATGCGGCACGGTAATTGTCCCGTTTTTTGAGGATTGTCAGCCAGCTCAGCCCAGCTTGAGCACCTTCGAGGTTCAGCATCTCGAAAAGCAGCCGATCATCGTGAGCGGGGACGCCCCATTCTTTGTCGTGGTACGAAATGAGCAGGGGATCAGATTCCGCCCATTTGCATCTTATTTTTGGCATCACTCTTCCCTGCGGCGGCGAAGTCCGACATGCGCAGCGGTGCGCCGATGGGCGACGGCCGAAGCATCAGCGGGCGGCCGACGCGGGTCAGCCTGCGGACTTTAGCCATGTCTCAGCCAACCGCACCCACATTGCGCCGCCTAGCGGGATTAGGTCGTCGTTGAAGTCGTAGCTCGGGTTGTGCAGCATGCAAGGGCCGGCACCGTGACCGCCAACGCGATGGTTGCCCTCACCATTGCCGATCATGAAATAGCAGCCCGGCTTCTCGAGCAGAAAATAACTGAAGTCTTCGGCACCCATGGTGGGTTCGAAGTCTTGCACGTTTTGCGCTCCGACCACTGAACTTAGCAAGGCGCGCGCAAACTCCGTCTCCTTGGAATGATTGATGGTGGGTGGATAGTTGCGCCGGAAATGGAACTCGCAAGTGGCCTCGAAGGCCTGACAGGTGGCCGCGGCGATCTGCCGCATGCGCCGCTCAATCATATCCAGAACCTCAAGCGTGAAGGTGCGCACGGTGCCCTGAAGTTCACAGAACTCCGGCACAACGTTGGTCGCTTCTCCGGCCTTGATCATGGTGACCGAGAGTACAGCCGGATCAATAGGCCGCCTGTTGCGGGTAATGATGGTCTGAAAGGATTGCACCATCTGGCATGCAACCGGCACCGGATCAATGCCGTTGTGCGGCATGGCCGCATGCGCGCCCTTGCCGCGGATGATGATTTTGAAGTCGTTGCTGGAGGCAAACACCGGCCCGGACCTGAGAGCAAATTGACCAACCCCAATGCCGGGCCAGTTGTGAATGCCGAAGACGGCCTGCATTGGAAAGCGATCGAAGAGGCCGTCCTTGATCATCTCGCGCGCACCGCCGCCACCTTCTTCGGCGGGTTGGAAGATGAGGTAGACGGTGCCGTCGAAGCTGCGATGCCGGGAGAAGTGTTTCGCGGCGGCCAGAAGCATCGCCGTGTGACCATCGTGGCCGCAGGCGTGCATCTTCCCGGGATTGACACTGGCGTGAGCGAACTTGTTGTGTTCGGTAATCGGCAGCGCGTCGATGTCTGCGCGCAGGCCGACGGCACGAGTGCTGCTGCCGTTCGCGACGACGCCGACGACGCCGGTGGTTCCCAGTCCCCGATGCACGGGAATACCCCAATCGGTCAGCGTCTTGGCAATCAGGTCCGAGGTACGCTCTTCCTGGAAACACAGTTCGGGATGGGCGTGGATATCGCGGCGCAGCGCGGCAATGGCCCCGATGTCGGCCATATCGAGTTTGAACGGCTGCGCCGCGTCGTCAATCGCGGGTTTCATTGCATTCATCTGAGTACATCCTCGGGTTCGGAACTCGACCCGGCTGCGGTCGCCGCTCGCCAATATCTGCATAATGCAGGTCGGGATCTGAATTCAATGGCTGCGCTCATGCATAAACCTCACGGACTGCCGGCGTAAGCACACTGAGGACCAGCGTAATCACGAAATTAAGGCACAGAGCCACGAAGCCGGCACTCCAGCCGAGCAGGGGGTCGCGATGGGTGAGCATGAGGAAAATGGTGGTCGCGACTCCGGCAACCATGCCGGCGAAAACCGCGGACACGGTGACGCGCTTCCAAAATAAACCCAGGACCACTCCCGGAAAGAATTGCGTTACACCCGCATAGCCGATGAGCAGCAAAGATACGAGGGTCGTGGATGTGAAGATTGCGAGGCAGAGGCTCACGATGGCGAGTGCCACGACCATGCCGCGCGCTAATTTCGCGACCTGATCATCCGTCATTGCAGGCGCGAAGGTGGGTCTGTAGAGGTTCTTGGCGAACAACGTCGCGGCGGTGAGAATGAAGATGGAAGCGGGCACCATGGCAGTGATCGCGCCCGCTCCGCCGACTATGCCAAGGAACCAGGGCGGAAAGCTCTTGCGCACCATCGTCAAGAGTGAAAGGTCACCATTGGTCAGACCCGGTACAACCATTACCGCAGCAAAGCCAGCAAACAGAACGAAGACGAGGGAGAAAGAGTAAAGCGGCATAATCACGGCGTTGCGGCGCAGGGTGTCGCTGCTCTTCGCCGCGAAGGTCGCCCCAAACTGATGCGGCCACATGAAGAAGCCGAGTGAGGTCAGAAGGACGGTGGAGATATACCACGTGTGACCCAGGTTGGCGCTGGCGCCCGGCATGGTGAGGTGCGCAGGGTGTGCTTGCGCGAGAGCGGAGAACATTGGCCCGATTCCGCCAAAGTAAATATTTGGAATGACAATACCGATGGAAGCCACCGCGAAGACCATGAGTGCATCCTTCAGGACGCTTACCCAAGCGACCGCACGTACTCCGCTCACAAGAACGAAGGCGCACAACAGGACGACCGAGAGCACCATGGCGGGTGTTCGGCCGATGCCGTCGAAGCTCGCGATGGAGACGATGAGACCCAGCCCCGTCAGCTGCAACTGCAGGTACGGGATGAAGGAGGCGATCCCGACGATGCACACAAATCCGGCCAGATACTTGTTGCCGTAGCGGACGCTGAAGAAGTCGGATTGGGTCTGCATTCCGAACTTGCGACCCGTCTCCCAGATCGGCGGCAGGATAAAGAAGGAGACGACATACGCGAGCGTCAGGTAAGCCAAGATGTATAAGGTTGGGCCACCGCGAGAATAGGCCCAGCCGCTGGCTCCCAGAAACGCAAACGTCGTATAAGTCTCGCCGGCCATCAGCAGGTACATCAGGACAGCGCCAAAGCCTCGGCCCCCAACCGTCCACTGTTCCAAGTCCATTTTGCGGCGTGCTCCGGCCAGGATGCCGATGGCGGCACTTATGCCAACGATGGCGAAAATCACCGTCAACGACACGGCGCTGGGGCTCATTTGGTCGTGCCGCCCTTGTCTGCGCGTGCAATTTCCGAGCGGTACGCGGCGCGCAGGCACAGAGAACTCAGAGCGATCCAGCACATGAGCCAGAAGAGATTGAAGGGTAGGCCGAAAATCACCGGGTCGACGCGGTCCCAGAGCGACACCGAGAAGCACATCGCAACAAAAGGGATCAGACCAAGCACGAGCGCTCGGGCTGGTGGGTTTTTTACAGGGTCCAACGCGGCTCAGCCGTCATTCAACGCACGAAGTTGCCGCAAGCAGGGTCTGCGACGCCCGCCGCCCGGCGGTGGCGCATTCGTGCGGCTCCAGCCTCCCATCGCGCTAGCGATTCCCGGTCACCGGTGTCGGTGCGGGCTCATCGCCACCCACCCAGCGGTACACGACGCCGGCGAGGGTGGCTCCCACTATGGGTGCAAGCCAAAACAGCCACAACTGCGACAGTGCCCAGCCACCCACGAAGAGGGCAGGTCCGGTACTCCGGGCCGGATTTACCGAAGTGTTGGTTACGGGAATGCTGATGAGATGAATCAGGGTCAAGCACAGGCCGATGGCGATCGGCGCGAACCCCTTGGGGGCGTTGCCGTGCGTCGAGCCGAGGATCACAAAGAGGAAGCCAAATGTCATCACTATCTCCGCCGTGAGACAGGCCCCCAAGCTGTAGCCGCCCGGAGAGTGTTCAGCGTAACCGTTCGAAGCAAAGCCGCCGCCAAGGTCAAATCCGGCATGGCCGCTGGCGATGATGAACAGGATTGCCGCTCCCGCTACGGCGCCTAGCACCTGAACGATGATATATGGCACGACGTCTTTGGCAGGAAAGCGTCCGCCCACGAATAGGCCGATGGACACGGCGGGGTTCAGATGGCAGCCGGAAACGTGCCCGATAGCATAGGCCATCGTTAAGACAGTGAGGCCAAACGCCAGCGCCACACCTGCGAATCCGATCCCGAGGGTCGGATACGCAGCCGCAAGTACTGCACTGCCGCAACCACCGAGTACGAGCCAAAGTGTCCCTATGAATTCCGCCGCGAGGCGCTTTGTCATGTGCATTGAGAATGCCTTGTTCTTGTTGGAAGCCGATACTCTAATGGGAATTGCAATAGGCGTCTATGCGGGCGCGTCGACCCCCGCGGCTATGCAGATTCTGATTTCCTACGCGATGCTGGCCCCCGCGCCGCCCGGAATTTTAATCGCACTGCGTAGCCACTCCGGGCGGTGCAAAACAATCTTCAACTCACTCGCGCGAGCCTCATTGGTATTTGACAGAGCATCCGTACGGCCGTGTGACGGGGTCTTGCACCGGCGTGCCGGCGTTGACGGCCGTCAACGCGAGTCGTACGTAGTTCTTCGCCGTGGCAATGTCAGCCACATCAGTCGTGGGCTTGTCATCGATGCCACCCATGTAGACCAGGGTTCCGGTCTTATCGATGATGAACATGTGAGGCGTCGTGCGCGCGCCGTACGCATGACCGATAGTACCGCTGGGGTCTAGTATCACAGCGGTCGGTGCAGCGCCTCTGCTGCGCGTGAGTTCATTGGCTTCGGCCGCCGTTACGTTGCCCTGCTCGCCAGGCGCACTCGACAGGACGGTCAGCCAAATGATTCCCTGCTTCGTCGCCTCCTTCTGCAAGGCTTGCATGTTGCCGGAGCGGTAATGCTTACCCACGAACGGACACTGATTGTTCGACCATTCCAATATCACGATGCGCCCGCGCAGGTCTTTGAGCGCGACGCTCTTCCCGTTACTGTCAGTGCCCACAAAGTCTGGCGCCGCGCTTCCGACGTGCGGACCTTCGACGGCGAGGGCGAGCGGCGCAGTGCCGGCGAGCCCAGAGACGGCGAGCAGCACGGCGCAAATCCGAATCGGCCAGGACCATTGATTGTTAATCATCGCCAACCCTCCAAAAGCGACTGCAGTACGAAGCCAACTTATCTTGTGTGTGCTGCATCAGCGCCGCTCGCCAGAGCGTGCAGCCGAAAACCCTCGCCCTGCAGCGGCCCGCTGCCGGGTCCGAGGACCAATACCCCATCCAATCCTGCGAGCGGGGATGCGCGCAGATCGCCGCGCGCGAGCGTGAGCAGCAGATCGGCGCCGGAGCGTGCCGTCTTCTGTTTCGCTGCGTTGTCGATCTCACCCCAACTCAGCGGCAGGAATTGCACCTGGGCGGCGGGGGGCAACTGCGGCGCAATTCCGTGAACAGTCAGAACGACGCTCGTAGACCCGACGGCGAGCGATGCGCCCCACGGAGACGGTTTTGGCAGGCGCGCGCCCGCCGCCGTAAAGAGCGCCGGTGACGCAGAGGGCGTTGCATGCGCTGCAGCCGATTCCTGGCCTATCGTGACCTGCGCCACGGCGTGTTCGGGAATGCAAATGTCCTGGCACGCGAGCCATTGCGCCTCGACCGAAAGTTTTGCCGGCGTGGACGCAAGGTTGCCCGGCGCATGCACGCTCTGCACCAGCGCTACCTCGCCCTCGTAGCCGTAGGTTACGAGCGATCCGGATCGAAAGACCTGTGGTACCGGCCATTGCACCTCATCAACACGATAGCCGCTGGGCACACTCCACCGCAGTCGCGTCGCTTGGCCGGCATCTCCCGGATTGACCCAGTAGGTGTGCCAGCCGGGCTGTATACGCTCGACAACGGCAACCCGGAAGGTCTGGCCCGGCTCAATGCTTTGCTGATCAGCAAATGCCTCGATGGTGACGTGCAGGGGCTCGCTCGGAGTGCTTTGGGCGGTTGCGTTCGGCGCGTGGCACAGCCAGAAGGCGAGGAGCGCCGCCGGCGCGGATACCGAAGCTTTCAGATTCCAGATCACAAGCAAGCCCATACCCGAGGTGCGGCCACGCACATTTACGACTATCCGCCTAGCGGATGGGTTCCGCATGGGGCAACTTCCACGCGTATTCCTCGCGCTGATGATAGCGCCGACGAAGGGTGGGGTGAGCTACGGACCCAAACCGGCAAAGCAAGAGGTCAGCGGGGGCACTTCAGGGGCGGTGGCCGGTTTGCGATGGCTCGAAAAGATCGAAATACGGTGCGCTAGCCTCGTTCGGATACCGCAAGGCGTCACGGGCTAGAGCTTCGCGGGGGTGCCGACGACGGTGCCGTGACCAAACTCGGCGCGGAGACCTCGCCGGGGACCGGCGGCTCGCGGCTTCCTATGAGCCATTGGCTCAGCAGGATGAAAAGCATGAAAATCACATAATAGATGGCGTAGGCGACGGGCGTTGGTTTGCGCATCCCGTCGGTGCGCGGGGCGCTCTTTGCTTGCGATGCGTCGGCTGCCGGGCGCTGCGGCAAAAGCGCAACCAAGCGCGCAGCCGTCGTCCCACGTTGTGGATCAATGCCTGGCTCAGCAGGCAGCGAGGCAATTAATGCGCTCAATCTTTGAGTTGCGGCTTCGCCCGGCATGGCGGCCAACCTCGCGGCTTCTTCCCACGGGTCGACATCCAGGCGCGCGAGTGCGGACACAACGCTGAGCGGCATTCCGCTCTTATCCTCACGGATCGGCGCAAATAGAAAGTCGTCGAAGTCGGACGCGAGGTCAGACAAGAGGGCCGCGCGAGTCACCTCAGCACCCCATACCCTTGGCGCGCACTCATAGAGAGCGCCGCTGCGAGGGATTCGGACTTCAAGGTATGTGGCTCGTCTTGGGCATGGCACTGGCGTCGCAAGGGGAACGAGCGTGCGCGCAGACCGCAGTTCCATCTGTGCGCCAACACTCTTAAGCCGAATACCCGAGAGCGCAAATGTGTGCAAACTCATGGCGTCCGACGTCGAACTTCACATCTGCGTAAACGCGTACTGCACGGCGTGGGACGCCCGTCACAAGTACCCCATCAGCCCGCAGATGATTTGCGCACCTGCGAGCGACGAGGTCCTCCCGACACGAGGCAGTGACTGAGCGCCCCCTGGATTCAATGCGTCATACTCCCGCGGGCGCGCTCGCCGGTAGGCACGTTTGGGCTGTCCGGGGTAGCATTCCTGGACAATGAACAACCGCGCGCCTGAACCGGCGGCGCAACATAACCCCGCGGCGCCGGAGCAGACGGATGGTTGATCGACGAGACTTTTTGGTGTCAAGCGGGCTTATAGGTGCGGGAGTTGCGCTTTCGGCGCGATCACAAGGCGGCGCGGCGAGCTTCGCGGACGCGAGTTACGCGGCTGCGATCGTCATTGATGCACTCGGCGGCCCCGGTGAGCCCGGTGCCAAACCGGAGACGCCGCTCAGCACCAAAGCTCTTGATGACGTCCGTGCCTCTGGGTTGACTGCCGTCAATCTGACCGTGAGCGGCGTCGGCAGCTATGCCAGGGACTTCGACACGACGATCCGCAATATCGCGTTCTGGAATGCGCAGATCGCGTCGCATCCGGACGTGTTGCTGCTGGTGCGCAAGAGTTCCGACATCTCTGATGCCAAGCGCAGCAAGCGGCTCGGCCTCATCTTCGGTTTTCAGGATGCGACGCCGGTCGGCGAAGACCTGGCGCGCATCGACACATTCGCGGAGCTCGGCGTGCGCGTGTTCCAGCTGACCTATAACAGGCGCAACCTCGTCGGCGATGGCTGCCTCGAGCCCGGCAACGCCGGGCTCAGCAAGTACGGAGAGGCGTATATCGAGCGCCTCAATGAGCGCCGGCTCCTGATCGACCTATCGCACGGCGGCGAGCGCACCACGCGGGAGGCGCTTGCGGCATCCAAGGTACCGGTCGCGATTTCGCACACCGGCTGCGCCGCGCTCGCGCCTTTGCCGCGCAACAAAACCGATGCCGAACTGAAGCTGCTGGCGGACAAGGGCGGCGTGGTCGGCATCTATCTCATGCCGTTCCTGCGCAGCGCCGGCCAGCCCACGGCGGAGGATCTCGTGCGCCATATCGAACATGCGGTCGAGGTTTGTGGAGAGGATCATGTGGGGATCGGCACCGACGGGACCGTCTCAGCCGTCAATTTCGACGCGGCATTCCGTGAAAAATTTGCCGCCGAAGTTGCCGAGCGCCGCGCGGCCGGGATCTCCGCGCCGGGCGAACGCCCCGATGTCTATACGTTTCTGCCGGACCTCAATTCAGCAGATCGTTTCAAGAGCATTGGCACGCTCCTCGCCAAGCGCGGTTGCAGCGACGCCCGTATTGAGAAGATCCTGGGTGCCAATTTTGCGCGACTGTTTGCTGCGGTCTGGAATGCCTGAGGCGTCCCAATAATGCCGGCGTACGCACCCTGCGCCTGCGTGCAGGACGGTTCGCATCACTGAGCTTTGAGTAGCTTCTGATAGAGCTCGAGCGCACTCGCGGAAAAACAGCAGAAGATTACCTCCTTGATCCCGGCGAGGCGCTGCAGCTCGGCCGCCACCGCCTCGACCGCGACGGCGGCGGCAAGCTCCGGGGGATAGCCGTAGACGCCGGTACTGATGCCGGGAAAGGCAATACTGCGCACGCGCTGAGTCGCTGCAAGCTCCAGCGAGCGCCGATAGCAGGATCTGAGTAGCTGCGGCTCGCCGTGCGCACCGCCGTGCCAAACCGGTCCGACCGTGTGGATGACAAACTTCGCCGCGAGAAGGAATCCGGGTGTGAGTTTTGCATCGCCGACCGCGCAGCGGCCGAGCGTGCGACAAGCCTCGATGAGGGCGGGGCCTGCAGCGCGATGAATTGCACCGTCCACGCCGCCGCCGCCCAAAAGCGTTGAATTCGCGGCGTTGACGATCGCGTCCACGGCAAGCGTCGTGATGTCCGCCTGCACTGCGCGCATTCGCATCGGCGATGTTGCGTTCATCGTGGCGCGGATCCTAGCACTGCCGCGTGGCGGGCCCTCGAATTCATCCTCGCGCCGACGCCTTGCTCCGCCGCGGGCGCGAGCTGCCGCTGTTGTGCTTTCGCTGCACATCCGTAGCGGGGAACTCTTGGCATGCATTGGTCTCAAACTGCGGTACACGTGAGAACAAAGGGCGGGTGCGCGGCCGCGCGCAAACAACAAACTGCGTGCTCTCTATTGGCATGTGTTGGTATGCATAACGGCCGCCTGCGAATCGGCGCGTTCGTCGCGGTAGCCGCGGCGCATGCGGCGCTTTTCATGGTCCTGGCGAAGGTACGTCTGACATTGGTGCCGACGGTAGAACCCGAGACCAGCATGCTTCTTTTCATGCTGCCGTCGAAGGAAATTGTGCCGGCCCCAGGGCCCGCTAACGCTTCACCCCATCGTGGCGCTCGGCGCGCGCGCCTGCCGGAGCCGCAGGCGAAACCTGGCGAGCCACCTCCTGAAGATGCGAAGAGTAGTGCGCCCGTCATGATTGATTGGGCCAAGGAGGCCCAACTTGCCGCGACCCGGAAGATCGACGCGGATGAGGCGGCCGCCCGCCGAGCGGCTACCTTTTCCACTCACAAAAAAGTACCGGCGAGCCTTGCGCCTCCGCCGCCTGCGCCGCCACAGTTTCACTGGTCGTACGCGAACACGCACCGACTCGAGTCATTGCCCGACGGCGGTTTCATCTTGAACCTGAGCGATCGCTGCGCGATCGTTTTTGCAATCATGCTGATACCCGTTTGCAAGATAGGTGTCATCGAGCCGCGCGGCGATCTGCTGCTGCACATGGATGACCCTCCGCAATTTGGGGCACCGCCCGATGTACCCTGAGCTCGCGCATTCGTTGCGCTCGTCCTCGACGCTTTGATCATATTTGCGTTACGCAGGCGATCTCAACCCGTTCTGCCCTTGATCGGCGCGCCCGGTGCGGCTAGGTTTGCGTCGAACGGCGTGACTGAACGACGTTTCGCGCAGGCAACGGGTGGATGCCATGATTTTTAAAATTCGGCTCTTCGGCATGGGTGTGCTCTTCGCCCAGGCTTTCGTATTGAACGCCGTTGCAGAATCGACGCCCAGCGCAACAGTGGCTGATGCCGGTCGCGCAATTACTGCAGAGGGCATTCTCGGGCATATCAAGATCCTCTCCTCTGACGAATATGATGGCCGCCTGCCCGGGACGCGGGGCGGGGAGCTTGCAGTTCAATACATCATCGCGCAATTCAAAAAACTCGGACTTGCGCCCGGCAACCCGGACGGCACCTATGTACAGGCGGTCGCTCTCAATGGCGTGCGCGGGACCCCGGTCGGCTCGTTTACGGTGGGGGGCCACACCATCACGCTCGAGTTCCCCGAGGATGCGGTCATGAGAACCGAGCGCTTCCTGCCTGCGGTCAAGATCGCGGATTCCGACGTGATCTTCGTTGGCTACGGAGTGGTTGCGCCCGAGTACCACTGGGACGACTACAAGGGCGTCGACGTGCGCGGCAAGACGCTCATCATGCTGGTAAATGATCCGCCGGTGGTGGATCCGAACGATCCCTCCAAGCTCGACGAGCACATGTTCAAGGGCCGCGCCATGACGTACTACGGGCGCTGGACCTACAAATACGAGATTGCCTCAGCGAAGGGTGCCGCGGCCGCGATCATCGTTCATCAGACCGAGCCTGCGGCTTATCCCTGGGCGGTGGTGCAGAACAGCTGGAGCGGCGAGAAATTTGACACCGCAGCTGCGAACAAACATATGGATCGCGTGCCGATCGAATCATGGATGACGCTTGATAAGACCCGTGAGCTCTTTGCCGCCGCGGGGCTGGACTTCGATGCGGCGTTCAAATCCGCGGCGCGTGCGGATTTCAAGCCCGTGGCGTTGAAGGCAAAAGCGAACCTGCAGGTGACGAATGTGCTGCGGGAGCTTAAGTCCTACAACGTCGTGGCGCGCTTTGCGGGCGCGGATCCGAAGCGGCGTGATCAATATGTGGTCTACACCGCGCACTGGGATCATTTCGGCCGCAATCCCAATCTCGTGGGCAATCAGATCTTCCACGGCGCCGCCGACAATGCCTCAGGAGTTGCCGGATTGCTCGAAATCGCGAAGGCCTACACCAAGCTTCCGCAGCCGCCGGCGCGCTCCATCCTCTTCATGAGCGTTACGGCCGAGGAGCAGGGATTACTCGGCTCGAAATGGTATGCAGCCCATCCTTTATATCCGCTCGATCACACTGTGGCCGAAATCAACATGGACGTGCTCAACCTATGGGGGAGCACGCGCGACCTCACCATTTCGGGCATGGGCCAGTCCACCCTCGAGGACACGCTGAGCGAGCTTGCCAACGCCCACGGCCGCACCGTATTGCCGGATCAGGAGCCTGAGAAGGGCCACTACTTCAGATCGGATCACTTTGAATTCGCCAAAGTCGGCGTTCCCGGCATCAGCTACGGCGGCGGCTACGACTACATCGGCAGACCGGCCGATTGGGGTATGAAGAAACATCAGGATTTCGTGGCGCACGACTATCACAAGCCATCCGACGAGGTGAAGCCTGACTGGAATCTTTCGGGTGCGGTGGAGGATCTGCGCCTGCTGCTCGAGCTTGGATACACCGTCGCGCAGCAGCGCGATTATCCACAGTGGAAAAGCGACTCGGAGTTCAAGGCGCGCCGCGATGCGATGATGCACGCGGCCCAGTAATACTGCGGTTCCCGGCGCGTTGGCAGTCGCGCTCCCCTGGTGTAGGATCGGTGAAGCGGTGCATTTGTTGCACCTAACCATTCGCAATGCCCTTGGGCGCTCCTGCATGAATGCGCACGGAGCGCCTTTATTATTTGCGCGAGAACCTTGCAAAGATGCCCATCGTCACGCTGCCCGACGGTAGTGAACGGCCGTTTGACCAGCCGGTAACGGTGGATGAGGTCGCGGCCAGCATCGGACCGGGGTTGCGCAAGGCTGCGCTCGCCGGGCGAGTCGACGGCAAGCTGGTCGACACCTCCTACGTCATAGCACGGGATGCCAAAGTCGCGATCGTCACGGACAAGGATCCGGACGCGCTTGAGATCATCCGGCATTCCACGGCGCACCTCCTGGCCCAAGCCGTCAAAGAACTGTTCCCCGACGCACAGGTGACGATAGGTCCGGTGATCGAGGACGGCTTCTACTACGACTTCGCGTACGCGCGCCCGTTCACCCCCGAGGACCTGGTCGCGATTGAAGCGCGGATGCGCGAGCTTGCTCAAGCGGACCTGAAGGTGCAGCGGCGCGTGCTCGCCCGCGATGCGGCCGTGGACTTCTTTACCAAGCTCGGGGAGCATTACAAGGCCGAGATCATCGCCGCCATCCCGGGACAGGAGGAGATCAGTCTCTACGGGCAGGGGGACTGGGTAGACTTGTGCCGCGGCCCGCATGTGCCATCGACCGGCAGGCTCAAAGCGTTCAAGCTGACCAAAATCTCAGGAGCCTACTGGCGCGGGGATTCGCGCAATCCGATGCTGCAGCGGATCTATGGGACCGCCTGGGCCGACAAGAAGCAGCTCGATGAGTACCTGCACCGCCTCGAGGAGGCGGAGAAGCGCGATCACCGCCGCATCGGGCGCGAACTTGATCTCTTCCATCTCCAGGAGGAGGCCCCCGGAGCGGTGTTCTGGCATCCCAAGGGCTGGGTCATATTTCAGACTCTGATCGCCTACATGCGCGAGCGCCAGGGCGCCGCCGGGTACGAGGAGGTCAGCGCGCCGGAACTCATGGACGCAAGTCTGTGGCGCCAGTCCGGGCACTTGGAGAAATTCGGCGACAGCATGTATCTCACGCAGACGCCCGACGAACGGCTCTACGCGATCAAGCCGATGAACTGTCCTGGGCACGTGCAGATCTTCAAGCACGGTCTGCGCAGCTACCGCGAACTGCCGATCCGGCTTGCCGAGTTCGGCAAGGTACATCGCTACGAACCCTCGGGTGCGCTGCACGGCCTTATGCGCGTGCGTGCCTTCACCCAGGACGACGCCCATGTCTTTGTGACAGAGGAGCAGATCATCACCGAATCCGTCGCCATCACCCGGCTTCTTCTGGATATCTATCGCGACTTCGGCTTCGATGACGTCAAGATCAAATTTGCCGACCGGCCCGCGCTGCGTGTGGGCGCAGATGACATCTGGACCCGGGCGGAGGAGGCCCTGAAGGCGGCATCGCGCGCGGCCGGAATTGAGTACACCCTGAACCCCGGGGAGGGGGCGTTCTACGGTCCGAAGCTCGAGTTCGTCCTGCGGGACGCCATCGGCCGCGACTGGCAGTGCGGGACGCTGCAGGTCGACCTGAATATGCCCGGCCGCCTGGGTGCGTACTACATCGACGAACACAGCAACAAGCGCACTCCCGTGATGCTGCACCGGGCCATCTTCGGCTCGCTCGAGCGCTTCTTCGCCATCCTTCTCGAGCATTACGCGGGGAAGCTGCCGGCATGGCTCGCGCCAGTGCAGGCGGCGGTCCTGACGATTACCGATCGCCAGGATGAATACGCGCTTAAAGTCGCGGAAACACTGAAAAATCAGGGGGTTCGCGTTGTAACCGACTTGCGCAATGAGAAGGTGGGCTTTAAGATTCGCGAACACACGCTGCAGCGTGTTCCTTTTTTATTGGTTGCGGGCGATAAGGAGGTCGCCGCTAATCTGTTGTCTGTGCGCACACGAAGCGGCAAGGACTTGGGCACGATGTCGGCGGAGGC
>Ga0302325_10013311_pt1 | contig 17550 bp, 17 predicted proteins | sample Palsa_T0_2_FD_201948 | JGI IMG/M metagenome (GOLD analysis project Ga0302325, IMG submission 201948) | Peat permafrost microbial communities from Stordalen Mire near Abisko, Sweden - Palsa_T0_2 | ecosystem: Environmental > Terrestrial > Soil > Palsa > Peat permafrost | place: Sweden: Abisko... | reverse complement strand
ACCGCAGCGCCCACGTCGTGCTGTTCGACGACAGCTACGAGTTCGGCCTCGTCACGGACTTCGAACTGCAGCTCTTCTACGTCCACGCTGCGTTCGATCCGGCGCAGGGCAAGCTCTTGCCACCGGGACCTGCGGGAGTACGCGCCAAGTGGAGCATCGTCAAGGCGCAGGGGTGGATCCCGGACGTCTCGCTGGTCCCCTGGGTCTTCGTTCCCGTCGCGCCGACGGAGTCCCTCCGCGCAGGCCCCTACGTGTTCTGGGCGTGGGAGCTGTCCGAGCACTTCGAGCTCGAGATGAACGCGGGGGTGCTCTTCGGGGCGAGCCCGAAGCCACCCGCGGCCGTCGTGCTCGCGTCGGCGCTGACGTACACGATCGCCAACCACTTTAGCGTGTTCGTCGACATCTACACGACCGGGCCCGACGCGGCGCTGGGCACGGGCGCGCTCTGGGCCTTCACGCGCGACATGCAGGTGGATCTCGGAACGTACGTCGGCATCCACGGCGACGAGCCCGTAGCCACGCCGTTCCTTGGTTTCTCGGTTCGCAGGTGAGTCGGACGACCGTGGCTCAGGGGCCCGCGTCGGCCGCCGAGCAGTCGTACGGCGACTGAGTCTGGACGCCGCACGCGCTGATCTGCGTCCCGCCCGCGCACGACTGCGTGGTGCAGGCCATTCCGTTGGTGCACTCGGCGCTCGAGAGGCAGAACTGCGCGCCCGTACCGACGGTGGCGCCGGGGCACGAGTCGCCAGCGGCGACCGTGGTGCACGTCGCCTTGGCGGTGGTGAACTCTCGCGATCCGCAGCAGACCTGCCCGGAGGGGCAATCGCAGGCGGAGGTGCAGGCGACCGCGACGTTGTCCGCCGGTGGGCAGCTGCTCCCGCCATCGAGCGCCTTCATTGGGGTCGTCGGCGTTGTCTCGCAAAGCCCCGTCTCTCCGACGGGACTGGTGCCGGCACTGCAGGTGTAACACGTCGTCGTTCCCGCGACGGGCGTGCTGCTGCCGCCGCACGTAGCGGGCGTTCCCAGGGAGACTACGGCGCAGCAGTCGTAGGAGCGGAGGTCGACAGTACCGTTGCCGCACGCGGGCGCGACATACGGGCTGCAAACGCTGCCGGAAGAACCGCCACCCGAAGACGAGCTGCTGCCCGAGGAAGAACCGCCGCCCGAAGACGAGCTACTGCCCGAGGAAGAACCGCCACCCGAAGACGAGCTGCTCGAGGACGTCACGCCACCCGAAGACGAGCTGCTGCCCGACGAGGATCCGCCGCCCGAAGACGACGAGCCGCTCACCGTTGCGTCGCCGCCGTCGTCTCCCTCGGATCCCCCGCTCGAAGACGAACCGCTCACGGTCGCGTCGTTGCCGGAGACCGTCGCGTCGCTCGCGTCGTCGGAGGCGTCGGCCTCTTCGCCGCCTGAGGACGAGCCACCGCTCGAAGACGCGGTACCGGAAGATGAGCCGGAGGAGCCACCCGCCGAACTGGAAGAACCAGAGCCGGACGAGGCACCCGACGACGATGCACCGCTCGAAGAAGAGCTGCCCCCGGACGATCCATCGGAGACGCTGCCATCGTCGATGCCCCCATCGCCCTCACCTTCGAGGGCGCCACCTTCGAGGGCGCCGCTCGATGAGCCACCGCCCGACGAGCTGCCACTCGAACCGGAGCCCGAGGATCCGGTGCCCGACGAGGAAGCGCCGCTCGATGAGCCGCCGCTCGATCCTTTGACCGGCGCGCCATCGACGCCCGCGTCGCTACCGATCGATGAAACCGACGATCCGCCTCCGCAACCCGTCAAACCGGGCGCGAGCACGCTCACCGCGGTAAGCGCGATGCAGAGAGGACGCCTGTAACTCCAGCCGCTCCTGCGCCCGGACATCATGTTTCCTCCCGTTAAGCGAAACGTAACCCAATCACGTTAGCACGGTCGGCCGAGCATGCTCAATCGGCGGCAGGCCGGGGGCATTCTCCCTCGGCCGCCGTACCGGGCGTGCCCTAGTTCCGCCGCCCAGTTCCGCGTCTAGTTCCCGCGGGCGATAGTTCCCGCGGGCGACGCTTTTCACATTGCAGCCAGGGCACTATCGGTGTGACAGTCTTTGCCCCCAAAGCGGGCTGGAGGTTTCATGAAACGTATCGGGTGGGTCATCACGGTCCCGGCACTTGTTGTCGGATGCGGCGGCACTCTCACGGTGAGGACGGCGCCGCCGCCGCCCCCGCCGGTGATCACGGTCGGAGTTGGCGTTGATGCACCTCCGCCGCCGCCGGCACCCGAAGCGCCCCCGGCGCCTCCGGCCCCGGAGCCCGCCGCTTCGGTGGACGTCGAGGTTGATCCAATCCCTGCAGGCGATCCCGAAGAAGTCCAGGCGACGAGCGAGCCGCCGGACCCCGTCTACGAGGAGCAGACGGATTCGCCGAACCCCGGTTACGTGTGGGTCGGCGGCTACTGGGGTTGGAACGGAGTCGACTGGGGCTGGAACTGGGGTCGCTGGTCAGAGCCGGTGGCAGGTCAGTTCTACATCGCGCCCTACTACGAGCGCGTCGGCGATCGCGTCGTCTACGTGCACGGCTACTGGGGCCCCCACGACGCGCCCCACCGTGCTTACGGCGGCGATCGAATCACGTTCACGGCCGCGGTAAGGCCGGCAAACTACCATCGCGGCGAGCATATCGTCGTCGAGCACAGGGCGGGCCCGGCCCCCGGCAAGCGTCCGGGCGGCGTCTACGTCCACGCCGTCGGAACGGTTCGGCCCCTGCCGAAGGCCACCGCGCCGGCCCATCGCGTCGCCGAGGCGCACCCGGCTGCAGGCCCTCGCGGCGGCGTCGCGGGGCACGAGACCGTCCACGAGACGACGCACGAGACGGCGACGAAGGAGACGACCGGGCCCCACGGCGCCATGGGACACGAGACCGTCCACGAAACGACGCACGAGACGGCTCACGAAGGCCCCGCCGGCCACGAGACGGTCCACGAGACGACGCACACCACCACGAACGAGACGGCCCACGAGCCGAACGGCGCCACCGTCCACGAGACGACGCACACCACCACGAACGAGACGGTGCACGAGACGGCTCACACGGCAGCGCCCCCGGCCAAGGCCGCTGCACCGGCCGCGAAGGCGCCCGCGCCGGCTCCCAAGCCCGCCCCCGCACCGGCCAAGAAGAAGTAATCGCCTCCTCGGCAACAGCCTCCCTGGGCACCACCGTGGTGCCCCCAAAGAGGCTCACGCGCAGCCCGCCCCTCGGCGGGCTGTCGCGTTTTGTGGTCAGGGATCGTCGACCACGGGGCGGTTGCGGACGTGAGGGCGCATCACGTCCGCCAATACGAACGGCGCAGGCGACAACGTGAGGCTCGCGCCAGGCGGCGGGGGCTGGACCGTCTCGAAGCCGCGGGCGCCCCACGCGAGAAAGACGAGCGACGGGTCGTTGAGGTCGTGCTTGAAGCGAAACTTCGCCGCGTCGGCGCGCCCGTCCGCCGTCACGGACTCGACCTCGGCGTCCATCTCGGCCAGCCGTACGGTGTCGCCCGGATGTTGCGGCGCGTCTCGGAAGAGGCGATCGGTGAAGCGTGACAGCCACCCTTGCTGCGATCGCAGCTCCAGGCTCGAGGCCTCTCCCCGGAAGACCGTGACGTCGTCCTGCCCGGCGTAGAGCGTGTACATGTGCGCGGGAGCCGGGAGACCTCGACCGAGGGCGACGATCGGCAGGCAAACGTCGAAGATGTCGGCCGGCCCGCTGAGCACGACGACGGTCTTGTCGTCGAAGCCCTGGCCTCGCGGGATGCTCTCGGCGGCGCGCTCGAAGTCGTCTTCCAGGAGACCCGGTCCCGCGGCGCGCAACGGGAAGACCAGCGGCGACACGACGCCCCGCACGAGGAGGCACGCGCACGCGAATCCGTAGCGGAACCCCGTAGCCCTGCGAGGACCCTCTTGGAAGGCCCAGGCCACGAGCCGCGCTGCAATCCCCATCATGCCGAGACCCACCCAAAAGAGGTACCGGTCCGAAGGGAACGTGCCGGCGAGGGGCACCACGCTGACCGCGGCCCCAATCGCGAAGAAGCGAATCGAGGCGTCGCGGCGGAGCAAGGGAAGCACCGCGTACGCGAACGCGACAACCAGGGCGACTGACGCGAGGCTCGCCGCGACGGTCCACGCCGGATGTTCGAACATCGCCTCGGCCGGCAGACCGGCGATTTCGCTGCCGAGCAGAATCGGCCCCGCGCCCATCGCATGCAAGACGAACGCACGGGGATCGATCACCGGATCGAGGTTTGCGCCGGACGCGACCGCCCCGTGGCCCAGCACCCGATACGAGATCCGCCAGGCGGCCGCGATCAGCCCGTACGGCAAGAGCGAGAGAAGGCGTTGTCGCGCACGGCCCTGCTCGACCGCGACGGCGTAGGCGAAGAAATAGGCGGCGATGGCGGCGCCCGCCTCGGCCGAGAGGAGCGCGAGCGCGAACGAGGCCGCGGCCAAGAGCCCGTAGCGCCGCTCCCCGCGGACACGCCAGCGATCATGCCCGAGGAGCGCCAGGACGCCGAACAGCGTCGCCATGAGAGCCCCTCGGTTGGCGACCCACGCGGCTGGGCACGCGTGGGCGTGGTCGAAGGCATAGAAGGCGGCGGCGAGCGTGGCGATCCAAGCGGTTGAGATGAATCGGCGATAGAGCGCGGCGCAGGCCAGAACGAGACCGCCGTACCAGGCGAGGTTCTCGAGATGCATGAGCCACGCGGCCCTGGGCCAAACCGCGTAGTCGATGAAGTGCGTTAGAGCAGCCGCGGGCCGCCAGTAGCTGACCTGCGTATGCGCGCCCATCCACCACGGATAAAGGCCGAGCTCCGTGAAGCGAGCGCGCAGCGTGGGGTTCGCGGTGATGAACTCGAAGACGTTGACTCGGTCGACGGGCACGCCGAGCTTGCGCTCGACGACAAGCCGATGAAAAAAATCATCGATGACCAGTCCGCTCGAGACCGTTGGCAGTAACAGGACCAGCGCCAGGCCGGCGATCTCCAAGCGAGCGTGCTTGCGCCCGAGCCGCCTGCGTATGAAGGACGCTATCGCCGAAGCCCAGCCGTCGCCCAGTCCGCGCGGCTGAGAATCGGCGTCGACGAGGATCCTGGGCGTGCTCGGGTCCGCGAGGATTTTCGGTACGCTGCCCGTGCTCATCGCAATTCCGATTCCGCTTGTTAGCAATCGATGTACCGCAGGCCAATACCTAGAGATTTTGGCGGGTTCTGGTTTGCGAACGCCGTCGATGATTCAGCGACGTCGCGACCATGTTTCTCGTTGATGCTTGCCGCGTCGAGCCGGGGCGGCCCGCCCCCGTGTTGCTCGATGCATCGCGCATCGCCGCGCTCACGGCGGAGCGCACCGTGCGCGTCTGCGCGCTCGCTTGCACACCGCGGCTAGCGCGAGTAGACGAGCCGAAAGAACTCCGCCCGACTGCCAACACCGAACTTCGCGTAAATCTGACTCACGTGCTGCCGGATCGTCTTGGGGCTGTTGCCCTCGAGGTCGGCGATCTCGCTGCTCGAGAGGCCCTCGAGGAGGCTCCGGGCCACGGCACGTTCTTTTTCGGTCAAGTGCGCCTCGGCCAGCACCCGATCGATGTTTCGCCCCTCGCCGGTGCCCGCGACGCGTACGCGCTCGACCGCCGCGACGAGCTCGGCGGCCCGGAACGGCTTCTCGAGGAGGTGCGCGGCGCCCTGATTCAACGCGATTTTCACCATCTCGACGTCGGCGTGCGCCGTGATGATGACGACGGGCGCACGCACCCCGGCCTCCCGGAGATCCACCATCAGCCCGAGCCCGCCTCGGTCGTCCTTGCCGAGGACGACGTCCGTGACCACCACATCCAACCCCCCTACGACGGAGGCGTGGGCGAGCGCCGTGCGCGCATCGCTGGCCGTCAGGCAACGGTAGCCCGACCGCTCCACGGCGAGCGCGAGCATCTCGAGGGTGTCGCGCTCGTCGTCGACGAGCAGGACGTTGCCCTTCACGGCGCCTCTTTCAGCGGCAGCTCGAGGCGGAACGTCTTGCCCTGGCCGTCCTCGAGCGCCACGTCGCCCCGCATGGCGCGCGCGAGGGCACGCGCAATCGGCAGGCCAAGCCCGAGGCCGTGCGACTTCGTCGTCCGGAGCGGCTCGAAGAGGGATTCGCGCACGCCGGGATCGAACGCCGGGCCGTCGTCGCCCACGCGGACGACGGCGCGACCATCCTCGGCCGCGAGCTGGATCGTGATGCAACCGCGCCCGCGGTCGCGGAGCGATCCGAGGCTGTTGTCGAGGAGGTTCTCGAGGATCGTGCGCACGTAGCTCGGGTCCGCACTCGCCTGCACCCCGTGCTCGCACTCGAGCCGGACCTGCAGCCCGCCTTCGGCGGCGAGGTGCGACCAGTCCTCGGCGAACGCGCGAAGGAACCCGCCGAGCGCGATGCGTTGGAATTGTGGCTCGCCGTTGGCGCCCACCCCGCGAAGACGGCGCAGGTGCGCGAGCGCGCGGTCGGCCTGGTTTTGCGCGCGCGTCAGCAGATCCACGCTCCGCGGTTCCCGGTCGCCGACGGCGGCGAGCTCGTCGAGCAGCAAGCGCAGGGCGTGGAGAGGGTTGTTGAGCTCGTGGAGGACCGCGGCGCTCAGAACCCAGACCGCCTGATCCCGCTCGACCTTCTGCAGACGCGAGTGCAGGCCCTCGGCGCGGCCGGCCGCGACGCGTGCGGCCGAGAGCTCGGTGCGAAGACGCAGGTAGTGCGCGCACACGCCGAGGAGCGCGCCCACGACGATCGGCGACACGCGATCGACGACAGCGTGGAGTTCGGCGAGGCGACCGGTGAGCGTGCCCCGTCCGATGCGCGCCTCCGCGAGCGCGTCGAAGAGCACGTACGCGACGCCCGCCGCCACTCCGAGACCGACGTACGCGAAAAGTCGAAGCTCGCTGGGTCGGGGCGACCTAGGTTCCTGCATGGCGCGCCGGGCGAGTGTATCCGACAGTTGCCGGATACCTAGAGCAGCGGCCGGCCTCTACCCTCGTGCCGCGCATGAATCGCGTCTCGAACCACGCACGCTGGGCGCCTCTGGCGTTGCCTGTGACGGCCCTTCTTCACTGCAGCAGCGCCTCGTCCCCGGGTTCCTCCGGCATGCCCATCATCAGCATCGACGCCGGCGGGGACTCCGAAGCCGCCCTCTATGCAGCCTGTTATCCGGACAACGACGGCATCAACGGCGGTCAGTACACGTTCGTGCTGACGGTCGACGACACCGGCTTCTCGAAGAACCTGCTCGCGACGCAGAACGACGCGCAGGTGACGCTGACGCTCACGAACATGGGAACGAAGCCGCATGGCTTCGAGATCGAGTGCACCAGCGTCGCGCCCGCATATCCTGACCTGCCCGCGGGGTGCCCTACGATGGCGTGCTTTCCCTCGAACTCCACGATCACTCCCCTCGCCCCCGGGGCCAGCGCGACCATCACCTTCGACACGCCCACTCCGGACGGCATCATTTACCCGTTCAAGTCGGGTGGACCGGATGACAGCGCGGTCCCCGGGCTCAACGACGGCCAGTTTTCCCTGATGTGAGGCGAAGGCAGCGTCGAATTCGTGGGTGCGGGAGGCGCGCAGCCCAACTCGCGCCCGTCTTCGGGGCCCTGCTGGTTCCGGGGCTGGCGGTTGCCCAGGTCGCGCCGACGCAGCCGCCGGTCCCCGTCGCGGCGCCCGCTCCCTCCGCCCCGCCGCCGCCCCAACCGACGGTGGAGACCGTCCAGGTCCGCGGCGTGGCCCCATACACGCCGCGCGGCCTGGGCGACATCCGCGTGGATCGAGAGACGCTGACGGCGTCGCCCCGCCAGCAGACAAGCGAGATGCTGTCGGCCGCGCCGGGCTTCTTCGTCGACCACGAGGACGGAGAAGGCCTCGGCAACGACGTCTACCTGCGCGGCTTCGACCTCGACAACGGATCCGGCATCGAGATGAAGGTCGGCGACGTGCCGATCAACATCCCCATGCACATCCACGGGCAGGGCTACGCCGACGTCAACTTCATCATCCCCGAGGTCGTCCGGAGCATCCGCGTCCTCGAAGGCGCGTACGACCCGCGCCAAGGCGACGCGGCGATCGTCGGCAGCGCCCTGTTCGACCTCGGCGTGCCCGAGCGGGGCTACCAGTTCAAGGCGACGTACGGCTCGTTCGGCCAGGCCCGGATCGTGGGCATTGCGGCGCCCAAAGAGGCGAGCGACGAGACGTTCGCGGCGTTCGCGCTCCGCGAGACGCAAGGCTTCGGCGAGGACCGCGCTTCGAAGTCGGCCTCGGTCAACGCCCAATACGGCGTCGACATCAACGACCGCGACCACCTTCGCCTGCTGGCGACGGCGTATGCCGCCGACGCCGCGCTCCCGGGCGTCGTGAGGCAGGACGACGTCAATGCCGGGCGCATCGGGTACTACGACGCGTACCCCTACCTGACCTCGTACTTTCCCGAGAACTGCAGCTCACCCTCGTGCGCGAAGCCGGCGCAGGGCGTTCAGGCTTCGCGCGTCATCGTCGCCGGGGAGCTCGACCACGCCGCGGACACCGGCGCCTTCTTCGAGATCGCGCCATGGTTCATGTGGACGAACTTCCTCTCGCGGCAGAACTACACGGGCAACCTCAACAGCTCGAACTTGCAGCCGTCGCTCCAAAGTCTGGGCGACCTCTGGCAGCTCACGAACATCGAGACGGCGGCGGGCGTCACCGCTCGGTTCCGCGCGGCGCCGGTTCGTGTCGGTGGGTTCGCCGAGATCATGACGGAGTCCGGGGTCTCGCTGCGGGTCGGAAGCACGGCCCAGAGCAAGGACCTCGTGAACCCCGCCGACTTCGATCCGTGGGACTACCGCGAGAACTACGGCCTCCGGACGCTCGATCTCGCGGGGTACGTCGACGTCGACGCGCGGCTCTGGAAGAAGCTGCACGTGGCCGGCGGTGTGCGCGCGGACTTCCTCGACGTATCCATCGACAACAACCTCGCCGGCATCGTGCCCCCGATCCCCGCTGGCGCGCTGCAGGGGTCGACGACGAGCGTGGCGGGGATCGCGCCGGGGCCTCGGGGGACGCTGGCGTACGATCTCGCTCCGGGGCTCTCGCCCGTGGTCTCGGCCGGCGAGGGCTTTCGATCGCTCGACGCCGGTAGCCTGACGCTCTGCAACGCGCCCACGATTCGCCTGACGGGCGTGCCTGCCTCCGAGGAGGCGCCCTGCAAACCGGGTTCTCCGGTCTCGACGGTGACGAGCTTCGAGGCAGGCTTTCGCTCCGTGGCGGGCGCGGGGCGCTTCACGACGACGCTGGCTGCCTTCCAGACGAACGTCGCCAACGAGCTGGTGTTCGAGGTGGCCTCGGGCGGCCTCGAGACCGAGAACGCGAGCACGCGCCGCGGGATCGTCGGTTCGTTCCTGGGGCGGCCGACGAATTGGCTGCTCGTGTCGTCCGCGCTCTCGGTCCAGACGGCGACGTTCAATACGCTCGTGGCCGGGACGTCGCACTACGTGCCCAACGTTCCGGCGATGGTGTGGCGCGTCGACGCCAACGCGCACGGGGAGCTGTTCCGTCTGGGCGACGTGCCCGTTACGGGGCGCGTCGGCGTCGGCTACACGCTCATCGGCGGCAAGCACGTGAACGACAACATCATCGCGCCGCCCAACAATGTCCTGAACGGCCTCGCGTCCGTGCGCTACCGCTTCGTCGAGGTCGGCTTCGACATGTACAACGTGCTGGGCCTCAAGTACGCCGACGACGAGGAGTACTACGTGTCGAACTGGAGCTTGCAGCCGGGGCAAGGGCGCGCGTCCCCCATGGTCCACATCGTCGCGGCCCCCCCGCGTACGTCGCTCGGGACGCTGACGCTCTACCTATGAGCGCCACGGCGAGCCAACGCGCGTGCCGGGCGTACGGGGCCGTCTGCCGATGACCGCACGAGCCATCATGGTCCAGGGCACGGCGTCCTCGGTCGGCAAGAGCATCGTCACCTCTGCGCTGTGCCGCCTGTTCCGGCAAGAGGGCCTGAGCGTCGCGCCGTTCAAGGCGCAGAACATGGCGCTCAACGCATACGTCACCGCGGACGGCGGCGAGATCGGGCGCGCGCAGGCCGTCCAGGCGCAGGCCGCGGGCATCGCGCCGACGGTCGACATGAACCCAATCCTGCTCAAGCCCGAAGGCCATTCGCGCTCTCAGGTCATCGTCATGGGTCGACCGATCGGCAGCATCGGCGCGGCGGACTACCACACGCGCAAGCCCGACCTCCGGGACGTCGTCCTCCAGTCCCTCGAGCGGCTGCGGGCCGCGCACGACATCGTGGTCATCGAGGGTGCCGGCAGCCCCGCCGAGGTCAACCTCAAGGACCGCGACCTCGTGAACATGTTCGTGGCCACCGCCGCCGACTGCAAAGTCATCCTGGTGGGCGACATCGATCGAGGCGGGGTCTTCGCGGCGTTCGTAGGGACGCTGGAGCTTCTGGAGCCCGACGAGCGGGCGCGCGTCGGCGCCTTCTTGATCAACAAGTTCCGGGGAGACCTCACGCTCCTCGAGCCGGGGCTCCGCTTCCTCGAGGCGCGCACGGCGGTCCCGGTCCTGGGCGTTCTTCCGTACCTGCCGGATCTTCGCATCGCCGACGAGGACTCCGTCTCGCTCGACGAACGCGCGCGCCGGAGACGAGCGCGCGAAGACGAGATCGAGATCGCGGTCGTCCGGTTCCCGCTCACCTCCAACCATGACGACTTTCTGCCGCTCGAGAGCGAGCGCGGCGTCGTCGTGCGCTTCGTCGAGCGCGCCGGAGATCTCGAGGGCGCCGACCTCGTCGTCTTGCCGGGGAGCAAGTCCACGACGACGGACCTGCGGTGGCTGCGCGAGCGCGGGATCGCCGAGGCCATCGTGGCGCGCGCGCGGCGTGGGGGTCTCGTCCTTGGGGTGTGCGGCGGTTGTCAGATGCTCGGTGGACGGATCGACGACCCCGATGCCGTGGAGTCGGGCGACCGGGCGGCGGAAGGGCTCGGGCTTCTCTCCGTCACGACGCGCTTCTCGCCCCACAAGCGTACGACGCAGGTGCGCGCGCGGCCCCTGACCGCGACGTTTCTCTCCGCCGCCGGGAGCGGCGAGGCCACGGGCTACGAGATTCACATGGGCCGCCTCGAGCGTGCCGAAGGCTCGGCCGGCCCGTTCGTCATTCACTCGCGCAACGCCGCCGCGACGAGCGATGTCGACGGGGCGGTCTCGCCCGACGGCGCTGTTGTCGGAACGATGATCCACGGCCTGTTCGACAACGCCGACGTGAGGCGCGTGCTCCTGGCGACCCTTCGCAGGCGAAAGGGCCTCTCACCCGTCGACCCCGCCACCGAGCCTGCCCCGCCAGCGGACGAGTTCGACCGCCTCGCCGCCATGCTCCGGGAACGTATCGACCTCTCTCTCCTTCACCGGCTGTGCGAGCCGTGACGACCATTTCAGGGTCTACCCGGTGCGGTACGCCCGCGGCGTCTTGCCCGTCCAGCGGCGGAACGCTCGGCTGAAGTTCGCGACGTCCGAGTAGCCGAGCCGGTCCCCGATCTCCTGGATCGCCTCGCGCAGCGAGCTCGCGCTCATCGCGGCGAAGCCGAGGATGCCGTGCGCGGTCGCGCGCATCTGCAGGCCCAGGTAGATGCCCAGCGCGGGGTCGCCCGTCAGCGCCACGGCCCGCTCGTAGATGTCGAGCGCGACGTCGAGCGGGAACGCGCGATTCGGATCGGCCAGATCCTGCCGACTGAGTCCGAAAGGCCCGAGAAGCTGGGCGTCCTCGATGCCCCAGCGGTCGACGACCTCGAGGACCGGTATCGCGTAAGCGGCCGGGAGGGTGTGCGTCTGCTTAGGGCCCGCGCCCATGGGATCGGGCGTGAGATTAGCACCGTGGCCCAAGGCCGCGGACACCGGCCAGGTCCCCTACACGCTGACGCCGGCGACGGCCTTCACGCCCGCCTACAGCCCCGGCATCTTCGACTTCACGAACGCCGACAACCCCTTCAAGGACTGGAACGGCGTGTACGTGCCGTACTGCACCGGCGACGTGCACTTCGGCACGGCCGACGACGTCGACATCCCGAGCGACGGCGTGCTGCCGGATCTGCCGCACCAACACTTCGTCGGTCACCTGAACCTGCAGTCGTATATCGCGCGAATCGTGCCGACCTTTCCGAAGCTCAGCCAGGTCCTCTTGACGGGCGCCAGCGCCGGGGCCTTCGGCGCCGGTCTCAACTTCGCGATGGTTCAGGACTCGTTCGGCTCGATTCCGGTCGTCGTCTTGATGGACTCGGGGCTTCCGTTCCGCGAGCAATACCTGCCAGCCTGCTTGCAACAGGAATGGCGAACGCTGTGGGGCTTCGCCGCGGCGCTCCCCCCCGATTGCGCGGAGTGCACCATGCCGGACGGAAGCGGCCTCACGAACATCGTTTATTACCTGCTCCACAAGTACAAGCGCGCGACCATCGCGGCCGTGACCACGATGCAAGATGAGGTGATCCGCCTCTTCTTCTCGCAAGGCGACATGAGCTGCATGTCCGACAACGCCACCTGGCTCACGCTGACGAACGGGCTCGACAACGGCTACCCGGGCTCCGAGTACACGACGGGCATCGACGATCTGCTCCAGACCTTTCAGTGCACCAACCGCCTCGCCGCGTACCAGATCGGCGGCACGAACCCGAGCTACCCCAACCCCACGTACCACCAGCACATCTTCCGCGATGAGTTCTACCAAGCCATCACCAACGACGGCGGCGTGACGATGGCGCAGTGGACCGCGAATTACCTCAGCGGGAACCTCCAGTTCGTCGGGCCGTAGGGGCGGCGAGGCCCTGTCCCCCAGGGCGGGTGTCGCGCGCCCCCTCGATTTTCCCGAGCGCCTCGAGGCGTGGGGGCCCACAGGGTCAAAGAGCCCTAGCGACTGGACCGCGCGTTTCTCGGCGTTCGTCGCTCGGGGTCAGCTTGGGCCCGTGGGTTGCAGGTGCTTGGGCCGTGCTTACGTTGGCTCAAGTGCCGGCGCTGCTTGGAAACCAAGTCCGACACGGGAAGGACGCGTCATCCACGCGCTAAAAGGCCCATGAATCAGATCGATAACAATGCACCGAGGCACGGGACTCCGCCCGGCCCCCCGAACGAGGAAACCCACGCCGATCCGCCGGTAACGACGGCGCCGACAACCGAGTCCGAAGCGCCGAAGCCGCGCCGGCCCCGGGGCTTCGCAGCCATGGATCGCAAGCTCGTGACGGAGCTAGCCCGCAAGGGCGGCAAAGCCGCGCACCAACTCGGGGCGGCCCACGAGTTCAACAGCGACGAAGCGCGTGAGGCCGGCCGCAAAGGCGGGCTCGCCTCGCACGTGAAACGCCGCGCGAGAGACGCCGCCGAGGCGCAAAACGGCACAAAAAGCGGCGGCCAAGGCTGAGCCGTGATGGGCACACCGCTTGCGTCGTAAAGCCGTGGAGGTGTGTCGATGACGCTCTTCGAATTCGTCGTATATCTCGTGATTGCGGGCGTCTGCGGGGCTATCGCGCGGGCGCTCGCGGGGGGCACGGCAGGGGGCTTCGTGCTCTCGATCCTGCTTGGGTTCCTCGGAGCCTTCGTCGGGACGTGGCTGGCGCGGATGCTCCACCTTCCGGAGGTCGCGATGATTGCGGTGGGGGGGCGAACCTTCCCGATCGTCTGGTCGATCGTCGGTGGCCTGATCCTCGTGGCCCTCGCCCACGCGCTCACGCGCCCGCGATACTACATCCGGCCATAGTGGCCGTCGCATTCGGCCAACTGCGGCGCACTCCTCGCCGGATTCGGTCGTAGCGCGACTCGGGCACGTTGCACCCTGCGGCCTAGTACCCGCAGACAATGCTGCCTGGCGGCCGCAATTTGATGCGCACGAGCGTCGCGGCCACGACTTCCAGGGCCTGCTCCTGACCGATCGACGTCAGGAATCGCCCGTACTCGGCGAACCTGCGACGGAGGAAGTCATCGAGTTCGACGCGGTGCCCGTCGACGACGGTCGCGTGGGCGGCATCCTCGTCGCTGATGTCGAAGTTGATGAAGCCCCGGCACGCGGCCTGTCTGCAGCGGCACGCGTCACGTTCAGGCTCGTTGTGGGTCACCCAGCCGTAGAAGATCGTCACCTCCTCGCCTGGCGCGATGTCGCGCGTGCACTGGATTCGGCCTTCGCCGCTCGCAAAGAGCGCCGCGTTCGGGTTGCAGCTGTGGTTGCAGAGCCAGCCGCCCGGCACCGTCGTATCCGGGATGATGACGTCGCGGCCCGACAGGAGCGTCACCTTGCTCTCCGCCGCTTCGATGGCGGCCGGATCGCGCGCGTCCAGCTTGCGTTGCTTGGGGGCGTACGCCACGACGACCTCGCCAGGCCGGAAGCGGCGCCTCGCGAAGACGCCCCTGCCGGCAATCGCGCTGTCGCGAAACTCCACGGGCACCAGGCTGAACATTGTCCTGACAGGCCGCTTCGGGGCGGCCCCCTTGCCGGCCCGGCCGGATGCGCGCGTCATGCGATAGCCGCCTCGACCGCCGCGAGGTCCGCGCCAGAAAGCTGAACCTCCGCCGCCTTGGCGCTGTCGACCGCGCTCTCGATCCTGCGCACGCCGGGGATGGCGATCACCGATCGGCTTTTGGCGAGCATCCAGGCCAAAACGAGACCATGGGGCGACATTCCCAGGCGCTTCGCCTCCCCGGCGAGACGCCCGCGAGCAAGTGCCTTGGCCCCGCTCGCACCCCCGAACGGCGAGTACGGCAAAAATGCGATCCCGTGCCTCTCGCAGGTTGCGAGGACCCCGTCCGACTCGGGTGCGCGGTGCCCGGGGCTCCAACGGTTCTGCACACTCACGATGGGTACGATGGCCCGCGACGCCTCGATCTCGTGCGCCGACACGTTGGAGAGGCCCACGTGCGCGATCTTGCCCTCGCTCCGGAGACGGGCAAGCTCTCCGACGCTCTCTTCGATCGGGACGGCCGGGTCGGGGGCGTGAAGCTGGTAGACGGTGATCCTGTCGACGGCGAGGGCCGCGAGGCTCGCCTCGCATGCGCGGCGCAAATGGGCCGGGCTAGCGTTGCGCGTCCACGCACCGTTCGGGCGCTCGAGACCGCCCTTGGTGGCGACGACGACCGACGTGCGCTGGGCCGCTCCGGCTTCTCGCAGCGCGCGAGCGACCAGCCTCTCGCTATGGCCGATGTCGCGGTGATCGAGGCAGTAGACGTCGGCGGTATCGAGGAACGTGACGCCGGCGTCGAACGCGGCGCGCAACGTCCGAACGCCCGCCTCGTCGCTCGGACGATCGCGGATCGAGAGATACATGCAGCCGATGCCCACCGCACCGACGATGAGGCCGCTGGAGCCTAGAGGTCGAGTCTTCATGACAGTCTCGAAAATAGGAGGTTAGCGAGAGAGATCGCACAGTGCGTCACGCAAGCGGGCGACGCCCTCGAGCAGGCGGGCGCGCGGCGCCGACGTAAAACAGAGGCGAGCCCACGATGCGAAGGGCGCGCCGAAGCCTTCGCCAGGCGCGAGCAAGACGCCCCGGTCGATGCATCGCTCGAGCAGATCCGTGAGTCTTCGGGTCCCGAGCACGCGAGAGAAGTCGATGAAGGCATAGCTCCCACCCGCCGGCGTGCAGATGCGGGCACCGCAGCCGTCGAGGGCTTGCAGCGTGGCATCGCGGGCGTCACGGTAGTCGCGTCGGGCCTCGTCGATCCAGCCGTCGTCGCCCGAGACGGCGGCGAGCGCGACGCGCTGAGCCGCGAGCGGCGCATGGAACACCGTGTGGGTTGCGATGCGCCGCGCGACCTGCGTCACGGGCTCGGGCGCAACGAGAAAACCGACCCGAGCGCCCGCGAGGCCGTGACTCTTGGAGAGCGAGTACGCGCACAGCGTGCGCGCCGCCATCCCGTCGTGGCGCGCGATCGAGCAGTGCTCGCCGTCGTAGACGTAGTCGGCGTAGACCTCGTCGGCGATGACCCATAGGCCATGGGCGAGCGCGAACTGTGCGATGGCCGCAAGCTGCCGCTGCGAGAAGACCTTGCCATCGGGGTTGTTCGGCGTCGCGAAGTAAATGGCGCGGGTACGGGGCGTCCGAGCGGCCGCGAGCACCGCCCCGGGGTCCAGCGACGGCTCGTCGTCGAGCCACGACGTCAGCGGCACCTCGACGGGGATCGCCCCGGCCGATCGCAGGACGCCCACCGAGAGAGGCCAGTAGGGCGAGGCGACGAGCACCTCGTCGCCCGCCTCGAGGATCGCCCGCGCTCCGCAGAAGAGCGCGTGCGTCGCGCCGCAGCACACCACGACGTGCCGCTGCGCTTCGACCGACTTCGGCCCGTGGCCCCGCGCGACGAGCCTCGCCGCGAACGCCTCCCGGAGCGCGTCGAGCCCCGCGACCGACGAGTACTTGTAGAGATCTGCGTCGTCGGCCGCCGCGATCCGCGCGAACGATGCGGCGGCGGGCGGCAGGCGGTAGGTGTCACCGATGTGAAGGCCGACGAGATCGCCTCCGCTCCGGGCGCGTGCCTCGATGCGCGGCGCAAGCTCCGCAAAGACGCTCTGTGGGATCGCCAGCGCGCTTTGCGACAACGGAGGCTGCTCGGTCACACCGCGATGGTACCCGGGTACCCGAGCCGTCAGCCGCCCGTGATCGTGGACCCACCGTCGACGACGATCGTCTGCCCGGTGACGAAGCTGCCCGCCGCCGAGGCGAGGAAAACCGCGGCGCCCGCGATCTCGCTTGGCTCGCCGATGCGCCGGAGCGGGTAGCTTTTCACGGTCTTGGCGTAGATTTCAGGGTTCTCCCAGAGCGCCCGCGCGAAGTCGGTGCGCACGAGGCCCGGCGCGATGCAGTTCACGCGAACGTTGCGCGGGCCCCACTCGACGGCGAGGTTGCGCGCCATCTGCATGTCAGCGGCCTTGGAGATGCCGTACGCGCCGAGCCATTCGGACCCCTTCAGCCCACCGATCGACGAGACGAGGATCACCGCGCCGCCCCCCTTGGCGGCCATGGCGGGGATCGTCATCTGGCAAAGCCAGTGGTTGCTCCGGACGTTGCTGGCCATGACCTTGTCGAAGGCGCTGTCGGGGATCTCCTGGCTCGGGCCAAAGTGCGGGTTGACGGCCGCATTGCACACGAGCACGTCGATCGGACCGAGCGCCTTGTTCGTCTCCTCGACGAGGTGCAAAAGGTCTTCTTTCTGGCCGATGTTGCAGGGGACGACGATCGCCTTGCCGCCGTGCGCCTCGATCCCCGCCTTCACCTCCTCGCAGGCGTCGCGCTTGCGGCTGGAGACGACGACCGCGGCCCCGAAGGCCGCCATCGCCTCGGCGATCGCGCGGCCGATGCCCTTGGAGGACCCGGTGACAAGCGCGACCTTCCCCGTCAGATCGAACAGCGTTCCCATCGGCGACTTTTCCATGCGTTCCTGCCCCAGTAGCGTCTCTTACGCCCCTCGACAAGAATTGCCATGGACCGGTCGGACGGCCGATGACAGTGTCCCGCGCGGCGCATAGAGAACCAGAAAGGACGCGATGAACGACGGCATGCTCGCTG
>Ga0302325_10013310_pt1 | contig 17551 bp, 18 predicted proteins | sample Palsa_T0_2_FD_201948 | JGI IMG/M metagenome (GOLD analysis project Ga0302325, IMG submission 201948) | Peat permafrost microbial communities from Stordalen Mire near Abisko, Sweden - Palsa_T0_2 | ecosystem: Environmental > Terrestrial > Soil > Palsa > Peat permafrost | place: Sweden: Abisko... | reverse complement strand
ACTTTTGTGCGCGATGACTCCCCGGGGACAAACGGCGCGCTGGCAGGCCGCCATTCAGGCCCGCGGCCGCGAACAGGTTCTTGTGGCGGAGAAATCGGGCGCAGGCGTGATCGCCATGACGAGCTTCGGCCCGTCGCGCGACTCAGACCTCGGCTTCGACGGCGAGATCTACACGCTCTATGTGGACCCCTCCTATTTCGGCCTCGGCCTGGGGCGCGCGCTGCTTCGTTCGGCCTTCAGTGCGCTGGGCGCTCGGGGCTATTCCTCCTGCGTGATCTGGGCCCACGCCAAGAATCCCGCACGCTTCTTCTACGAGAAGATGGGGGGGAGACTCATCGCCGAGCGTACGGCGCGCATGATGGGCGATGCAGTGCCGGAAACCGCTTTTGGCTGGCGCAGGCTCGCTTTGGCCGAACGCAGCGCCGCGCGCTGACAAATCGGCGCATACGCGAATCAGTTCACGCCGTGGAAAAATCGCGACAGCCGCACCGCGGAAACCCAGCCCGATATCGGCGCAGCATTCAGGAAATCATAGGAGCCGATGACGAATTCGGCCCGGCCGACGAGATTGCCGACCGGTACGAACCCGACACCGCCCTCTCGCGCTGCCACGCGGCTGTCGGTCGAATCGTCGCGGTTATCGCCCATCATGAACAGGTTGCCCTTCGGCACGACGAACAGCTGTGTGTTGTCCAGTTCGCCCGACCAGCTCCATTTGTAGATGGGATGATCGCGGCCGCCCGGCAGCGTTTCGATGTAACGGGGAACGGTCGCGATGGTGCCGCTCGAATCCTCGACGTCGCCCTGGCCGGCGGCGCGCAACGGGAGCTCGGTGCCGTTGATCCACAGCCGACCGTCCTTCATCTGCACGCGGTCGCCGGGAAGGCCGATCACGCGCTTGACGTAGTTGACGCCGGGATCGCGCGGCAGGCGGAATATCACAACGTCGCCGCGCGCGGGCAGACTGCCGAACAGACGGTTGGGCGACGGCGCCACATTGTTGAACGGGATGGAATAGCTGCTGTAGCCATAGGGAAATTTGGCCGCGACCAACGCGTCGCCGATGGCGATGGTGGGCTCCATCGAACCCGACGGCACATAGAAGGGCTGAGCGAACGCCGTAGTCGACATGAGCGTTACAGCGACGACGGCGAGCGGCTCCGCCATCCATCGCAGCACGGGAGCAATATGCGACCTGACCGTACGTGTCGCGTCCGACAAATCCCTCATTCGCCGCCGGGACGATTCGATCAGAGACCGCAGGGTCGAGGTGTCGCGCATGCAAGAACTCCCCAAATCGAGACTGGACTTATATAGGGGCGCATCGGCGCTGGGACAGGGGGCCGCACTCGCCATCGTCGTAATGATTCAGCAACGTTAGGGGCGGAATCTCGCGAGCCTGAACGGGTTGAGGTCGAGCCTGCTCTTTCCCTCAACCAGCCATTGCGCCAAGGCCTCGCCGATTGCGGCTGAATGCTTGAAGGCGTGCCCTGAGCAGGCGGAAACGAAAATGACGTTTTCCATCTCGGGATGGCGGTCGATCACGAAACCGGCATCTGGCGTGACGGTGTAAAGGCAGGTCTCCGACCGCAGGCAGCGTGCCCCGACGCCGGAAATATTGCCGGCAATTAGGGCGCGATGCATTTCCGCTGCGTCTTCGGCGTTCGAAGCCGGGCTGTCTGCAGTCGTCGTCGCGTCGTAGCGCTCCGTCGCGATTTTGATCCCGCCGCGCGCGCCGTCGACCGCGGGAAAGCCATAGATCGCTTTACCCGCGCCTTCCCAGATGAAAACCGGGAACCGCCCTGGCTCGAAATCCGCGATTGGGCCATCGAGATCGAACCAGTGCACCGCCTGCCGGAAAACCCGAAACAGTGGCGCCGTGTTCGCATCGACAAAATCCGGAGCCCACGCTCCCACGCTCAGGATTGCATGTCTGGCGCGATAGGCGGTCCGGTCGGTTTCGACAACGACTCTATCGCCGGAGGGAACGACGGCGATGACTTTTTCACTTGTGATGATGACCGCGCCGAACTGGCGCGCGAGCTGCAGCTGGCCGCGGATGCAGGGATCGACGCGCAGAAATCCCGCGTCCGGCTCGTAATAGCCTCGATCGTTGTCGGCCACGCGAAACTGCGGAAATCGTCGTCTGATCCCGGCCGCATCGAGCAGTTCGTGCGGAACGCCATCTGCTTCGGCAGCCGCAAGCGTGTTTTCGAAAAATTGCGGGACATGGGTATGCGCCGTGGTTAAAGGGCTCGAAACGATGAGGCCGCCGGTGACCGTCAGCAGCGTCTTGCCCGTCTCGCGTTCGATCTCGCGCCAGATCTCATGCGAGCGGCAAGCGAACGGCGTGAGATGGTGACCTTCTCCGATTGCGAGCCGCGTGATGCGCGTGTCGCCATGCGACGAGCCGCGATCGTGGGGCGGCGAAAAGCGATCGATTCCCAGCACAAGGCTGCCGGCTTTTGCAAGTTGAAATATTGCGGCGCTTCCCGTCGCACCCAAGCCCACAACGATTGTATCGAGTTCCCGCATCCCCAAGGCCCGAGCTAGCCGTCCCTCATGTCCTTCGGACGGATGAAATCGGTGAGCGCGCCCGTTCCGGGTTCGACATCGCGCCAATGCGCGACTTCAAAATCCAGCACCGAAAGCGCACAGGTCGGAAATTTGTCGCGCAACTGCTCGAGTAGGGAACTCTCGCTCTGGGTTTCCGGGTTTCGCGCCAACGCGGCGGCGCAATCTTCGAGTCCGGGATTGTGACCCAACACGAGCAGCGTATTGACCCCGTCGTCCGTCAATTGCGCGAGTTTGAGGATCGCCTTGGGCGACGCGAGATAAAGCGCGTCCAGGAACTCCACTCGAGGCGGCGCGTCGAATTCCGGAGCAATCCGTGCCCAGGTTTCGACCGTGCGTCGCGCGGTCGAGCAAAGGGTCAGGTCGGGCACGTACAAGCGATGGTGCATTTCCGCGCCCAACAGCGGCGCGTCGTGCTGCCCTCGCGCATTCAGCGCGCGGTCGTGATCGTCGGTCTTCGCGTCGCCGGGAACCGCTTTGGCGTGCCGCAGGAGAAGCAATTGTTTCACGCGACCTGATAGCGCGCTCGCGCACCCCGTTCGAGCGCCGCCGCAATGAGGCGCTCGATGCCGAGCGCGCGGCGCAAGAGTTCGCTCACACGGATCTCTTCCTGCATCATGCGCGAATCCGCGAGCGCCACCTCGAGTGCGAGCCAATAGGCCGTCTCGCGCAAATGCTCCGGCAATGCGTTCCTGATCAGACCGAGCACGGCATCGAGCCCGTCGTCCTCCTGCAGAATGGCCGCGCATTCCTGCGACGCGGCGACCAGCCTCTCCTCGTCGAAGTCCCGGAATATGGGCAGGTTCTTGACGAGATCGCCGATGGCACGAAGCTCTTTCGCGCTCATCGTTCCGTCGGCCGCCGCTACGACGACCATCACATAGATAAGCGCGGAATGATGGCTGATCGTCGTTCGGGCGTGTTTCATTTGCGGGCTGTTTCCAAGCTGCGCGCGACCTTATGCGGCTTGACCCCGGCGGGCAAGGCGCGGCAATGCTGGGCAAAAGTTCACGCAGACGAGCCGAGAAATGGCGACGAACAAAAAGCCCGGCAACTGGCGCGCGCGTACGCAAGCCGTGCGCGGCGGTCAGACCCGAACCGGATTCCAGGAGACGGCCGAAGCGCTGTTTCTGACTTCGGGCTATGCTTACGAAACCGCGGAAGAAGCCGAAGCGCGGTTCAAAGGTGCCGACGGCTTCACCTACACGCGCTTCGGCAATCCGACCGTGTCGATGTTCGAGGCGCGCATGGCCGCGCTCGAAGGCGCGCCAGCGGCACGCGGCACGGCCAGCGGCATGGCGGCCGTGACGGCGGTGTTTCTCAGTTCGCTGTGCGTGGGCGATCACGTCGTTGCGGCAAAAGCGATGTTCGGCGCCTGTCGCTATGTGGTCGAAGAGGTGCTGCCGCGTTTCGGCATCACCCATACGCTTGTCGACGGCCATGATGTGGCGCAGTGGCAGGCCGCGATAAAGCCGGAAACGAAAATGTTGTTTCTGGAGACGCCGGCCAATCCCACGCTCGCAATCGTCGACATTGCCGGTGTTGTGAGGATCGCGAAGAAAGCCGGCGCACGGGTCGTTGTGGACAACGCGTTTGCGAGCCCGGCGTTGCAGCGACCGATGGAGTTCGGAGCCGATATCGTCATCCACTCCTCGACGAAATATATCGACGGGCAGGGACGCTGCCTGGGCGGGGTGATCCTCTGCCGGGAAGATTTTCTCAAGGACCATCTGCAGATATTCCTGCGCAATACCGGCCCCGCCATGAGCCCGTTCAACGCCTGGGTTCATCTGAAAAGCCTGGAGACGCTCGATCTGCGCATGCGCGCGCATTGTACGAATGCCGCGACAGTCGCCGATTTCCTGGCGGCTCAGTCGAAGGTTTCGCGCGTGCTCTACCCGTTTCGCGAAGATCATCCCCAGCACAAGCTCGCGCGTGCACAGATGGAAGCGGGCGGCGGTGTGGTCACTTTCGAGATCTCGGGCGGCAAGGAGGCGGCCTATCGCTTCGCCAATGCGCTCAAGCTGATCGACATTTCCAACAATCTGGGCGATGCGAAAAGCCTGATTACGCATCCCGCGACCACGACCCATCAGCGACTTTCACCTGAGGCACGCGCGGGGCTCGGCGTCACGGAAGGCATGATGCGGCTTTCGGTCGGGCTCGAAGACGAGGCCGATCTTTGCGAGGACATCGCCGCGGCGCTCGCCGCCGTGTGAAGGAGACAGAAAATGTCCGTTCATCGCGCTGCAATCCACTGGACACGCACGAGCACCGATTTCACTTACGACAGCTACAACCGGGCCCACGATGTCGCGTTCAAGGATGGCGCAATCGTGCTCGCCGGTTCTGCCGCGCCGGCCTTCAAAGGCGATGCGGATCGCGTCGACCCGGAGGAGGCCTTTGTCGCCTCGCTGTCGAGCTGCCACATGCTCACCTTTCTCGCCATCTGCGCCCGAAAGCGTCTGGTGGTTGACAGTTACGACGACGAAGCCGACGGCCATCTCGAAAAAGGGACGAATGGGCGGCTGTGGATGGCGCAAGTCACGTTGCGGCCGCGCGTGCGATTCGCGAACGGAACTTCGGTTGACGCCTCCACGCTCGCCGAGATTCACCACAAATCGCATGAGGAATGCTTCATTGCCAATTCGGTGAAAACGGAAGTTGCCGTCGAGCAACAGCTTTAAGCCTATGTGTTAACCGGCTCGTCGGCAGCCGCTTGCGCAGAGGACGCGGAGCAGGCGATAGTCCCGCTATGGAACAGCGACACCACCAGCCATCCTCCCGGCAGAAACCGTCCGGCCATCTCGTGTATGAGCGCATCACACGCGGCATACGCGTATTGGTGCGGCCTGCTTTTCTCGACGACCAATCCGATCCCGAAGCGAGCCGGTATTTGTGGTCCTATACGGTGACCATCGAGAACAAGAGCCCGGAGACTGTCCAGCTGATGTCCCGCTACTGGCACATCACCGACGCGATAGGCCATATCCAGGAAGTTCGCGGCCCGGGCGTCGTGGGGGCCCAGCCCGTACTCGAGCCAGGCCAGGTGTTCGAATACACCAGCGGCTGCCCGTTGCCGACGGCGTCCGGTGCCATGGCCGGCCGATACCAGATGAAAGCGGCGTCCGGAGAGGCGTTTGAGGCTGAAATTCCGGCGTTCCTGCTTGAAAGTCCCCACGAGCGCCGCCAGATCCATTGAAGCTTATTGCTCCTGCGGTTGATCCGGCCGGCGGAATAAGGCGTAAATCCGTCTCACGCTTGAGATCGCCCCCGATATCCACATGTCCCAATCCCCCAAGAAAAATCCGCTTCGCCCCGTCGCGCGCCTCGCAGGCGACGCGCGTCCCTCGCGCGAAGAGGCCGAAAGCGCCGTTCGGACGCTGCTGCGCTGGGCGGGCGACGATCCGACGCGCGAGGGCTTGATCGATACGCCGAAGCGCGTCGCCAGCGCCTATGAGGATTGGTTCTCCGGCTACAAGGAAGATCCGGAAGAATATTTGTTGCGCACCTTCGAGGAAGTCGAAGGCTATGACGACATGATCGTGCTCAAGGACATTCGCTTCGAATCCCATTGCGAGCATCATCTGGCGCCGATCATCGGTCGGGCCCATGTCGGTTACCTGCCCAACAACAAAGTCGTCGGCATATCCAAGCTTGCGCGTGTCGTTGAAGCCTATGCGCGCCGGCTGCAGGTGCAGGAAAAGATGAACGCGCAGATCGCGCGCTGCATCCAGAAGGTGCTGGAGCCGAAGGGCGTCGCCGTGGTGATCGAGGCGGCGCATCAGTGCATGACGACCCGCGGCGTTCACAAGCAGGGCGTCAGCATGGTGACGTCGACAATGCTGGGCGAATTCCGCAAGAACCCGCTGACGCGTCGCGAATTCCTCAGCGTGATCGGCAATCCCGCCTCGAATTTCGACGGCTGAGCGATGGCCGCCGCGCCGCAATCATTGGGACTCGTCGAAAAGCTCGTTGCATTCGACACCACAAGTCGCAACTCCAATCTCGCACTGATTGATTTTGCGGCCGAATTGCTGGAGGCGGCCGGCGCGCGCTGCCGGCGCAACTATAACGACGCCCGCACCAAGGCCAACCTGTTCGCGACTTTTGGGCCGGACGGTGACGGCGGAATCGTTCTGTCCGGCCATACCGACGTCGTGCCGGTCGACGGGCAGGTCTGGTCGAGCGATCCGTTCAAGATCGAGGAGCGTGAGGGCAAACTGTTCGGCCGCGGCGCGGCTGACATGAAGGGTTTTATCGCGGCGGCACTCTCTTTCGTGCGCGACCTCGGCAGGATGAAACTGAAGCGGCCGCTCCACTTCGCGTTATCCTATGACGAAGAAGTCGGCTGCGCTGGCGTTGGCGGATTGTTGGTCGATCTGGCACAGGCCGGCATCAAGCCTGCCTTCGCGATTATCGGCGAACCCACGGAAATGAAGATCGTGGGCGCACACAAATCGGGGGCAGTGATTCATACGCGCTGCCATGGCCGCGAAGGTCATTCAAGCGCGCCAGACAAGGGTGCCAACGCCGTCATGATGGCGGGAGAATTCGTCGCCGCGCTGGAAAGGTTGGGCAGTGAATTGAAATCCGATCGGGACGTGCATTTCGAGCCGCCCTATACGACGGTGCAGGCGAATATGATTGCCGGCGGCACGGCCGTGAACGTTCTCGCCCGCGAAGCGCTCGTGACCTGGGAATATCGCGGCCTGCCGGATCGCAACGTATCGTCCGTCGTTGCAAGCGCCCGCGAACGCGCCGATACGCAGATCCTGCCGAAATATCGCGCGCATGCCACGGAAGCCCGGATCGAGACCAGGGTACATGCCTCCTATCCGGGCCTCGTGCTCGATCCCGAATCACCTGCTGTTGCATTCGTGCGCGAAGTGAGCGGGGGCAACGCAGTTGAGACTGTCGCCTACGGCACGGAAGCTGGCCTGTTCCAGCGGGCCGGAATTCCTGCTGTCGTCTGCGGGCCCGGTTCGATCGAACAGGCGCACAAGGCGGACGAATTTCTCGCACTATCCGAGCTCGCCGCCTGCGAGGCATTTCTCCGCAAGGTGATTGCGCGCGTTTCCGCCTGAAATGGCGCTCGAGGATTGCCGGTACGTGAACGACAGATGAACGCGCCCCCCAGACTTCGTTCAGGCAGGGAATGACACGCTGCTTCTCGAAGTTGAGGCGCCCGACCCGTTGTAAGCCCCTCCCAACAGGGCCGGACACCATCAGGAGAAAGCCCGCACCGGTTCGCCGCGGCGGGCTTTTTTCTTTCATCGCTTCGCCGGCGAGCGTGGGGTCAGCCGGTCTTCTCCCAGACAACGTCCCAGCTCTCGCGACGTTCGATGAAGCCGGTGACCTTACCCGATGCATCGCGCTGAAAGATTTTGCGGATACGCGGATCGCCGGCAACGAAGAAGACGTCCCGGATCTCCGCATTCCAGGTCGCGGGTTTGCGGCCGTTGCGCGTTCCGATGAGCTTTCCGTCTGCGAGCGTGAGCGTATATGTCGGATCCGAATCCTTGAGCTTGTAAGTGCCCACATATTGCGAAAGTTGGCTCGCGGGGAGCTCAATCGCCGGCGGATCGGTTTTTTCCGCCAGTACCTGCCCCGCGATCAATTTCCAGCCGTCGGCGCGTTTCTTCCAGGTCGTGATTTCAAGGTATTTGGCGTAGATGGTTTGACCGAAATAATGTTCTGTTTCGTTCTGACGGAACAGCGCGACAGCCACGTCGCCGTCCTCGTGATAGGAAAGCAGGTCGATCTTGATTTCACCGCTCAGTCCCTTCGGCAGCGGCACAATCTCCTTTAACAGCTCCGCCTTGCCCTTGTAGGAATCGTCTTCCTCGGCGTAAATCGCGTTTGCATCGACATATTTGTCCCACACCGCGACATTGCCGGCTGCAATGGCGTCCGACATTTCCTGCATCTGCGCTGTGATGGGCACGCGATCGTCGGCAAAGGCGGGCGACGCTGCCAGCGCCAGGACGACAAGCATCAAGATTGCACGCATGGTTCGGTTCCTAGCCTCGGGGAATCGTATTGCCTGACACGTTGCGGTCCAAACTGGCGAAAACCCGAGCCGCCGTCTTGAACGAATGTGACCTTCAATGCCGGACGCCGCATAGGACTTAGCGGGACGCATCGACCCAAAGCTGCATCCGTACAATCAACATGCCCTCAGCGAAAATCGGCGGTTCCTCGATCATCTGAAATCCCAGTCTTTCGTAGAACTGGGGCAATTTGGTATTGGCCGCCGTGTCGAGGCGAAGTGCGGGAGCGTTTTCCTTGCGGCACTCGCGTTTGGCCCAATCGATCATCCTGGCCGTCCATCCCTTGCCGGACGAAGCCCGCCGGACCGCCAGCTTGTGAACATACAGAGCCTCGCCGGGCGGATCGTCGGGCCAGAAAACCCGATCCTTCCTTTGCAGCCGCATGCAAGCGGCCATTTTCGAATCTTCGAATCCACCCACTTGCTCGCCGGCAGCGGCGAGGTTGCGTTGTTCTTCGACCGTGAAGCTTTCGGCCAGCCAGATCGGTTGACCGAATGTGGATGTCCAGCGAGATGCTTCGCGCAGGATATCGATCGCTTCAAGCGCCACGTCGCCATAGACGCGCCGCACCTGCCAAAACGCCTCGGTCATATGGCCGCCCTCCCGGCGACGATTGTGCTGATACCGCGAAAGCAAGCATCCCTGCGCGTCGGCTTAGCAGACCGCCGGACAGGCACAAGAATCAATCCTTTGTGTGGACCTGCTGACAAATGGCCGCAAGAATATCTAAGATCGGCTTCACCCCGGCGTGCGTTCGGCGCGGCGATCGACGGGATTGGAGCGGTCAACGTGAAAACGGATGTTGTCCACCGGGACGTTCGCTTCGGCCTGGATCGTCTGTCGACCGTCGAGGATATGCCACGACACCGGCATCTGCATGCCTACGCCACCGTCATTCTTGCCGGAACATTCGAGCAATATTCCTATTCCGGCCGACAGAGGCTTCAGGCCGGCGACGTTCTCATCAACCCAACCTTGGATTGTCATTCCAACAAAATGCTCAGTCGTGGAATAACATTGATCCGACTTCCCTGGCGCCGCGACGCCACATTCGGAGGCGTCTATCGAAATCTTGCCGTTGACGCGATCGAACGCGCATCTGCCCGCGACACGCTGGAAGCGGCAGGTCTGCTCGAGGAGCTGAGCGTCGGCAAGGCATTTGAGCGTTTTTCCGCTCGGGACTGGTCCGACAAGCTCGTGATCGATTTCGGGACGAATCCAAGGCTGCGTATATCGCAATGGGCCCGATCGCAGGGTTTGACGCGGGAATATGCGTGGCGCTGCTTTGTCCGCGCGTTTGGCGTGGCTCCGGCGCAATTTCGTTCGGAGATGAACGCGCGCGGGGCTCTCTTGACGATCTCGCGTTCTGACGACCCGCTATCCAAGGTCGCGGCGGATTTCGGCTTTGCCGATCAATCTCACATGACTCGCGCAATAAAGGCGCTTACCGGCGCATCGCCTGCACGGTGGCGGAGATCGCATTTGTGCGAGACAAGTGGGGCGCGACACCCGAGGATGTTCCCGCTCACGCACCCCACACGTCGCGCGCAAAGCGCAGAAAATTGAGGCCGAGAATTTTCTCGATGCGCGCTTCCGGATGGCCGTGCGCTTTGAGCAGATGCGACAGCTTGCGGAACTGGTCCACGCCTCTGAGGTCCGCCACGAAAGGGTAGGAACCGGCGCGTTCTCCGGTAGCGCCCAGGCCGCTCTTGCGGCGGTCCTCGACCTGCTTCGCAAGATACGCGCCATAGGCGCCGAGATCGTCGATCGGCGTAGCGGAGCCGTCGGTGCCGATGCCCACATGATCCTCGCCGCAGACATCGATCGCATGGTCGATATGGGCGGCCACGTCTTCGGCGCCGGGATGCCCGTCGGATTTGAGGAACGGCATGAAATAGATTCCGACGAAACCGCCTTTCGACGCCACGAGCCGCAATTCCTCATCGGATTTGTTGCGCGGCAGGTCTGTCATTGCGCGGCAGCCGGTGTGATTGATGGAGACGGGCGCCTGCGACGCACGCGCGGCGTCGAGGCAAGTCTGCGTCCCGCTGTGCGAGAGATCGACCATAATCCGGCTGCCATTCAAGCTTTCCACAACCTCATGGCCGAACGCCGACAAACAGCCATCCTCGACCGACATGCAGCCATGGCCGATCTGGTTGGCGGGATTGTAGGTCAGCTGGATCACGCGCACGCCAAGGTCGGCGAAGATGCCGGCCCTCGACGCATCCCGGCCCATCATCGCGCCGTTCTGGAAACCATAGATGACTCCGATCTTGCCGGATTTTTCGGCGGCCTGGATATCCGCTGCCGTATGGATCTTCACAAGGTCGGCCGCGTTGCGGCGTAGGATCGCGTCCCACACCCCCACGGTGCGGATGGTGTATTCGAACGGCTCGTCGACGCCGCCCACATAGCCGAGAGTCACGTTGACAGCCGTCACACCCGCCGCATGCGTGTCGAGGATCGCGCGCGCATCGACATCCGGCGCAGAGGAATCGACCGGGTTGTCGCCTTGCGGACGGGTGAGCGCGAGATTTGGGTTTTCGAGCCCGCCAAGGGCATTGATGATCACGGTCATGGAAAAACTCAGCGCCGGGTGAATTTCGGTTCGCGCTTCTCGCGAAAGGCCGTCAGCGCCTCGGCGTGGTCGGCGCTTTTCACCAGCGCTTCGAACTCCTCTTGCACCGCGCGCGCAGCGTCGGCGGGCGCCAGATCGACAGCGCGCGACGCGATACGTTTGGTGGCCTCGACCGACAGGGGCGCGCGCGATGCGATGCGCTCGGCCAGCGCGAGGGCAGCAGGCATCAGATCGGCAGCCTGATACAATCCCGTCACCAGCCCGAATTTCTCGGCGGTCATCGCGTCGAAAGGCAGGCCGGTCAGCAACATATGTTTGGCGCGAGCCGGCCCAATGAGCCGCGGCAGTCGCCACGCCGATGCGATCAGTCCCACATTGACGCCCGCACACACGAATTGGGCGTCGCCGGCTGCAAGACGGATATCACAGGTTAATGCGAGCTCAAGTCCACCGCCGGCGGCCCAGCCGTTGACGGCGGCAATCACGGGCAACCGAAAGCTTTCCAGCCGATCCAGAAGCTGCGCGAAGTTCGATGTAGAATCGCCCGCCCCAGATTTGAGCGCCGCCGCACGCTCCTTCAGATCGTCGCCACTGCAGAATGTACGACCTTTGCCGGTGAGGACGACGGCACGGATCGTATCATCTCGCTCCAGAGCATCGAGTTTCTTGAGAAAGATCGCGCGGACTGCACTCCCCATTGCGTTAGTAGGCGGGTTGTCGATCTCGAGAATCGCAACGGAGGGCGTCGCCGCCGTGAAATGGATCGTGTCTTCGACCATGAGTTGCGTCCCGCCTCTGCCTGTTGCGACAGGAGCGGTGCCGAACGGCCTCTGTCAACGAAAGATTTGTGCGCCTGGCGCAATGCCGGGAACCGGACATGTCAGCATTCATTACCTCTGTAGCCGGGCTCGTGGTTTTCCCCCGGCAGGCAGGGTTCCATTATGCAACACATGGCAATTGCAGCGGCAGCGACCGCACTTTTTATCGGCGCGGGTGCGGGCGCCGTCACCACCGTGGGACCGCAGACGGACCCGAACATGATCGGCGATGTCTCCAATCCGATGGTAGAAGGCCAAGCCCTGCTGCCCAGCATCGACATCTACGACAACACGACGAAATCGCCGGAACATTCGACGCTGGTGGCGGAATTGCGCGCGGCAGGCCTCGCCAACACGCTGAAAGGCAAAGGTCCCTATACGGTGTTTGCGCCGACGAATGAAGCCTATGCGGCACTCCCGCACGGAGCCGTGGCCGCGCTTCTGCAGCCTGGCAACCGTGCGGCCGCCGAGAAATCGGCGAGCTATCTGGTCGTCAAGGGCCGCTACGATTCGCAGACTTTGCTGAAGTTGATCGGCGAGAATGGCGGTCAGGCGAAACTGGTCACGCTGGAAGGCGGATCCCTGATCGCCATGCTGAACGGACCCACCAACATCGCCTTGATGGATCAGAAGGGTTCCGTCGCGGATATTTCCATCTACGATATCTATCAGTCGAACGGCGTCATCCAGGTAATCGACAAGGTCGTATCGCCGAGCTGATCAATCTGGCCATTGCGCCAGCCAGTCGGCGACCGCCTGCGGCGTCATCGCCCGCATGTCCTCCAGCGCCTCGGTATGATCGCGATCGACGAGCGTCCCGTCGGGATCGACGACAAGAATGCAAGGCACGGCCTCGGGCCGCTTCGTGATTCCGAAGCGGGCGGGAATTTGCAGGTTCCGGTTGATCCGGCCCACATCGACGTCCACCACGACATAATGGGACTCTACGAACGGCTTCAGGTCCCGCAGCGCCATGATACCTGCCAGGATCCGGCAATCGGCGCACCAATTGGCGCCCAGATTGATCAGCACGAGCTTCTGCTCGGCACGCGCCTGGACGAATGCGGCATCCACTGCGGCATCGGCGTCGCTGCTCTCGTCGAACGGACGGTCGGGGACCCAAAGCTGATCGATCGAGGAAACGCTCGTGATGCGCGGCGCGTTCGCGGCCACTGCGGGCGTCGTGGCCAAGATCGCGAACGCTGCCGCGGCAATCAGGAATCTTCGGCCGATCATGATCGTCATTCCACTCTTACGCCGCTTTCAGTCCCCGGCCTTCCAGCAACGCGTCGATCCGTGGTTCGCGGCCCCGGAACAGGCGATAGGCTTCCGCAAAATCGCGGGTGCCACCGGCCGAATACACAAACTCATAAAGCCTTTGTGCAGTTACAGGGTCGAACGCGTCGCCTGCGTCCTTGAAGGCTTTGAAGCCATCTGCATCCAGCACTTCCGACCACAGGTAGCTGTAATAGCCTGCCGAATAGCCGTCTCCGGCGAAGACATGCTGGAAATGCGCGCTCCGGTGGCGCATCGCGATTTCCTCCGGCATGCCGATTTGCGCGAGCGAGGCGCGCTCGAATTCCCGCGCATCGACGTCGTCGGCATGCGGGAGCGCATGAAAATCGAGGTCGACGAAGGCGGACGCCAGAAATTCGACGGTGTGAAATCCCTGATTGAAGTTTCGCGCCGCGACGAGCTTTTCCAGAAGCGCCTTGGGCATCGGTTGGCCGGTTTCGGCATGGACGGCGAAGCGTTCGAGGATCGCGGGCTCCTCCAGCCAGTGCTCGAAGATCTGCGAGGGAAGTTCGACAAAATCGCGCGCGACATTGGTGCCGGAGAGGCGGGGAAAACGGACATTCGACAGCAGGCCATGCAACGCATGCCCAAACTCGTGAAACAGCGTGCGCGCTTCGTCGAAGCTCAGGAGAGCCGGCTCGCCCGGCGCCGCTTTCGGGAAATTGCACACATTGACGATCAGGGGTGTGACATCGCCGTCGAGCCGCTCCTGGTCGCGGAACGAGCTCATCCAGGCACCGCCGCGTTTCGAGGGCCGCGCGAAATAATCGCCGTAGAACAGGCCCACATGCGTGCCGCTGCGGGTCACTTCCCACACGCGCATATCGGAATGATAGACGGGGATGTCGTTGCGTTCGGCGAAATCGAGACCGAACAGAAGGTTGGCGGTATGGAATGCCGCTTCGATCATCTTCGGCAATTGCAGATAGGGTTTGATCTCGGCCTCGTCGAGATCGTAGCGCGCCTTGCGCAGCTTCTCGGCATAGAAGCGCCAATCCCAGGCCGCCAGACTGAAATTGCCCCCTTCTTCCGCGACGAGCGCCTGCAAAGCATCGCGTTCTTCGGCCGCGCGCCGGCGCGCCGGTCCCCACACATCATCGAGAAGCTTGCGTGCCGTTTGCGGCGTCTTCGCCATCGTGTCCGCAAGCCGGAAATGGGCAAAGGTCGGGTAGCCGAGCAGTTTCGCACGGCGCACGCGCAGCCTCACGGTCTCGGCGATCAGCGCGTTGTTGTCGTGCGGATTGCCATTGTCGCCGCGAGCCGTCCACGCCTTGAACACTTTCTCGCGCAGATCGCGACGTTCGGCGAATTGGAGAAACGGCTCCGCACTGGACCGTGACGTCGTGATCGCAAAGCCGTCGAGCCCGCGCTCGGCGGCGGTTTCGCGCGCGGCGGCAATGGCGGATTGCGGCAGGCCGGCAAGGTCATTCTCTGCCAGCGGCAACACGAATTCCTGCTCGTCGGCGAGCACGTTCTGTCCGAATTGCACACCGAGGCCGGCGAGGTCTTCGGTCAGTCTCGAAAGCTCGGCCTTGTCTTCGCGATCCAGCTGCGCGCCGGCGCGCACGAAATCGAGATGGATACGTTCGAGCACCCGCATCTCTTCGGCGTCGAGGCCGAGCGTTCCGCGCCGCGCAACCAGCTCGTCGATCCGGCGAAAGAGCCCGGCGTCGAGATAGATTTCGTTCCAGTGCCGCGCGAGGATGGGCGCGAGCTCCCGCTCTATGGTCTGGAGTTTGTCATTCGTGTCGGCGCTCGCAAGATTTGAGAACACGCTCTCGACGCGCGCGAGCAGTTTTCCGCTGCGCTCGAGTGCTGCAATCGTGTTGTCGAAGGAGACCGGCTCGATGGCCTTCGCGATGCTGGCGATTTCGCGGCGATGATCGGCAAGCGCACGCTCATAAGCGTCGCGAAAATGCTCCGGCGCGATGCGGTCGAAGGGCGGCGCGCCGTAAGGCGCCGACCAGTCTTCCAATAGCGGATTAACGGACATGCGTTCCTTTCGCGGGCCAAAGCCGGTCTCCCGGCGCTCCCTTCGGATAGGAATCGATTGGCCCGATTTAAATTCCCGGGCCATCGATGGCACCGGTGTTGCCGGACGTCAAATTCCCAGCCAATTCAACCTGTTGGATGTGTGGCTTTGAAGCCTTAATTCGCTTACAGACTCGTCCTGGAATATTGCGAATCTCGGATTTGTCGCTTTATTGGCCGGGTCATTCGCTCTGGGGGACATTATGAAACGCGTGCTTCTTCTCGGTCTCGGCATCATTGGGGTTATCGTCCTGCTTCTCGCCATTGTGATCGGGCGCACCATGATGCTGGCGCGGCCGCCCAGTGCGGCGCATGCGGCGCCCCCGGTCGCGGTGAATGCGATCGGTGCGGCGCATCATCTGGCCCAGGCGGTCCGGTTCCAGACCATCTCTTATGGCGGTGGAATCAATGAGACCGAGAAGAATGCAGCTCTGGACGCCATGCGTGCGTGGCTCGCCAAGACGTATCCGAATCTGCATCGCGTAGCCAAGCCCGAATTGATCGGCAAGAGCCTGTTGTTCACCTGGAAGGGCGAGAACCCAAATCTGCCGCCTGTTCTCCTCATGGCGCACATGGATGTGGTCCCGGTCGTTCCCGGCACGGAGAAGGATTGGTCGCATCCTCCTTTCTCCGGCGACATCTCTGGCGGCTATGTGTGGGGTCGCGGTGCGGTCGACGACAAGGGTTGTCTGATCATGATCATGGAGGCGGCAGAGCGACTGGCGTCCACAGGCTTCATGCCTGCGCGCACGATCATGATTGCGGCAGGGCAGGATGAGGAAGTGGGCGGCGCGCAAGGAAACGGCGTCATGGCGGCGACGCTCGCGCAACGCGGCGTGCATTTCGCGTGGGTGCTGGACGAGGGCGGCATGATCCTCGACGAGCCTTTCCCGGGCGTGCTGCGGCCGATGGCCGTCGTGGCGATTGCCGAGAAGGGCTACCTCAGCGTCGAACTCGTCGCACACGGCGAAGGCGGCCACTCTTCACGGCCGACTCACGACATGGCCGTCGTGCGCCTCGCGCAGGCCGTCCTCAGCGTGATCGATCATCCCTTCGCATCCGGTCTCGACGATATCCAGCGCGAGAAATACGAAGCGATCGCGCCCTTCGTTCCGTTTCCGCAGCGCATGTTTCTCGCCAATCTGTGGCTCACCGGCCCGATCATGGATCGCATGATGGAAACCCAGCCCGAACTCGCCGCGCGTCTGCATACCACAATCGCACCGACCATTCTCGCCGCGGGCATCAAGGACAATGTGATTCCGCCCGATGCCCGTGCGACAATCAATTTCCGGCTGCATCCGCGCGACACGGTCGATGGCGTGATCGAGCATGTGCGCAAGGCGGTCGACGACCCGAAGGTCGACGTGATCGCGCTGACCGAAACGCAGTCGGACGCCTCGAAGGTCGCCGACATTCACGGCAAGGCGTATACATTTCTGGCCGAAGAGATTCAGAGGTCGTTCAACGGCATTCCCGTGGCGCCGGATATCACCACGGGCGCCACCGACTCGCGTCATTACCTGCCGATCGCCGACGATGTGCTGCGGCTCGATCCGTTCCATTTCGCGCCGGACGATCTGCACATGATCCACGGCACGAACGAACGCCTCGCCGTCCGCGATATCGGCCCGGCGGTCGCGTTTTACATTCGGCTGATGAAGGACTGGAAGTAACGGCCGTTCAGCGCAGCTCGAATGTGATCGACACGCCTGCCGTGATGCTGTCTTCGCCGGCGGCGACTGGTGTCGATTGGGCGACCGAGTTCGCCATTGCCATCATCCGGCCCATCGGCCGCGGCGCGGAGTAGCCGTTCTCCCCGATCGAGTCGATCGGGCCGAGCACTACGCCCGCCGCCTTGGAGTACGTCTCCGCGCGCTGCAATGCGTCTTTGACGGCTTCGGCGCGCGCCTGGGTGAGGAGCGGCTTCGGATCGCGAATGGTGAAAGCGATATCGCCCATGGAATTCGCGCCGGATGACACCAGCGCATCGATTGCGGGTCCTAACCTGGCGAGGTCGTCGACAATCACAGTTACACTGTTCGACACCTGATAGCCGACGATCTTCTGCGTGGTATTGCCGTGCTGGTCGGTTTGATATTGCGCCGACACCGAAAAGTCCGAAGTCTGGATCGATTTGTCGGGAATGCCGATCCGCTTGAGCGCATCGAAGACGGCGTTCATCGCGCGGCTGTTGG
>Ga0302325_10013309_pt1 | contig 17553 bp, 20 predicted proteins | sample Palsa_T0_2_FD_201948 | JGI IMG/M metagenome (GOLD analysis project Ga0302325, IMG submission 201948) | Peat permafrost microbial communities from Stordalen Mire near Abisko, Sweden - Palsa_T0_2 | ecosystem: Environmental > Terrestrial > Soil > Palsa > Peat permafrost | place: Sweden: Abisko... | reverse complement strand
CAATTCCGTCGCGGGGACGGTTTTCCAGGCGCCGTCGCGTTTGACCGAGGCGGTCAGCGCGAGCCGCGATTTCAGCGCCGCCAGCGTCGCCTGGGCGCGACTTTCCTGGAAAAGTCCGAGCGCGGCATTGAACACCAGAAGAAGGGCGATGATCGCTGCTTCAATATACTTGCCGAGCACAAGTTCGAGCACGATCGCGGCTTCGAGCATCCACGGCACGGGCGCCCAGAACTTGTCGAGGGCTATGGCTAACGGGTGGACGCCGGTCTCCGGCATCGCGTTGGGACCGAATTGTGCAAGCTGGCGGCGGGCCGCGTCGCTCGTCAGTCCACGGTTCGAAAAAACAGTATCGGGCGCATTGGGGGTTGCCGCCAACGTTGGCGAAGCGGGCGTCAGCGCTTCGATTTTCTTTGAGTCATCCCCTATCGGTCCCAATCCGATCGCTGGCCCCGACTTGGATTTGGTGCTGAGAGTCTCGGTCATAATGGTTTCCGCTGCCGGGCCAGAATCCAGAACCCTCTTGGCTCGCACAGCCTAGTCCCTTCCATGGTGGCCCGCCGGAGCATCCGGACCCAGGTGTGGTTCGAGCGGGGCGTTCGAACAGGCGCCAGCCTCCGTAGCCACGGACGCAAACGACGACCCGTGCAGCCGAAACACGGAAAAGAACATGTGCGCGTCGTCGCGCCTAGACTCGGAATGTACTCAAGCGATGGTGGGCGTCGGCACCGCCATTGATGCGCAAGCTGTGCAGGACTCTTGACGCGAACTCCCCACGGTCGAACTTCCGGCTTGCGCCTTCTGAATATCGGCAAGACGGTCCTCGATGGCTTTCTCGTCCTCTCGGCCGGCGTCGAGCAACTTCGAATTTCGGAGTGCTCGACGGAGCGTGCGGTTGGGACCGAGGTTTTTCCATAAACCCTATCGCGAAAGTTCGATTGTCGAAGCGGTGGCCGGCATGCTCGCTGGCACATGACATCTTTGGGCATGAGATGTCGGGCGGCAGATTTTAAGTAGATTCCGAGCCTGCCGTGACGCCCGCGCCGCTGCTACGGACCCAAACGGTGCCGGTCATAGCGTAGCCTAACTCTTGATTGGCGCACTCAAGGCCCGGGGTCGCCCGCTCGCTTTCGCCAATGCCGGTGCGGCCGCTCGGGGGAGACGCCGAACGTGACGCGGGGCGCCTCTTTGAGCAGTTGGCGAACCCTGCCGCGGAGCATCTCGTCGGCATTGGTCGCCCGCTCCCGCTGATGCAAGACTTCGAGCCAGGATTCGATCGAGAAGGTCTCGATGAAGCGTCCGCCGTCAGCGACGTCCTCATAGACTCCCCACGGATAGGCGCCGTCGCGCTTTCGCGCATATCCAAGCTCGTCGACCGCGCTCAGGAACTCAGACCGGTCATTGGCTTCGACGCGATATTCGACCACGGCCACAACCGGCCCCTGGTTGGATGGCAGGGGAGAAATCGATCCCGACGCCTGTCTGAAGTTTCCAGCGCCAGGTCATCGGAATGGCGAGAACCACTCCCGCCGCGGCCACGAAATAGGCGATCGGCAGCCCTTCCATGGCGGAGAGTTTCCCCCAGACCGCGCTGCCGGCGGTCGTCGCTCCGAAGATGAAAGTCAGGAACACCGCGAGCCCGCGGCCGCGCGCCCAATCCGGCAGCGCGACCTGCGCCGATACATAGAGCTTCGTCAGCACTACGGTCCACGAAGCGCCGCCGAGCAGGCACGCTGAGATCGCCGTGATGGGGTCGTGCGCGAGCCCGAATAAGACGAGAGCGAACGCGGCGCCTAGGGATCCCGCTGCGACGAGGCGGTCAGGTCCGAGTTCGTCCTTCAGCCATCTAATACCAAGGGTCATAGCGGCTGACCGACGTGAGCCCAGTGGCGCAATCCGATGGATGTGATGGTTTCGGGCTGGGCGATGAGTTTTCGCCAGGCGACGCAGGCAGCGTCGATGATCGCGTCGTAGTTCTCGAAGACGGTGTTTGAGAGCCAGTTCTGGCGGAGATACTGCCAAACGTTCTCCACCGGGTTGAGCTCCGGGGCGCGCGAAGGCAGGAAGATCGGGGTGATGTTGTTGGGCACGTCGAGCTTGCCCGTGGTGTGCCATCCGGCCCTGTCGAGCAGCAACACGGCGTGGGCGCCCTCGGCGACGTGGCGGGAGATTTCGTCGAGGTGGAGTTGCATCATGTCGGCGTCGGCATAGGGCAAGGCCAGGGCCGCCCCGACGCCGCGGGCTGGGCAGATCGCGCCGAACAGATAGGCGTTGTCATAGCGCTGGTCGGCCGGTTGGCGAGGCCGCGTTCCACGCCGGGCCCATTGTCGGACCTGGCCGTTTTTTTGGCCGATGCGGGCCACGTCCTCAAACCAGATTTCGACCGGCGTCGTCTCCGGCAGTCCTTCGAGATGAGCCTTCAGCGCGCGCGGGAAGTTTTTTTTTAAACGCCTCGATAATCCTCTCGTCCTGAGCCGGATGGCGGGGCCTTGCGCTCATATGGGAGAAGCCGAGCTTCTTGAGGAGCTTTCCGACATAGCGCGGATGAAAGTCGACCCCGAACCGCTCGGCGATGACGCGCTTGAGGTCGATCCGCCGCCAGCGCACGACCCCGTCCTTCTCACGATCCGGCCCGGCCTCGACGAGGGTCGCGAACTCGGTCAGTTGCTCCGCCGACAGGCGAGGCTTAGGGCCGTCCGTCCAGTGGTCGATGAGGCCCTCCGGACCCGAGGCGTTGAAGCGATGGACCCAGTCACGCAACGTCTGGCGATCCATCCCGCCGATCCGGGCCGCAGATCCGCGATCCATTCCCTCCCTGACCGCAGCCAGCGACAGAAGCCGCCGGCTCTGATTGACGGTCTTCGAGCGCCGGGCCAACCCCCGAAGCTCCTCGGCCGAATAGTCCTCTCGCAATCTCACCGCTGATGGCATGGCGCGAACCCTCCGCGCCACCTTGAATCACCCCCGTCGCGATTCGGGAATCCCCCCCCTGAGTCAGCCGGCAGAGCCGTTGGTATAATTATCAGCGAGCCGCCGACGGTGCCGACGCCGATCGCCGCGAGAAGAATGCCGTAAAGCTGCGGGCCCTCAGATATCAGATGGCGTGCCAGCAACGGCAGCAGCGCCAGATAAGCGCTGGCGAAAGGAAAGAATGCAAGCACACGCACCAATGTGGCGCCCAAGTAGGGATTGTTCGCGGCATGTCTAACGCCCGCGCGAATCGCGCTCGCGAGACGCTCGGCGGGCAAGCTCTGCGCGCCTTTTCGCGGACTGCGCCACCAAATCAGGGCCGCGATAATCCCGACATTGCTTGCCGCGAAGAGCGCGCATGCACCAGTCTCAGCAAATCGATGGACAGATCGGAGCCGCCGAACCCATCGCGAAACCATCCCGCATGGACCCGCGCGATCCCGTCCATGACGGCGACCCGGCGCGCCTCGAAATTGCCGGGCTTGTTGTAGTCGGCCGCGAGGAAAGGCGGCACCTTGGGCTCCTGCGGCCAGGCCAGCGTCCACTGCGTCCCCATGTTCGACCGATCGACGCCGAACTCAAGCCGCGTATTCGGTGCGGCGTCCACTGCCGCGCCGCCTGTCGCCAAAACAGCCAGCGCGCAAAATACGACGATCGCTTTCGCCCGCTGCTTCAACGGGTGCACACGCTTGGTCGTCTCAATCGTGGGACCCGAGTTGCTTTAATGACGACTCTACGCAATCGAAAACCGCGCCCTCAGGTGAGCTTGTTGTTGCCGACGTGGATGGAGCCCTTGTCGCAGGTTCGATCGACGGCGACGACGGTTTTGGTCACCCGACCCCGCGCCGCCGTGTTGTTGCTGATCTCGGCGTTCCGCGACCGGCCAATGAAGATCGCGCTCATCGGATTGACGCCGTAGGCTTGGCCTGCGCCGAACGTGGCGCCGCGGATGAAGGTTTGGCCGATCACGTTGCCAACGATCCTGACGCCATCGGCGTTATTGACGAAAATCGCATAAATGAACGAATCGTCAATCCGGTTGCTCTCGATGGCGACGTTGCGATTCTGGAAATTGTTCTGAAATCCCTTGGCGCCCTCCGGAGCCGACATCCCAACATAGATCGCGCCCAGAGCCCCGCTGTCGCCCGTCAATTCGTTGGCGCCGGTAATGCTGTGGGTGAAGCGGTTGTTTCTAAACGCGAGGGTATCGGCAAATCCGGATTCGGACCAGAAGCCGATGTCGCTTCCGGCCTGGAGCGCGATCGCCGAGGAATACGAGAACTGACAGTCTTCGATGACGGAGTTTGGAGACTTGACCACGACGCGACCGCAGGCGTGGAAGCTGCAACGCCGGATCGCCGTGCCGGCGCCGATCCGGGTCAGCGAGGTCACCGAATCAGCGATCTCCAACGGCAAGTCCTGCTGCAGTTCGACGTCGTAGATGAGGTCAGGCTGAGTGGTCGGGCTCTTGTTCTTCCAGATCTGGGCGATCTTGGCCTTGAGGTCTGGCGCGTGTCGTTTCGTCAGTGTGACGATTTTGGTCCGCCCCAACGATCGGAACGTCCCTTGCTCACAGGTTTCAATCTCGTCACCGGCCGCCAATCCCACGTCCAATTTAGGGGTGAGGAGGTAACGCCGAGGACCAGGCTTCTCGACGACGTAATAGTAGAAACCATGCACGTTCACTGCGTCGTCCGAGGTGTTCGCGAACGTGCAATCCTCCATCGTCGGGCCACGCTCGACGGTGATGAAATGGGAGCCGTCCGAGTTGGTCGACACGAGTCGGTCAGTCGTGGCGCCCTTCGGCCGCGACCCAGGAACGATGGAAACCCTTTCGAGAGTCATCCCGCCCGGCCCGGCATTTTCGAGGATCCCCATGCCGGGAGAAGCGAGAAGTTTCAGGTCGGTGAAAGCGGTCGAGACGCTGTCGTCGACGACGATCGCGTGCGAGTAGCCGTTGCTGATCGCGACCACGTCTCCCACTTTGACCGGCAATTGGCTCGGGAAGACGTCGTTGGCGCTCCACTGGAGGTGGACCTTGATCAATCCTTCGCCCGCTCGCTCGACCTTCTTCGGCGACAGGAAATCTCTCGCGCCCGCCTTCAGCGCCCGGGTCTGGCGATCCATGACCTTGAAGAAGCCGTCAGTGATGGTGGCGAGGAACGCTGGGTCATCGGGATAACCAGGATCGACCTTGACCGTGATCACGAGGGCCGCATGGTCGAACCCGGCGATGGTTCCTTGCGTGAACGGCAGTGGGTCGTAGTCAACGGAGAGATTGCGTATTGTGACATGGTTCGAGCCAGAGATCAGCAACGTCGATCCCAGGATCGTGTTGACGAGCCCAGCCCCATTGCCATTGAGCTCGAAGCCGCTGAGTTGTTTGAGGAGAAGGGGACGCTTGATTTTGTAAGCAGCGTTCTTTTCGAGGTTCAGGACGATATGCGCCGGCCGGCCCGCCTTGTTTGCATCTGCGGCTGATTTGGCAATCGTCGCCAAGGCCTTGGCGAAAGCGGCGTCCGCGTCGAGGCCAGCGCTGCTGAAGCTCGTCATGTCGAAAACGATCGCCTCGCGGTCGGGCAAGCTCTCCCCCGCCGAGCTTTCTACGCGCCTCAGCAAGGGAGCGGCCGCAGCGAGCGCCGAGCCCAGCCTCATCGCTTGCCGGCGGCTGACGGTGTTCATGCTGGTTGTCCTTCGCGATCGCGCTGCCAAAATTGAAAACACCGATCATGGTCATCCCTCCACTCTTTGCAACGTCCTCCTATCGGCTGTTCTTGACACCGGGAATGCAGCATTGCGTATTCAGCGCTATCCTTCACCTACAACGCATCCATGGGGCTTGCTGGCGGCACTGCGCCCATGGTCGCGGTGTACCTCATGGGTACCACGTACAGTCCGATCTCGCCGGCGATTTATCTTGTGGCGGCATCAGCGATCTCGCTCTTCGGCATACTGTCGATGACCGACCGAACCGGGGAACCCTTGCTCTGAGGGTGTTCCTCGTAGGCACGAGATGGCGCGTGCTGCTGCAAGTGGGCGGCGCCGACTGGCGGGCCGGTTAAAAGAATGGCGTAAGGTTTGGCGAATGATGGAGGCCTCCAATGGCCACGATGACCTACTAGGTCGCGCTCGCATTCAAGAGGTCTGACGATGATGGCGGCGACATCGTTGCCTGCGACCCGAAAGAGGCACGAAGCTCTGAGCACGCGATCCGACTGGCCGGGTCGTTAGCAGCGGAGGAAGGGCATTGCGGAGCCATCGCGTTCTCGCGGACGGGCGATCCGGCCCTCGGCGACTTCGAGGATGCGGTGATTTTGAAGACGGTTGACGAGGTCGATATCGGGTTGTTGTCAACTTAACGGTTGCGCCCAGCCATTGAGTTGAAGCAGTAAAATCAAGGTCCACAGAGCGAGCGCGCGACGGCTGCCCAAGAGAGACACAAAGACAACGCGAGCACGTGTAAGTTTGAATAAAAGGCCCCACACGAGTGTTGAACATTTCTGCGGAGGCGGACAATGTATACCCTCGGATTGATACGCGGCGTGGCGATTGCGCTTCTCGCGGCGGTCGCGTGTCAAAACGCGCTCGCGCAATCTGGCCTTCCGATCCGCAATTTTCGAGTTGATGTCGCGCCTTTGCGCGTAAACGTGGGCGACCCGACAGCGTCGTGGGTCCAGTAGGGACTGCCGGATCAGCTTGCCCAAGCCCTGGCCAGCCGCATGACGGCGCAAGGCGGCACCCTGGTCGTGCGGATAGACTATGTCACTCTGGGGCCACTCAAGGACAGCAGGGCTTGGGACAACATTAGCGGCGTCGCGATGATTGGGGGCGTACAATGGCCAGTGCGGGCGACCGCAAGATATTGGGCTTCCGCGGTAGACCAGGTAAGGTTCGAGGAATCCAATCACCGCCGCGTGACCGAGCTTGGGCAAGCGCTTGCGTACTGGCTCGCCAGAGACCTCTGAAATCCCTACAGTCGATTTAGGCCAATCAACTGCGTCTAGTTTCCGCGATCCTCTGCCTTCAACCGGATCGCCCCGTCGCCTGTATGCGTGGCTCACCAAAAGCCTCTGATAGTGTGGACTATGACAAACGCCACATCGGTGGGTCAATTATATTACCGGTCGGTCTCCGCAAGTCAGGCTCTCTCTCGAGACGGCGCCGCGCTGGCGAGCTTTCGGCACCGCCGCAATGCGCGGCGAAGCGAGGCCCCCAATTCGTCACTCGAACAAATTTCTCAGGTGATCGTTCAGGAAGCGGCCAGACGGGTCCATGCTGCGGCGGATCGCCTGGAAGTCATGAAAGCGCGGATAGAGGGACGGCATATCTTCCACTCTGTTGAAATGCAGCTTGCCCCAATGGGGTCGTGCTCCGTATTGCCTGAGGATCGCGTCGACGTCGACGAGATAGCTCCAATAGTCGATCCCTGGTCCGCCCGAGACGGAGACGGTCACGCTAGCTCGCTGATAATAGGGGCTCAGCATTCCCGAATCGCCAGCGACGAAACGATATTCCACGGGATAGATGCAATTGGTGTGCTTCGTTAGCATCAGCTCACGAATTTGCCGCAAGGCCTCCTTCCCGTTTTCGATGGGGACCGCGTATTCGAGTTCGTGAAAGTTAGGGATGTACTCGATGGGATAGATCTCCGAACTGTAGGCGACCCGCTCGAAAGTCGTCTCATTCAAGTAGGGCGATTCATCGGTGACGTTCATCACCTTCATCTCGCAGACGTCGTGCTCGCGCTTGACTGCGGAGACGGCGGCGACGTCGGGAAGGCAGTAGAGATGCCGGGACTCGGCGACCGGACACCAGAAGAAGCTGAAATGGCGATTGCTCTCCGCCAGTTCGTCGTGCCTTTCCAAACAAGCCTCGAAATCGTCGCGCCAAAGCCTTTCCTTGAGGTTGTAGGCGGAGACCGTTTGCAGGGTGATCGTCGAGATCACTCCGAGCATGCCAATAGAGACCTGAGCGGCCGCCATCATCTCGGGATCTCGGTCGACGTCGACGTCAAGGATCGACCCATCGGGCTGAACCAGCCGCATGCCAACCGACTGGGAAGACAGGCAACCAAGACCGATTCCGGTACCGTGCGTGCCAGTCGACAAGGCCCCGGCGATAGCCTGGGTGTCGATATCGCCCTGGTTGGCAAGCGATAGCCCGATCCGTTTGAGCGCGCGGCCAACATCGCCGATCCTCGTGCCCGCGCGAACGATGACGCGCTTGGAATCTAGGTCGGCGCTGACGAGTCCCTGCATGTTCTCCAGGCTGAGCAACAGGCCGCTCGTCGCGACGAGAGGGGTGAAGGAATGCCCGGAACCGGCTACACGGATGGGGAGATTTTGGCGCGAGGCTTCTTGCACAAGCGCGGCCAATTCGTCTTCCGAGACAGGCTCCGCCTTGTGCCGGGCGATGAAAGATTGGTTGCCAACCCAGTTGCGCCAGTGCCCGCCACGCCCCAGCTGCGACACCCAACTCCTCCGAATTGAATCGTCCTTTAAGTTTACGCCTGTGAGCTGCCGACTACGAGCCTCCCTGCACAGATAAGTCAATCGATCCGCGGCTTCTCTATACGACATGCCCTCGGGGCGGACGTTTGACAGGCAATTCCGCTCTGCGTCGCTCCGCCCGACTCTTGGCGTCCAGGTCAGATAAACCCCAAGACTCTTCGGGGCGGTCAAACCAGGTCGTTCTCCGATAAGAACGACGATCAGCGACGCCTGCAACAGCTGACCAATTTCATCGCCAATGGCGACCCGGCCCTGCTCCACAATTGCGACGGGTCCGATACTCCATCCATCTCGTAACAAGGATGGTAGCGTTTCGTCGAGCAAGGTCGTCGCATGCTGCATCACGGCGTCCGCCGAAAGGCCGTCGCAAAGCACGAAGACGACGTTAAATCCCTTCGGCATTTTCAAGAGCGCGTGCTTCGCGCTTTCATTCAACTCTCGACCGAAGTCGGGCCGCGCGAGGTACGTCTTCCGATCGGGCGCTTTGCTTGATAGGCAAACCGTGTCCAGCCCGCGCGATTTGAGGTCGGAAATCAGCCGATCCGCATCGAGCCGATCTTTCACAGCGTCCTGCGCTTCCGCATGCGCGAGCTGAAAGTCCAGCAACAGCCTGGTTTGAACCCACGATCCGCTGCGCGCCAGACCTATTCGCGCGGGGGTGACCGAACGCAGTTTGGTCCACAGGCGATCGATGTCGCTGGACACCTTCTCAAGTTCCACGAAGGTCAGGTCCTCGCAAGCAGCGGGAAGAGCTCGGCCGGCAAGGCGTCCGGGCGCACCCAGCCGGCCTCGTTCATCAGGCCCATACCCATCAGCCACTTCGCAAATTCTGGCGCAGGCTGAAGATTCAGTATCTGCCGGATGGCGAGCACATCGTGGTACGATGTGCTTTGATAATTCAGCATGATATCGTCGGCTCCGGGAACGCCCATTACATAGGTCACGCCTCCGACCGCCAGCAGCGTCAGAAGATTATCCATATCGTTTTGGTCAGCTTCGGCGTGATTCGTATAGCAAACATCACAGCCCATCGGCAGTCCGAGCAATTTCCCGCAAAAATGATCTTCCAAACCGGCACGAATTATCTGTTTACCGTCGAACAAATACTCAGGGCCTATGAAGCCGACAACTGTGTTGATTAACAGCGGATTGAACGCTCTCGCCACGCCGTAGGCTCGCGCTTCCAACGTCTGTTGATCGCAGCCGTGGTTTGCGCCGGCTGACAACGAACTCCCCTGCCCGGTTTCGAAGTACATCACATTGTTGCCAACTGTTCCGCGCTTGAGAGCGAGCGCGGCGTCTTGGCCTTCCCGCAACATAGCCAGTTCGACGCCAAAACTCCGGTTCGTCGCCTGAGTTCCGCCGATCGATTGAAATACAAGATCGACAGGGGCGCCCCGGGCGGCCAGTCCGATTGTCGTGGACACATGCGTCAATACGCACGACTGCGTCGGTATAGCCAACATCTGACGGACGTCATCAATGAGCGATAACAATTCGTAGCAACGATCGGGGCTATCACCGGCAGGATTGACGCCTATTACTGCGTCTCCGGATCCCAACAATAATCCGTCAATAATACTTGCCAGAATTCCCTTCGGATCGTCTGTTGGATGATTTGGCTGGAGTCGTGACGACAATCGTCCCGACAGCCCAATTGTGTTACGGAATGAAGTAACAATTCGGCACTTGGCGGAAATTGCGATTAAGTCTTGATTGCGGCAAATCTTGCTGACCGCGGCAACCATTTCCGGGGTCAGGCCTGGGGCGACGGCCGCCAACTGACTTGTCGTTGCCGAATCGGAGAGGAGCCAATCCCGCAACCCGCCGACGGTCAGATGGACCAACGGCGCGAGCGCGCTCGCATCGTGTCGATCGATGATTAGCCTCGTAACATCATCGTTCTCGTACGGAACGATGGCCTCTTGCAGAAACGTACCGATTGGGAGATCCGCAAGCGCCATCTGCGCCGCGACCCGTTCGGTGGCGTTCTCAGCGGCCACCCCTGCGAGACAATCGCCGGAGCGAAGCGGTGAAGCCTTCGCCATCAAGCATTTTAAGTCCGAGAAAACATATCTTGTGCCGCGAAGTGTCGTCGCTCTCATTCTCTGCTCCTAACCGATTGGAGCGACTGTTTTGTATTCGAGATCCGCCAACTACGCCACTTTAGCGCCCTCAGGGTATCTCGATCGGCTGTTTCAAGACGCTTTCAATGCCGCGCGTCCTGTCACACAATCGTCTGGCGCCGGAGCGTAGCAAGCACGCGTTCCAAGTTGAATCCGTCAGTCTTGATGTGTGTCTATCTCATGTTGACTGAATTTCAGCTTACGCCTTCGTTCTTCGTGATGCGCGGAGTCGTGGCGGTTGCCGCTTGGTTAGGGCCAAAGGAACGCCGACACGCGATTGCCATGCGCGAGTTCTAGGGGCACACTTCGGCATTGCGACGCGCCTCCGCCGATGGAGGCGCGCGAGAGGAGGAGCAAACATGAGGCAGGCTTTGCTTAGTGCGGGAGCGGGTCTTTGCCTCCTCTTTGCCGGCGCGCCGGTCCTGGCGGCCGGCATGGACGACCTCGTCGCCGCGGCGAAAAAGGAGGGCGCCCTCACGGTCATCGCCCTGCCGCGCGACTGGTGCGGTTACGGCGCGCTGATCGACAGCTTCAAGGCGAAATACGGCATCACGGTCAATGAACTGAACCCCGATGGCGGATCGGGCGACGAAGTCGAGGCGATCAAGGCCAACAAGGACAACAAGGGCCCGCAGGCGCCCGACGTCATCGACGTCGGCCTGTCGTTCGGCCCCGCCGCCAAGGCCGAGGGCCTGCTGCTGCCCTACAAAGTGTCGACCTGGAACACAATTCCGGACGCGGCCAAGGACGCCGACGGCTACTGGACCGGCGACTATTACGGCGTGCTGTCATTCGCGGTGAACTCAGACATCGTCAAGACCCCGCCGGCCGACTGGTCCGACCTGTTGAAGCCGGAGTTCAAGGGCTCCGTCGCGCTCGCCGGCGATCCGCGCACATCCAACCAGGCGACGATGGCCGTCTATGCCGCGGGCCTCTCGGGCGGCGCGACGGACGCCGCCAAAGCAGCCGAAGACGGACTCAATTTCTTCGCCGAGCTCAACAAGAACGGCAACTTCGTCCCGGCGATCGGCAAGGCCGCGTCAATTGCGCAGGGCGAGACGCCAGTGCTCGTCTTTTGGGACTACAACGCGCTCGCTGCACGCGACAATCTAAAGGGCAATCCGAAAGTCGATGTGATCGTGCCGAAGACCGGAGTCATCGCGGGGGTCTACGTGCAGGCGATCAGCGCCTATGCGCCGCATCCGAACGCCGCAAAGCTCTGGCTCGAGCACCTCTATTCGGACGAAGGCCAGATTGGCTGGCTCAAGGGATATTGCCACCCGATCCGCTTCAACAACCTTGTCGAAACCAAAAAGGCCCCGGCCGATGTGCTCGCTGCATTGCCGCCGGCGGAGAGCTACGCCAAGGCGAAGTTTCCGACGCTCGACGAGCAGAAGGCCGCCAAAGAGGTCATCGCCAAGCGATGGGACGCGGTCGTCGGCGCGACGGTTGCGAAGTAAGGCGGAGCTCGCGCCTCTCCGTATAGCCGGGCGTTCTGACGAACTCCTTTTCGCTTGGCCCGGACCGGCCTTGCGGAAGAGGGTCGAAGCCGGCACACATCAGACCCATGAGCGCTGCGCCAACTCCTTCCCGCCGGGTCCCCGCGCCCGATCTTGCGGCCTGGCTCGGCGTTGCGCCGTTCTTCGTCTTCGCGGCGATGTTTCTCATCGCCCCGACAGCATGGCTCCTCGTTGGCGCCTTCCAGGACCGTGATGGCGCCTTCACCTTGGCCAACATCGTCCGGCTCGGCCAGCCGTCGATCCGCCTGTCCTATTGGCTGAGCCTCGAGGTCAGCACGGCCTCAGCCGGCCTCGGCGCGCTGCTCGGCCTTGCCCTTGCGCTCGCCGCGCTGCGGGGCGGCTTGCCTTCATGGCTGCGACCGACCCTCATGACCTTCAGCGGTGTCGCCTCCAATTTCGCTGGCGTGCCGCTCGCCTTCGCTTTTATGGCGACACTGGGGCGGCTTGGCCTTGTGACAGCGCTGCTCCGAAACATCGGCGTCGATCTTTACGCGCACGGCTTCAACATCCTGACCTTTTGGGGCCTCACCATCACCTATCTCTATTTCCAGATCCCGTTGATGATGCTCGTCGTCACGCCGGCGATCGACGGATTGAGGCATGAGTGGGCGGAGGCGGCGGAGATGCTCGGCGCGAGTTCCTGGCAATACTGGCGGATGATCGCACTGCCGATTCTGTGGCCGAGCGTCATGGGAGCGGCCTTGTTGCTGTTCGCCAACGCCTTCGGCGCCATCGCGACGGCCTACGCGCTCACCGGCTCCTCGTTCAACATCGTGCCGATCCTGCTCTACGCGCAGATCCGCGGCGACGTGCTGCACGATACCAATCTCGGCTATGCCCTGGCGGTTGGCATGCTAGCCATCACCGGCGCCTCGAACCTCGCCTATCTGGCGTTGCGCTCCCGCGCCGACCGATGGCTCCGATGAAGCGCGGCCATCTCGGCGCCTGGCTCGCGGTCGCGCTTGGCGGAATTTATTTTCTCGCCCCGCTCGTTGCGACCTTCGAATTCTCGCTGCGCATGCGTCGCGGCGAATACAGTTTCGACGCCTACCGTGTCGTGTTCGCGAGCGGCAATTTTCAGGCCTCGTTCCTCTATTCGACGATCGTCGCGCTCGTGACGATCGTCGTCGCGGCGCTGATCGTCGTGCCGGCCGCCTATTTCGTGCAGCTAAGGCTGCCCCGCCTTCGGGCGATCGTCGAGTTCATCACGCTCCTGCCGCTCGTCATTCCAGCGATCGTGCTGGTGTTCGGCTTTATCAGACTCTACGGAAGTTCGTCTGCTCTGCCGCTGACCGCGACCTCGCTCGGCACGGACGCGCTGTTGACTTTCGGCTATGTCGGCCTAGGCCTGCCTTATATGTACCGCTCGGTCGACGCGGGCTTGCGGGCGATCGACGTGCGCACGCTGACCGAAGCGGCGGAAAGCCAGGGCGCGGGCGCCGCTACGATCCTCTTTCACATTATCCTGCCCAACATCCGCTCGGCGATCCTCTCGGGCGCGTTTCTCACCTTCGCCATCGTGATCGGGGAGTTCACCTTCGCGAGCCTGCTGGACCGGCCGGCGTTCGGGCCGTATTTGCAGCTGATCGGCGCCTCGCGCGCCTACGAGCCGGCCGCGCTTGCCGTGATGGCTTTTGCCCTCACCTGGGCCTGCCTCGGGCTCATCCAGCTCGTCGGCGGCGCTCCGGCGCCCGGCGTCAGGCGCTAGGAATGTTCCTCGCGCTGACCGGCATCCGCAAGACCTTCGGCGCCGAGGCGGTGGTCAAGGACTTCAACCTCAAGGTCGAACGCGGCGAGCTCGTGACCTTCCTCGGGCCCAGCGGCTGCGGCAAGACGACGACCCTGCGCATGATCGCCGGGTTCGAGACGCCGACCGAAGGATCGATTCGAATCGACGGCCGCGACGTCACGCATCTCAGCGCCCGCCGCCGCGCGATCGGCATGGTGTTTCAGGCCTATGCCCTCTTTCCCAACATGACCGTCGAACGCAACATCGCCTTCGGCCTCAAGGTCGCGGGCAAACCGGCGGCCGAGATCAATGCGCGCGTCGACGAGATGCTGACGCTGATCAAGCTGCCGGACCTCGCCGGGCGTTTTCCCCACCAGCTTTCCGGCGGCCAGCAGCAGCGCGTGTCGCTTGCCCGCGCGCTCGCCCCGAGCCCGCAGATCTTGCTGCTCGACGAGCCGCTCTCCGCGCTCGACGCGCGAATCCGGGCCGGCTTACGCGAGGACATTCGCGCGCTGCAGCAGAAGCTCGGCATCACCACCATATTCGTCACCCACGACCAGGAGGAGGCGCTGTCGATTTCCGACCGGATCGTCGTGATGAACGAAGGCGCGATCGAGCAGATCGGCAGCCCCGGCGACATCTACAACCGCCCGCGCACCCGCTTCGTCGCGTCCTTCGTCGGCACGCTCAACACGCTTCAAGGCGTCGTCGTCGATCCCGCCGAAGGCACGATCCGCGTCGGACAGACGATATTGCGCGCGCAAGGCGTCATCGAGGGGACGAAGACGGGGGAGACGCGGGCGCTCGCGCTACGGCCCGAGGCCCTTCGCCTCGGGCCGCCCGCCGAGGGCGACAACGCGCTAACCGGCGTCATCGAGGACGCAACCTTCCTCGGCGCGATCCGTCGCCTCCGCGTGCGAATTGATGGCGGGGCAATTCTGGTCGACGCGTTCAATTCGAACGGGGCGTCGTTCCCGGAGCCGGGCGACGAGGTCAAGGTTAGCTTCAGTCCGAACGATCTGATTGTGCTCGACCCATAGATGAGGTCTTAATTTGCTCTCGCCGAAAATTCTCTCTGCGCGGGGCATCGTCAACTCAACGGGTCCGCCGGCGCGGTTGTGTGGGTTTCAGGATCAAGCGTCACGTGGCGAGCCGTGCGGCGGCGATGTCGCACCAAGCGAAGAATGCCGAGCGCGAGCGGCGCGATGTGCGCAGGTAGGCGACTGCTTTGCGGGCTTCTCTTGTCATTGTCCCCTTCTCTGTGGAAGCCAAAACCGCCGCCCGAACCGTTTGCTCTCCATCTTGCTTCAAGGGTACTTGATGACCAATCTTTGCTTCGAGCGTCTTCACGCTTCAATTCAGAGGCGGCGTCGACGGCTCCTGGTTGTAATTCGGTCCGAACGCCTCCTTTTCGATTGCGTCCAGGCGATTCGACAACGCGCTGAAGAGTCGCCCGTATTGTGTCGCAAAGCCGTCGATAAATTGGGCAATCTTCATCTGGGCCTGCGACAATTGCTCGATGGCGCGGGCGTATTCGTTGTGGCGCTCAATGTCCCCGTCCCGACTCTTCTCGCGAGCGCTTGTTGCCGCCGCCTGCCTGCCGACAAGGTCGACGATTTCCAATTGCTGTTTCTGCACCCGCCCGATCTGTTGGGCCATTTGGTTGAATGCTTCCGACAGCTCTCGAGAGAGCCTCTCTGACAGCGTCTCGAACCCACGTGCGACTGCGTCGGCGATCTTCTGTTCGTCGTCGGTCATGGTCTCAACTCCGTTCGAAAAAGGCTGTCACAACCTTCGCTCGTCGTTCATTCTCGGGCTCGTGCCCTCGTTCATCTTGGGGACGGCGTAGTGGGTGCGGCAACAGCGTATCTGCTCCCTTCGCAATTGCTCTCGACGAATCGGGTATGTAGGGATAACTCAAGCAAAACAAGCTTGTCCGTGGGAACTTTTCACCATGCCTCAGTCAGAAACCCTCGAAATGGCCGCCGAAGTGGTGGCGGCGTTCGTCTCCAATAATCCTCTCCCAAAAGGTGAACTGCCCGCTCTGATCCAAACAATTCATGACGCTTTGACGGGGCTCTCCATCGGGGTGGAGAACGCCGCCCCGAAAGAGGAGCCGAAACAGCCGGCAGTGTCCATTCGCAAATCGGTCACGCCGGAATACTTGATCTGCTTAGAAGATGGCAAAAAGTTCAAGTCGCTGAAACGGCACTTGGGGACGCATGGCCTGACGCCGGATCAATATCGCGCGAAATGGAAGCTTCCCGCCGACTATCCTGTGGTCGCGCCAAATTACGCCGCGGCACGGTCGGCGTTGGCCAAAGCGATCGGTCTTGGACAATTGGGCGGAAAGGCCGGAGCGCGGAAGCGTGGACGCCCGCCGAAAGCCGTTCAAGCGTAATCCACATCGCCGCTAATTCGCGATGGGATCGAACCCGCCGCGTCCGCAAGCCGATAGGGTTCTCGGTCATGACCTGGACGGCGTCCGCGCCGTAGGTCTGGAAGATGCGAACTGCCCGGGCGGCGCCGACCCCGTGGCTGTGCTATGTCGGGCGCAAAACCGAGCGATTGCCCCATCGCCCCCGCCTTCGCCCTTCGAGGACATAGACCGATGACGGATGCGTTGGACAAAGGCTACAACGAGGGACGGCTGGCCTTCCGCCGGTATTTCGCAAAATATGGTCCGAACGTGAAACAGAACGATCCGAGGATGCCGCCCAACCCGTACGTGGGATACTATGGGTTCGCGTGGCTGAACGGGTTCGAGTCTGAACTGCGGCGCCACGTCGTGTTTACCCCTAGCACGGGCGGATTCCGCGACAGCGAGGAGCGGCTTCGCCTTCGTTGAACGCGCGGAAAAGCGGCTCTCTTCTTTTTGCGGGCCGCAGTGACGCCGTTTCGAGGTCGGCGAAGCTAAAGCTGATCGGTGAATCACGCGAAAATTGGTTTCTCGACGAGGGACCGCGCACCTCAAGCCTAATCAAGTCCCGCAGAATGTCCGGAAGACGCGTTCACCTGTTCGAGGCGGGTTGGCGTATTCGGCGAAGGCCGCTTGATCCTCATAAGGTCGTGAGAGAACCGTCAGCAGGTCGGCAAAGGGCGAAAAGTCTCCACACTCGATCGCCGCATCGAGCGCTTGCTCCACGCGATGATTGCGCGGGATGAAAGCTGGATTGACGGCTCGCATCGCCTTCGGTCCCCGCCCGAGGTCATTGACTAGACGTTCTGGAGTTAGCTTGGGTCGAATCGGCTTTTGATTCAACGGCATTGCCGCTGTCCTTGTCCGGCCCGACGTTCGTTGCTCGATATGCGCAGGTAGGCGACTGCTTTGCGGGCTTCTCCGGTCATTTGCCCTCTGTGGAAGCCGCAACCGCCGCCGGAACCGTTTGCGCTCCATCCTGCTTTAAGGGTACTTTCTCCGCGGCTTGCGCGTTTCTGTGCGGCAGCGCAATCGAATGGCACCCGCCAAGGCGGATGCCGATCCCGACTTTGTCGGCGACAGTTTGCCTACTCGCGACCGTCGCACGGCGCAGCTGGAAGAAGTCCGGGTCCACAAGGGTCGCCCGGAAAGGTCCGGAGTCCATGCCGAAGCTGCCATAGGCGGTACAGAAGGGTTGCGCCAGGAGCGGCCGTTCCCGAAATAAGCATCGAACGCGTCAGTTCGACCGAAGCGCAATATTCGCCCAAGCAATTGAAGGGCG
>Ga0302325_10013308_pt1 | contig 17553 bp, 17 predicted proteins | sample Palsa_T0_2_FD_201948 | JGI IMG/M metagenome (GOLD analysis project Ga0302325, IMG submission 201948) | Peat permafrost microbial communities from Stordalen Mire near Abisko, Sweden - Palsa_T0_2 | ecosystem: Environmental > Terrestrial > Soil > Palsa > Peat permafrost | place: Sweden: Abisko... | reverse complement strand
CGTTCGGGATGCACATCGGAATGCCCTTCAGGGCTGGTGGTCGTTGTGCGTCCGCGGGGGCTGAAGCCTCTATTCCATGTAGGGACACTCTAACGCGGCGCTGAAGCGCCGCTCTTCCACGGTCGCCCCGGCGTCCGAGACGGTTGCCCCGGCTTCCGAGCACGGCGCGGCGGCTTCTCCCGCCATCGTCTGAAACAAAACACCTTCCTCTCTCATCTAAATATTTGGGATAATTGTGTTTAACGGCGGGCGGAACAAATCTGGGCTCTCATGGATAGACGGTGTACCACGAATATGCTAAAATCTAAAAGTTTGTGCTAGGCGTGGCACTCCGCACCACTCCAGAACCCCACCAGCCGAGTCTTGACCACTCGCTCTCGAACGAGCGGAAATTGAAGTATTCGAGGAAAAAACTTCTTGGCTCTTGACGACAAGTACGAAGATATAAAAAAGCTGATCGACACAGGCAAGGAAAAGGGATTTTTGACGTATGACCAAGTCAACGATCTGATCCCGCACGATGTGCACAGTCCTGAAGACCTGGACGATCTGCTGACCACCATCGGCACGCAAGGCATTGACGTGCTCGAAGGGCCGAAGCTGCCTTCGGCCTCGCTCGACAAAAAAGGTTTCGAGGATCTCGAAGAAGGCGAAGACGTAGAACTCGACCTCTCGCCCGGCGCCCTAGAAAAGACCAACGACCCCGTCCGCATGTATTTGCGGGAGATGGGAACTGTGCCGCTGCTTACGCGCGAGGGCGAAGTGGAAATCGCCAAGCGCATTGAGCGCGGCCAGATTCGCGTGCTCCGGGCGCTGTCGCGGTCGCCGATTGTGATCCGCGAACTGCTTACCCTGGGCGAAGACCTGAAAAAGAACGTTCGCTCGATCAAAGAAGTGGTGACGTTCGATGAAGAAGAAATTACCGACGACATCGTTCAGAACCGGCTGAACGAGTTCACCGGCAAAATCGACGACATGGCCAAGCTGTACAAGAAGGCCAACGTTCTGGAAGAAAAGTACAAAGAAGTTTCCAAGACGAAGAAGCCGAAGGATCATCGGCGGGCGCGTCGCAAGCTGGCGCGGGCCATCATTGCCGTTTCGATGGCGGTGCGCAATCTGGGATTCACCAACGCCGAGCGCAAGCGGCTGATCGACCGCGTCAACAAAACGGTTGACGGCATGCGGTCGCTCGACCGGCAGGCGCAGAACCTGGAACGCAAGGCCGACGCCACCCGCAGCGAAGACCAGAAAAAAGAGTATCGCCGGCAGTCGCGGTCGCTGCGGGGCGAAGTCGAAAAGCTCGAAGTGGAAACCGGCGTTTCCTTTCCTGAACTCAAACGAACGCAGCGCGAGATCATTCAGGGCGACATGGACGCCGAGCAGGCCAAGCGGGAGCTGATCGAGGCCAACCTGCGTTTGGTGGTTTCCATCGCGAAGAAATATACCAACCGCGGACTGCAGTTCCTCGACCTGATTCAGGAAGGCAACATCGGACTGATGAAGGCCGTGGACAAATTCGAATACCGCCGTGGCTACAAGTTTTCGACGTACGCCACGTGGTGGATTCGGCAGGCCATCACCCGCGCGATTGCCGATCAGGCGCGAACGATCCGCATCCCGGTGCACATGATCGAAACCATCAACAAGCTGATCCGCACCTCGCGGCAACTGGTGCAGGAACTGGGGCGCGAACCGACGTCGGAAGAGATCGCCAAGCGCATGGATATTCCGGTCGCGAAAGTGAGAAAGGTTCTCAAGATCGCGCAGGAGCCGATTTCGCTGGAGACTCCGATCGGCGAAGAAGAAGATTCGCACCTGGGCGACTTTATCGAAGACCGTGGCGTGGTTTCGCCGGCCGAGGCGGTGATCAACGTGAACCTGAAGGACCAGACGGGACAGGTTCTGCGCACGCTGACCCCGCGCGAAGAAAAAGTCATCAAGATGCGCTTCGGGCTGGAAGACGGCTCGGAGCACACGCTGGAAGAAGTCGGGCAAAGCTTCGCGGTAACGCGCGAACGCATCCGCCAGATCGAAGCCAAAGCGCTGCGGAAGTTAAGGCATCCGTCGCGATCGCGGAAGCTGCGGGCTTTTATGGATGGGGTGAGAGACTAGCTTTCACCACAGAGGTCACAGAGGAACACTGAGAAAGAGTGAGTCTGGGCGCGGCTTCGGCCGCGCCTTTGTTCTTTAGCCGGGCGACCGGACGACTCTTACCTTATGCTCCGTTACCACCACGAAGCATTTTGCCCAGCTGTCCACTTCTTCGGTCTGAAACAGAGCGTCAACATAGAGGATCAGACTCTCGCGATCGGCATTCCCGAGCCGGACCAGCAGAATTCGGTGATGGGTTCCAGGAGTGACCCGCCGCAGGTCTGAAAAGTCCAGGTCTTGCGTGATGAGCAATCGCGCTTCGTGCTGCGCCGCTTCCCAAACCACGCTGTCGCTGGCACCACTCAGATTTTCGTCAGCGAGCGTATGAACATCGTGGCCAAGGCGGGCAAGCACGACGCTGAGAACCGCAGGAAGATTCTCGTCCAGCTTGATTCTCATGCTTGATTCTCAGCGGACGTGTGGAGTTGCGGGTACAGGTAAGTCCTCCGCTGCGGACGCTGCGGCGAATGCGATCGCGGCCTGAATATCTTCATGTTTCAGGCTGGGGAAGTCAGCGAGAATTGCTTCGATGGTATCTCCGGCGGCCAGGCTCGCCAGTACAGTGCGGAGTGTGACTCTGGTTCCGCGGAAAACCGGCTCGCCGCCGCAGATCCCGGGGTCACGGACAATTCTGTCGTGGTGGTTCATCGGATCAGCCTGTGCAGATCATACCATCGTCGCTAATCTAACTCCCTCGTCCTCCTCGTTTAGGAGGGCATTGCCAGTGGGTACTGGACGATGTTTGCCAAATATCGAGTGGCTTTGCAGCCGCTAGGGTTCGACTCCCTTGCCCTCCTCGGGTTACTCGATAGCTCTAAAGATGCTTGACAACCAAAAATACAGGCCTATCATAAAAGTGTTTGGCAAACATCGTCCGGTATCTGAAAGCCCCGAGTAATCCTCGGGGCTTTGGCTTTTTGGGAAACGTCGCGTCGTCCCCGTGTTCTTCCAGGACACGGTTTCGGACGTGCTTTTTATCTATTAGCCGCTCTTAATTTGACCGTCTGTCCAGCGGGACTAGGATTGAGTTCGGCAGGCGTCGATCAGTACCCATAAGCGTTTGGCAGACGTCGTTCAGTAGCGAAGCCCCGAGTGACCCTCGGGGCTTTGGCTTTGTGAGGGGCAGGAATGCGTCCAAACGTAATCTATTCGCCTTGCATTCGCCCATGATAAGTTGTCAGCATATGCTTAGTTTTCAACAGGTACGGCAAAGGGGCGACGAATGCTAGAATCCGACTTTGAAATCACGGGCGAAGGTGAGCGATTGGGTGAAAAGCCGTTTCTGCCTGTAGTGAGTCTCTTTTCCGGCTCAGGCGGGCTGGACGAGGGGTTTGTCCAAGCGGGCTTTTCGTCCGTTCTCGCCTTGGAGATTGACCGGGCTGCATGCGAAACATTCGATCGCAATCATCCAAGAGTACGGGTTATCAAGAAGGATCTGTCGCAAGCTGTAAACGGCTACGTCGTCGAGCGGCTGACGGAGCTGCCCTCACCTGTACGGCCCGTCGGAGTTATCGGCGGACCACCTTGCCAGGCATTCTCCTTGAGCAATGTGCACAAGAGATCTGACGATCCCCGTCTGAACCTGCCGAAGAACTATGCGCACATCCTTGAAGAGCTCAATAGGCATTATGACCTAGATTTCTTTGTGTTCGAGAACGTGCTTGGCCTTAAACACAAGGCCCATTCGGAGCTGTTCGATTATTTCAAGGAGCTTTTTGGGTCGGCCGGCTTCGCAACGTTCGAAGGTGAACTTGACGCGCAGGATTTTGGAGTGGCACAGGTCAGGAAGCGCGTCTTTGTGGTCGGCTTTAATAGCCGACGGTACAAGGCTCTCCGGTTCGAGTTTCCCAAGGGCAATCCCGCCCTAAGGAAGACTGTCAGAGAAATGATTGGGGAGCTTCCTCCGCCCGTATTCTTCGAACGCGGGATGCAAAGCAAGGACGTCCCGTTCCATCCGAACCACTGGTGCCTCAAGCCGAGATCGAAGAAGTTCTTCAACGGATTCCTCAAGGAAGGCGACGTCAAGGGCCGTCCGTTTAGAGTGCTAGAGTGGGCTAAGCCCAGCTGGACGGTCGCCTATGGGCATCGAGAGGTCCACATCCACCCTTCGGGAAAAAGGCGACTGAGCATCTACGAGGCGATGCTCCTGCAGGGTTTCCCGAAAACGTATGTGCTAAAGGGAAACCTATCCGACCAGATTCGCCTCGTCTCCGACGCTGTGCCGCCTCCGCTTGCGAAGGCATTGGCGGAAAGCATATGGAAGGTTCTCCGAGCGGGCAAAGCGAGGCAGATTAAATTGTTCGCAGCATCTTAACGCGCTTGCGTCTTCTGCTCGAGCGCTTTTGCTCGTAATCTCGAATCCAGCCGCTGGGGTCGGGTGGCCACTCGGCGAACTTATCGAGCCGGTACTGCGACCGAAATCGTCCGCTCTCAAGATTCACTCTGCTCGCTGTTATCTCCCAGCCAAGGTAGCGCAATTCTCGGAGGCGCTTCCTCCAGTCGTCCTGGCCGGCGACGATGTCGATCAGATGGCTTGGGACCGGCTGGCCTATACCCGCGCCTTTGAGAAGCTCACCAATGCGAACGTGAACACTGGAGTGCCGGATCGCGGAGCGCATCTCCGGAGAGTCGATCGATGCGAAGAGATTTTTCTTTCCTTGATTGCACTCATCGCAGATTGCCCAAAGGTTTTCCGGCTCGGTTTTGCCGCCCCATTCGCGGGGTATCCTGTGATCCACGACCAGAGTTACGCCGTGCTTTTCGATCGTCCGACCGCACATGCCGCAGCGTCCGTGGGCCAGGTGAAGGACCAACGCCCTGGTTTTCGCGTTTGTGGGGGTTGCGTCGCGGGAAATCTCAAGAGGTCCCCGATAGATATAAACGGTCTTTTTCCCAATTAGTTTCTTCTCTATGCGGTAGTAGTAATGTAAATCCCGGCGACGCCTGCCGAACTGAGTCTGGTCCTCCGGCTGAATGCGCAGGGCGGCGCGCATCTCGCCCTCTGAGATTCCCTCCGGGTGTTCCTTCAGCAGGTTGAGTATTTGGTCGTGAATTTTGCCGAGCGCTGGCCTCGCCACGTTAAACAGCGTAGATCAACCGGAGGACGCAAGCGTAGTGTTAAGAAAGATGCTAAGTTAGTGGCCTCGGAATGGACTCAATCTCTTCTTCACGCCGCAGCGAGATCATGGGCCGGATCAGGAGTTCGGACACCCGACCGGAGATGCACGTCCGTCGCTTGCTCCATCGTCTCGGATATCGCTACGTTCTACACAGGCGCGACTTGCCGGGAGTTCCTGACCTGGTCTTTCCGTCCCGCAAGAAAATTGTCTTCGTACAGGGCTGCTTCTGGCACCAGCACGAGGGATGCATTGACGGCAGAATTCCGAAATCGCGGGTGGGTTATTGGAAGCCGAAGCTGCAAAACAATGTGAAGCGAGACCGACTTAATATTGCGAAGCTGCGCCGTGCCGGATGGAAAGTCATGCTGGTATGGGAATGCGAGGCTGCTAAAGCAGACACTGTGGGAAAACGTCTAGTCCGTTTCCTTGGCAAGCGCCGTCTCGGCCCTTGAGCCGGGTGCTTACCGCATCGCATCTTCCGGATCGGGCGCAGCCTTCGGGGCATGCCGCAGGAACTTCATCATGCCTGCTCCCGTGGCTTTGCCGACCGCGCTTGTTGAAGAAGCCGGCGGCGGTTTCTACTACTCCGACTTTTGGGACTACGGCGGCGGCGATCCATTGATTCAAGGACACTCCGTCTTCTTTCGCGAGGCGCTGCGCGGCCTTCTTGATCGAAACGGGAAGTCTGAGGGATAGGCGGCTCATCGTGGGTTATTGGCTCGGTGCTTCTCATTCTATCGGAGGGATGTTGCCTGGAGTTAGGAAACGGTCTAGGGACAATCAAGATCCCACGATCCGCGGCCGGTGTTACCTCGGTCACAGGAAGCGTAAATGCCGCTCCCGCTAACATGGAGCCATGATGCGGATCCCGTGGAAAATTCAGATCGGCCTGGTTGCGTGTGGCTATGCGATGGTGCTGGGGATGGCTGCGATTCTGATCGTTTGGCGATACTGGCAATACGTAAATAATCCTGCCGATGCCGCCGCGTCCGGCGGGATGTGGGCCGGGGGCGACCTGCTGTTGGAATTCTTCATCTGCGGCATGCTGCTGACAGTGACCTTTTTCCTGGTGCTGGTGATCTACAAGTACGAAACGGCATACACAAACTATGCGAAGTTTCTGCTGGCGCTGAGCGTGACGGCTCCGGTGTCGGTGGGCGTAATCGCGATTCCGGCCGTGGGCGAGTGGATTTCTGTGGTGGGCTACGCTTGTATGTTTCGCGTGTTTGCCTCGCCGCCGATGCTGCTGGGCCTGGGGATGAGCCGGGTGTTTGCGCGCTTTCCGAAGGCCAAACGGATGACGAACTACGCGTTCCTGATCGAAGCGCTGACGCTTGTTCTCGTGGTTCTGCTGCTCTTCCTTCCGGCCCACTTTCAACGGGCATCCTCTTTTTCTCATTGAGGAAGAACTCTTGCTACGGATTCAGGCGGATTTACGCGGATCACCCATTGGCAAAAGAGGACGGCGTGTCTCTGGCGGCGGCGATCCATTGGTTTAGAGAAACTGACTCGGTGATGTGGGGGTATTTGCTTCGGGTGGCGATGATTTGGTTCCGGCGGAAGGCGCAACGAAGGCAACCAGCAACGTGGCTCGCAGGTTAGCTTTTTACATAGGGCACGTAGACTGGCTCCCAGAAGTTGGCTTGGATTTCTTGCAGCAGTTCGGCTTCGTTGGCTACCTCGGCTTGGCCGTCCTGGATTGCCTGCTTGCCGACGGCTTGGCCGATGCAGCGGCCGATGTTGCGGGCTTCTGAGAGTGGTGGGAGCAGGCTGGCGTTCTTGTCTTTTTGTGTGGGAAGGTGGCGCACCAATTCTTGCGCGGCCGCTTTGATCATTGGGTCGGTGACGCGACGGGCTTTGGAGGCGATGATGCCCAGCGCGAGTCCAGGAAAAATGTACGAGTTATTGGTTTGTGCGACGTGAACCGATTTGCCGTTTACGACTGGCGGGGGGAACGCGGTGCCGGTGCCGATCAGCGCGCGGCCTTCGGTCCAGTCCATTAATTGTTGAGGAGTGGCTTCGCTGCGCTCGGTGGGGTTGGAAAGCGGGAAAATTACGGGACGCGCAGTGTACTTCGCCATTTCGCGCACGGCTTCTTCGGTGAACGCTCCGCCTTGACCGGAGACTCCGATCAGGACCGAAGGCTTGGCGTGGCGGACTACGTCGAGCAAGTTGATCTCTGCATTCCCTTGTCTCCAGCCTTGCACTTCCTGTTCGCTGCGCGCGTAGGCTAGTTGCTCGGGGCGCAAATCCTGCGACTCGGTGACCAGGCCGTAGCGGTCGATGGGGTAGAAACGATTGCGAGCTTCCTGCTGGGAAAGGCCGCGATCCTGCATGAAGCGCGCGAGCAGATCGGTAATGCCGATTCCGGCGCTGCCGAAGCCGACGACCGCGATTTTCTGCCGAGGGTCCTCGAGTGGAACGCCGGTTACGTTGATGGCGGAGATCAGCGTGGCGGCCGCGACGGCCGCGGTGCCTTGAATGTCGTCGTTGAAGGTGCAGAGTTGATCGCGGTAGCGGGCCAGGAGACGGCCGGCATTGGAGCCGGCGAAATCTTCCCATTGCAATAGAGCGTGCGGCCAACGGTTCTTCACAGTCTGCACGAACGCGTCGACGAAGTCGTCATACTCCTGGCCGCGAATGCGATGATGCCGCCAGCCGATGTAGATGGGATTATTCAATCTGTCTTCGTTGTCGGTTCCGACATCGAGCAGGATGGGAAGGCAGTGCTCAGGATGGATGCCGCCGAGCGCGGTGTAGAGCGCCATTTTGCCGATAGGGATGCCCATGCCTCCGGCGCCCTGGTCGCCGAGTCCGAGGATGCGTTCTCCGTCGCTGACTACGATGCATTTCACGTCGTCGTAGCGGGCATAGCTAAGGATTTCAGAGATTCGGTCTTTGCTGGGATAGCTGACGAACAGGCCGCGCGGCTTGCGCCAGATTTCGCTGAAGCGCTGGCAGCCTTCGCCGACGGTTGGGGTATAGACCAGCGGCAGCATCCGCTCAATGTCGCGAATCAGGAGGGCGTAGAACAGCGTTTCGTTGGTGTCCTGCAGGTCGCGAAGATAACCGTACTTGGTGAAGGGAGTCGCCAGTTTCGTTATAACTTGCATACGGCGCTCGATCTGATCTTCCAAGGTTCCGACGTGGGGCGGAAGCAGGCCGTGGAGATGGAATAGGTCGCGTTCGTCATCGGGGAAGGCGGTGCCTTTGTTAAAGCGGGGGGAATTGACGAGGTCGTATCCGGAAAGGCAGGTGGAGAGCGATCTTGCGGCGGGAGTTGGTTGCAGTTGGGCGTTCATACATGTATGTCCGGAAAAGCTTAACGGCCCTCGCCGTTCAATCTGCGGCGTCGGCTACTTATTTAACAAGTCAAAATGTGCATGAGCAGAGCGGCAGACCAGCTTCTGCTCGATATGGTAATCGATTCTCTTTCATGGTGTGCGAGAGAGCGAGAGGCGCCGGCTCGCGCGGCCATGGGGGAGTTCACTTGATTGTATCTTCGGGCTGTGGGCGTTCGCCTCGTTTGCGGCGCATCAGGCGGTCGAAGGTGACGAAATCAGCGCGTGCCCGGCGATCGGCGAAGAAGGCGGCGGTATTCATCGCCGCAAGCTTTTCGGCGACGGCGGTGGCGACAAATTGATTGATGCTTGTACCGTCAGCCTTGGCGCGGCGCTCGACTTCTGCCTTCACCGAGCGCGGCAGGCGAAGCGGATACGTGGCCTGCGAAACCTTCGTCATTGGATCCTCCGTAAAGCAGTCGCTGGTGTAAGCACTTCGATGCCGAACTCAAGCGGGGCAAGGCCAAAGTCCCGTTGATTGAACGTAACAATCGCCGCAGCGCGCCCGTTGACGGCGGCCTCGAGCACCATTTCATCGGCCGGATCGCGCAAGCGTGGCCTCCATACAAAATGGCTTTCGACCGGACGGACCATGGCGAGCACTGCGTCCACGAATATTTCTGCCTCATTCGCAGTGAGTCCCGCGGCCACAACATGCTCGGCACGACGACAGGTGGCGTCATATTCAAGTGCCAAGGCAACATTCGCTAGTAATGTCACCTTGTCCTGGCGTGCTCGCATCAAGAGTGCAGCAGAGGCCCCGGTCGGACTTCGCATCGCGGCCACTACAACGCTGGTGTCGAGCACCAGTCTCATATCACCTATGATATCATATTGTCGGCGATGTTACTTTCCCACCGATGTGGAGTTGGACAAAGATAGCGCTGGCGCCACCTTCGTTCTGTCGGAATTGCGGGTCAGTGCCCTGGGACGGGGGTGCCGTCGGACCACTGGCCGGCCCACATCATGAGAATGGTTACGCGTTCTTCAGGATCTGGCGCGGCGATTACCGGTGAGCCTGGCAGATTGGCGCCGGAGCTTTTTTCGGCGTCCCCCGGAACATAGAACATGACATGCGGATGCCAGTTCTTAGCGCCGTCATTTAAGTACTGTTGCTTCGACAGCATGTAAGCCATCGATCCGGGTTCCAGCGCGGGCAGTTCTTTCTTCTCGAAGGCCGAGGCGACGGTTTCCGCGATTTCAGCTTTGGATTTGCCTGCCAGCACGAGTCTGGTCTTCATCAGGAAAATGGGCGCAAAGCTTTTTGCGGCTTGCGCATTAAAGCAGTGGGGAGCGCGGATTTTGGGATTCCAGAATTCCGAAAAATCGGTGGCGGCGCCCCAGGATCGTTCGACCAGACAGAGAAAACCATTCGTGCCCTTGACCGCGGTGGTAAATCCCTTCGGTCCGAGCACCATCACTTCGGCTGCGTCTGAAATGGACGCGGGAGCGGCGGAGCGGGCCAGCGCGATCTCGGAGTTTTGATCGGAGATTAAGTATTGATCGAGCGGGGCCATCGACGGATAGGGATCCGCCGTTTGCGCCCGCGCCGGCGAGGCTGAGCCGGACAGCAAAGCGAGAGCAAGAAATGCGAGAACGATGGCTTGGTCGCTTCTCATAACACTTCGCATAAGACTCCTCCTGTTTACACGCGCAATTCTGAATGCTGCTGGACTAGATGCTGCAAGACTTTACGCAGGATGCCCATGCTGCCTCACTGACCCTGGCGTCCCGACCATGGCGCGTCGGGATCGAAGCTGCGGCGGATGGCTATCACGATTTCGCGCATACGCGTATTCGTCAGCACGCGTCGCTCCTGGGCGAGTAGCGCGCGCTTGGGAAGTACCTGCATGAAGTGTCCTTTGATGAAGGATGGCCCGGGCAGTCCGGTTTCGCCGGGAGGAAGTTGGATGACGGTCGCGCCTTCGGGGCCGCTGCTGCTGAGGGGAACGATCAGCACCGATTCGGTGCGGGGGCTGAGATTTCGTTGATCCAGAGAGACGACCAGCACCCAGTGGCGAACCGGAGGATTGCCTAGGTTGGCGGTCCAGATTTCTCCGCGGCGTGGGAGCCGACTATCGATGAAAATCGACTCCGGCAGCGCTTTGCGCGAGCGCAGCTTCCAGTCGTTGCTCCTCGGCGGCTTCGTCTTCCGTCATGTTGTTGAAGTAGGCTTCGGTGTCTGCCGACAGGCGTTCGCGATTTTCGTAGGCCAATAATTGTTCGATCGCCGCGTCGAGCGCTTCAGCCAGGGTCCGGGCGTTGCCTTCACTGATTTGCCGTTCAAGATATTCAAACGACTGTGGGGAAATCGTAGTCGAGATCTTTTGCCGGGCGAATCTGGCTGTTGTCGCCATTTCATCCTCCGATAAGAAGATATTATATCGGATATTTTGATGACAATCGAGACATTATCGCTTCTATTATTTTCAATCATTTACGGTGGTTTTCTCTTGCTTGCAATGTGCGCTATGTTCCTGCAGGAACACCTTTACACGCGAAGCTCTACTATAGTCGCGCCTCCTCCGCCTTCGTTGTGCGGGGGTTCGGTCACGGATTCGACGTGGGGATGCTGCTGCAGCATCTGGCGGAGGGCTTTGCGCAGGATGCCCATGCCGCTGCCGTGGACTACGCGCACTCTGGGCAGTCCGGCGAGGAAGGCGCGGTCTACGAACCTTTCGACATCGCGGCTGGCGTCGTCGACGGTTTGGCCGATGACGTTGATTTCCATAGGGACGTTGGCGGTTTCGTTGGCGATGGAGACGGAGATGCCGCGGGCGCGGGCGGCTTGGACTGGCGTGCCCTGGGCCGCGGGCGCGCCTGCAGCGCTTGCGATTACTTCGGCGATGTCGTCGCGGGCGATCTTCATCTTTAATGCGCCCATCTCGACTTCGAAGTGATTGTCGTCGATGCGGCGGGCGATTTTGGCGGGACGCCCGGTGGATTTTAGTTTGACGGTGTCGCCCTGGGAGACGTGTTTGACGAGCTGCGGCTGGGCGTCGGGGTCTCCCTGGTCGGCTCCGGTGGAGTGGGCGACGACGGTGGAATCGAACTGCTCGCGGAATTCGCGGCGGGCGCGGGAGATGCGGCGCTCGGCGTCTTTGGAGAGCTTTTGCGCGGAGGCACGGTCTTGAATAGCGTTGACGGCTTCGCGGGCATGATACTCGAAGTCGCGAAGAAGAGTTCCTAATTTCTTTTCCAGCTCGCGGATTTTTATCTGTTGTTCTTTTTTGCCTTCGACCGCCAGACGATCTTTTTCTTTCGCCAGTTCTTTTTGGCCTTCCTGCATTTTTAGCCGTTCGTGTTCAGCTTCGCGCAGATCGGCGTGAAGTTTGTCGAGGAAGTGGCCGACGTCGCGGGCTTGCGTGCCGAGGCGGGAGCGGGCGCCGGCAATGATGGAAGGATTCAGGCCGAGGCGCTGGGCAATGTTGATTCCGGCGGAGGCTCCGGGAACGCCGACTTTCAATTCATACGTGGGTTGCAGCGTGGTCTCGTTGAACCCGACACTGGCGTTGATCACGCCCGGCGTGTTGGCAGCGTAGACCTTGAGCGATGTGTGGTGGGTGGAGATGACGATCATGCATCCGATATGGCGGAAGTGCTCGGCGATGGCGACGGCGAGCGCGGCGCCTTCTTCGGGATCGGTGGCGGAGCCGAGTTCGTCGAGCAGGACCAGCGAATCGGTGTCGGCGGTGCGGGAAATGAAATCGATGTTGGTGAGGTGGGCGGAGAATGTGGAAAGATTCTGCTCGATGGATTGATAGTCGCCGATGTCGGCGAGAACTGCGTCGAAGACGGGAAGCTGGGCGCGATCGGCGGGGACGGGGAGTCCGGACTGCGCCATGAGTGCGAGCAGGCCGATGGTTTTGAGCGTGACAGTTTTGCCTCCGGTGTTGGGGCCGGTGATGATGAGTTGGCGGGATTCGCCAAGTTCGACGGTGACGGGGACTACTTCTAGACCTTTGGCTTTTAGGTTGCGCTCTAGCAGAGGGTGGCGGGCGTTGAGCAGGAGGAGCGCGGCGTTGGGCTTCGGGCGTCGGGCGTCGGGCTCTCGGCCTTCGTCTTCCGGGACAGGCGCGCTCGCTTCGCTCGCTGGACGGACGAGGCGTCCGTCCCTACATGGTCCTTGGTCGTCCCCTGATAAAGACACTTCGACGCAGTTGTAGTCTTCGGCGAAGCGGGCTTTGGCGAATTGCAGTTCCAGTTCGGCCAGCGCTTCTACGGCGGCTCGGATTTCTGGCGCTTGGGCGCCGATTCGTTGCGTCATCTCGAGCAGGATGCGGTGGATCTCGGTCAGCTCTTCTTCGAGCAGGCGGACGAGTTCGTTGTTTTGTTCGATGGTTTCGAGAGGTTCGACGAAGACGGTTTGTCCGCTGGAACTGGCGCCATGAACTACGCCCTGCACGCGCCGCTTTTGTTCGATTTTGACGGGGATGACGAAACGCTCGCCGCGGATGGTGATGAGTTCGTCCTGCACGGTGCCGCCTTCGGCCAGGCGGCGAAGATAGCCGCGAAGAGATTCCTGGATGGAGCGACGCTGTTTTTCGATTTCGCGGCGGATGCGGGCAAGTTCGGGCGAAGCTTTGTCTTCGAGGGTGCCGTCGGGCTGAATTTTGTTGCGAAAGAATTTGAGGAAGTCACCGAAGTCGGTGACGCGGGACGAGAGTTCGCGGACGCCGCGCCATTCCGAACGCATGGCGGCGGGCGGATCGAGCGAGATGGCGCGCCATTCGGCGGCGCGGTCAACGACGGCGATGACATCGCGGATATCGGTGGTCTCGATGGCGACTCCGGCGATGCGGGATTTTTCAACCAGATCGCCGATGTCGAGGAGGGAGGAGAAATCGAAGCGTCCGCCAACGCGGCGAAATTCGCGGATTTCGGTGGAGAGTTGCTGCTGCGATTGGATCCAGACGCGGTCGGTGGAGGGAGCGAGCGCGTCGATGCGGGACTGGCCGAGCGGCGAGGAGGCGTAGCCGTGGAGCAGGTCGCGGAGGGAGTTGAACTCGAGCACGCGGGCGGAGGTGTGGAGGAGAGACATCAGGATTCATGGTACAGGAGGAAGGTACATGGCTGGAAAAAGCAGGTTCCTCCTGTCTCGCTACGCTCGCGCGTCGGAATGACAAGTTGAGATTGGGAGGCTGTAAATCAGTCGGAATGACAAGTTGAGATCGGGAGGCTTTAAATCAGTCGGAATGACAAGTTGAGATCGGGAGGCTGTAAATCAGTCGGAATGACAAGTTGAGATTGGGAGGCTTTAAATCAGTCGGAATGACAAGTTGAAATCGGGAGGCTTTAAATCAGTCGGAATGACAAGTTGAGCCGGAATGACAAATTGAGAATTGGGAGACGTAAATCAGAATGCGGCCGTGGCGGCTTTGGCGGTGGGCTCGGTGGACATGGGCAGAAGGAGGATGAAGACCGCTCCGCCCTGGGGTTTATTTTGGCAGGTGATTTGGCCGTCGTGCTCCTGGACCACGCCGTAGACAGCGCTGAGGCCGAGGCCCGTGCCTTTGCCCACCGCCTTGGTGGTGTAGAAAGGATCGAACACGCGCAGCGGATCTTTGATGCCGGGGCCGGTATCGGAGAAGCGGATAAGGATTTCCTCGCCGCGGAGTTGCGCGCTGATTTCAAGCAGGCCGCCGCCATTTTCTTCCATCGCGTCCATGGCGTTTTCGATCAGCTCCACGAAAGCCTGGAATAACCGGTTGGCGTTGGCCCACACTGTGGGGATGTCTTGCGCGATCGACAAGCGGAGCTGGATCTTGCCGGGAATGCGTTTGGGCTCGAGCATCTGCACGGCGCGGTGGAGAAGGACGCACAGATCCACGGGAATTTTTTGTCCGGGAGCCTGCTGGGCGAAGCTGAGGAGATTCGCCACCAGTTCGCGGGTGCGGTGAGCCTGGTTGGTGATCTTGCGGATAAGGGCATCCTGATCAGGCGTTAGCCGCTCAATGGACCACAGATGCTCGGAGCTGGTCATGATGGCGCTCAAGGGATGGTTGATCTCATGGGCCGCGCCGGAAACGAAGTTGCCCAGGGAAGCGAGCTTCTCTTTTTGCACCAACTGGCTCTGCAAATCCTTTTGCCGGTCATAGGCGCGGCGGGACTCGTTGAGCAGGGAGATCAGCGCCTGATCCTGAAAATACTGGCGGAGAAAGACAAACGCGCCCAGCAGCAACATGGCGGCCAGAACGGAGAGAATGCGAAAAGCTCGCGCGGCAGGGGAGGACCTGTCGAACAACACAGTCCATACGCCCAGCACAGGCAGCGAAATGATCGCCATCATGGCAAGATTGGGAACCAGTTTGTTCCATCTTGAGTCGTGAGCGAGCTCAATGATTTGCAGGTTCCAATCGGGAGCGGAAAGCATGACCGCGATGATCCAGGCGATGGGCGCAACCCAGGCAATGTCGTAGAGGCTGCCGGAATAGTAGGTTTTGACGTTTAGGGCGTGGTTGAGAATCAGCGAGCCGACAGCGTAGACAAGCCTGGCCCCAAGAAGGTGCAGATAGAGGCGACGCCAACCGGCGAAACTGGTCCACGCGGCAATTGCCAGGACCGCTATGAGGAGTCCATTCTCCACCATATAAAGGCGGTCGTAGCAAACGTCGTAAGCATCGGGGTTGAGCACGATGTACTGATGGGGAAAGACAACAAACGCGTAAAGAAAGCTCCACCAGCCGAACAGCATGATGAAGTTCAGCACCCCACTGTGGATGCGCTTTTCTTTTCGAAGCAGATCGGCGCGCCATGCCGCAGCCGCAATCATGGGTACGACGTGAAAGAAGAGAACAATGTCGAACAAATCGGGATCGGGCGCCAGGTGCTTCAGGATGAGTTCGAAATAGACCCAGGACGCCTGATTGCAAGCCCACAGCAGGAAGCCCGCAGCCATGAGGCACCAAAAACTGCGTTCCTGCGGCGGGCGGCGAAAGGCATTGGCCAGGGAAACGGCGGTTCCGCAGAGCAACAGGGCGAATCCCGCAATGTCGGCAAAGGCGGTTAAACCAGAGCCCGGGTGGGCCAATAGCGACACCGCGACATAGGCCAGAGTGATTCCGGCCGCTGCCACAAACCAGCGGTGACGTTGGAACGGACTCATGCGACTTCAATTCTATGAGAGCCTAAGGCAGTTCCAAGGATCGTTGGCGAGGGCCGACGTTACCACGGTCATGTGCGGATGATCTAGAATCGAGAGGTTCTCGAAGGTCTTAATCGTGATGAACCTTAATGGTGATGGACTATGACATTTCCAGTAACCCGGCTACGCCGCCTCCGCCAAACGGCGGAATTGCGGAATATGGTATGTGAAACGCGGCTGACGCCGGATGCCTTTGTGTATCCCATCTTTGTTTGCCCTGGCGAAGGAGTGCGGAAGCCGGTCGGCTCGATGCCGGGCGTGTGCAATCTGTCGGTGGATGAAGCCGTGAAGGAAGCGCGTGAAGTGCATACGCTGGGCGTGCCGTCGGTGATTCTGTTCGGCCTGCCCGAGACCAAGGACGAAGTGGCGACCGGGGCATGGGCGGATGATGGGATTGTGCAGCAGGCCACGCGTGCGATCCGGCGCGAAGTGCCGGGACTGGTGCTGATGGGCGATGTATGCCTGTGCGAATACATGTCGCACGGGCATTGTGGGATCGTGAAACCGACGCTGCCGAGATCGCTGGGAGCGGCGGCGAACGATGTGATCGTTGCCCAGAAGTTCGAGGATAAAGAGAAGGCCTTCGATGCCGTTGTTGCAGTGGCCCGGCGCCAGGCGGAACAGAATTACGAGATTGTGAACGATGCGTCGCTCGAATTGCTGGCGCGAACCTCGGTATCGCTGGCGAAGGCGGGGATCGATATTATTGCGCCGTCAGACATGATGGATGGGCGAGTGGCGGCGATTCGCAGTGCGCTGGATGAAGCCGGCTTCCTCAACACGCCGATTCTTTCGTACGCGGCGAAGTTCGCTTCCGGGTTTTATGGGCCGTTCCGCGAGGCGGCGGATTCGGCTCCGCAGTTCGGCGACCGGCGGTCGTATCAGATGGATGGGGCAAACATTCGCGAGGCCATGCGAGAGATCGCCGCGGACGTGGAAGAGGGCGCGGACATGATCATGGTTAAGCCGGCGATGCCTTATCTGGATGTGATCGCGGCCGCGCGGCAGCAGTTCGATTTGCCGCTGGCCGCGTACCAGGTTTCGGGAGAGTTCGCGATGATCGAGGCTGCCGCGCGGAACGGCTGGATCGAGCGCGATCGGGTGATGATGGAATCGCTGGTGAGCATCCGGCGCGCCGGGGCGAGCATCATCCTCACGTACTATGCGAAAGACGCAGCGCGGCTTCTAGCGTAGTGCGTTATGCAGGGTTACCGCGACAGAAGCGCGATAGCGGCGGGCCCTTCAGCAAGCTCGGGGCAGGCTGCTGAGTCCACCGCATCGTCAGTTTCAATCCTGCTTCAATCCTTGCTCGGCTTTTTTGGGGCCAGGTCGCAGGAGTGGCGGACTTCATCCTGGTTCAGGCCCGCGGGAGTGAATTCAGCGATCTGACGGCCACTGGGAGTCGGCACTTCGATCTTGAAAATTTGAGCGCCGATCAACTCGCGCGCCGTGCCTTTATCCATGGAAAGCGCGTGATGAGGCAGCCAGTTCCAGCCGCGATATTTGTGGGTGTCATCGACGCGCACCATCACTTCAATCTGAGGCTGGCCCCAGAAACCCGGGGGACGATTCGGACGCATCCGTTCGCCGGGGTTGAAATCGGCCAGGGTCAGCTTGCCGTCGGAGCAGGTCAGCTCGATGCGGGGTTGATAATCGGGGTCTTCCTTGAAGTAGTTGTCGGCCACGAGCTCGAAGCGCGTCTTCTTGGCGCCCGTCATTTTATCTTCCGACTTGAACTCCATCCACTTGCCGCCGACGCTGACGCCATCCGATTCGCCCTGGTAAGGACTCATGGAAC
>Ga0302325_10013306_pt1 | contig 17556 bp, 13 predicted proteins | sample Palsa_T0_2_FD_201948 | JGI IMG/M metagenome (GOLD analysis project Ga0302325, IMG submission 201948) | Peat permafrost microbial communities from Stordalen Mire near Abisko, Sweden - Palsa_T0_2 | ecosystem: Environmental > Terrestrial > Soil > Palsa > Peat permafrost | place: Sweden: Abisko... | reverse complement strand
CAGACTGATGAGCGCGACGCTGCTCAGAGTGTCGTAAGGAAGGCCCGTCAGCGGATGGGCGAGGGCAGCCGACATCGAGGCGATCTGGCGAAAAGAGCCTGCGCGAAATAGAAGCCACCCGTAGCAGGTGAGCTGGAACATGACGAACAGTCGCAACAGAAACCAAGGGGTCTGCCAAGCGTTGCGCGCGAGACGCGTGATGCGCTCGAGCACGGGCTCGGCCAAGCGCTGCCCGATGAGCAGCAACCCATGGTAGATGCCCCAGGCGACGAAATTCCAGGCGGCGCCATGCCACAGACCGCCCAGAGTCATCGTGATCATGAGATTTCTGTAGGTACGGGCAACGCCATCATGATTGCCGCCGAGCGGTATGTAGAGATAGTCGCGCAGCCACGACGACAGACTGATGTGCCAGCGCTTCCAGAACTCGGATGGACTGGTGGCGAAATACGGCAAGTTGAAATTGAGCACGAATTCAAAACCCATGAGCTTGGCCACGCCTCGGGCGATGTCGGTGTAGCCGGAGAAGTCACAATAGATTTGGATCGCGAATGCGTAGACCGCAGTCAGCACTTCTCCGCCGGTGGCGGGGGTCCGCGCGAAAATGTGCGAGACGATTGGAGCCAGACTGTCGGCGACAAATACCTTTTTGAAATAGCCCCAGACGATGAGATGCAGCCCATCCATGACTTGCAAACGGGTGGTTTTGCGCGGCGTCACCACTTGCGCGATCAGATTGGATGCCCGCTGAATTGGACCTGCGACCAGGTGCGGGAAGAACAGCACGGCCAGAAAGAAATCCCAGAACGACCGCGTCGCGTGCAGCTTGCCGCGGTAAACGTCGATCGTGTAGCTCAGTGCCTGGAAGGTGTAGAACGAGATGCCGATCGGCAGAATGACACGCAACGCCGGAACCGGCAGATCGACACCAACCAGGACGCCGAGGTTGTGAAAGGAATCGACAAAGAAATTGCAATACTTGAAGAATCCCAGCAGACCAAGGTTTGTAATGAGGCTGATCAGCAGATATTTCTTGCGAGCCGCCTGCGGTTCACCGCGTTCGACCGAGCTCTCCATACGCGCCGCGCAAAAATAGTCGGTCGTCGTGGAGAACAGGAGGGGAAACAGAAACCGCCAATCCCAGCTTGCGTAGAAAAAGCAGCTGGCGAGTACCAAAAAGGCATTCTGCCCGCGATGCGATAATTGATAGTAGACGAGCAGGACGATCGGCAGAAAGATCAGGAATTCGAGGGAATTGAACAGCATGCGCGTTTAGCCGCTGCGCGGCCGCCAGGTAGCAAGCTTGTCGCCGCGTAGAAATCGCAGCGTGGCGACGGCAAAGGCCGCGTTGGAAGCGACGAAATAGCTTGGTATTCCGGTGACGCGACGCAACGCCCGGGGCAGCTGCCACCGCAAGCCTGCGCCGGCCGCACCGTAGGCAAGAATCTGCAGCATTAGCAGCCAGCGGTAGAAGGGCCTGTCAATCGCCAGTACCAGATTTGAAGCGAACGCAATGATTAGAAACACGAATGTTTCGTAGCGCAGGATCTTGTGCGACCAGATGCAAAACGCGGCAAGCGGATGCCGCAAGGGATTGGTTACCGCGCGCATGTACGAAAGGCCGCGCAGCGCACGTAGCGCGACTCGCACGCGCATGCGAAACTCGGACGACATTTCCTCGTTCGCATCCTCAAAGGATCGCACGCGCTCGTCGTATATCACCCGGCGCTTGGCCGATATGACACGCAGCGGCAGTACGAAATCGGTGATCTGGTCATTTGGCACGTCTTCGTAAAGATCACGGCGAATCGCATCGACGCCGCCGTTCACGCCAATGACTGAACCTGCGCTGGATTCGGCGCTGCGCAGCCAGTTCTCATAGGCTAGATACGCACTGTTGCCTTCTCCGGCGGCGTTTGCGCCGCCGAACCGCAGGCGCAGCGAGCCGGTGACGTAACCGATTTCCTCGTCCGCGAAATTCTCAACCATGCGGCGAACCGCGTCCGCGGCGAATTCGGCGTTGGCGTCGCTGAAGACGATTATTTCGCCACGGGCCTGGCGGACGGCCACGTTGAGTGCCGCGGCCTTGCCTTGGCGTAATTCACAGCGCAAGAGTTGTACGCCGCGCTCGTGGTACTGGCGCACGATATCGTCGGTGCCGTCGTCCGAGGCGTCGGATACGACCAGAATCTGCAGTTGCTCCGGCGGGTAGTTTTGCAGAAGCTTGTTCTCGACCGTATGGGCGATGCACTCTGCCTCGTTGTAGGCAGGAATCAATATCGTGACGGACGGCGTCCACTCGCGACGCCTGATCGGGCGCGGTCGCAGCATGCCGATTGCAGCAATGACGAGGGGATACACGGCCAGCGGATACACCGCGAGCACGGCGGCAAAGACAAAAATCCATTCGAGGTTACGCATGAGGTCCATCTAGATCCGAAATGCAGCTGCGCTGCCCTAGAAGTTGAGTGTGATCGGCCCGTCGCAGGCCAACGTTATTGCGCCATCGGCGCGGCTGCGCACTGCTGCGCCCACAGTGGTCTTTAGGCTTCCGACATTTCCTTCCAGCGTAAGCTCGCCACGATCGCCGTGAAGCTCAATTTCCAAGAGCGAACGTTGCACATCGACGATGCAGGAGCGCAGCGGCCCGCGCACTGACTTGAGCCCGAGATAACCGAGTTTGAGAAGGCTCTGAGTGCCAGGATCGATGGACCGAATTTCGAGCCGCTCGGCTGTACAACATTCCAGGCGATGCCGTGCATCGAGGCAGTAGTAGGCGGTCGCCTGCTTACCAAGGGCGTAGTCAAGGTAAGGACTTGGGTCGCCGCCCATTCCGGCTTCTGCCGCCCGCACCAGATTGTAGGCCTGCCGCGCAGTGACATAGTGCAGACGATAGCGCTTGCCGTCGTTGAACTGTTCGGCGAGCGTGCGATGCATGGTCCGGGCTTTGTCGCCGAACAAGGCGTCGAAGTCTTCCTCTATCGCTCCGTGGGTGTGTAGCTTGATGAACAGCCATTCGGGCCGCGCGCGCACATGGACGTGGCAATCAAGCCAGGTCCGGATCCGGTCGGCACGTCCCCAATTCAAGCTCGTCAAACTTGCGTTCTCAATTCTTGGGTAGCGCGGCGCCCCGAAATTGAGGCCGATCGGTCCCTGGATCATGAGCAAACCCGGCGCGTCGCTCGCGCCGACACGCGCATCCTCGCCCCAGTCGTGCGACTTCGGGGCTTTGGGGTCATCGACGGCGTAGTAAATGGAATTTATTTTTCGGGTCTGACACTCATTCGATGAAGGCATTGTGAGGTCGCCCCAGCATCCGAGCTCCTCGAGCAGGGACAGCTCACTATTGACGCCGCAAAATTTTCCGTGCGCTGAATTGTCGAGCGCCCAATCGCCATGGATGAAGCCGAAGCGCGTCACGGGCGGATCGCCCGCCTGCAGAAGAAGTCCGGCGCTGCGAAAATCCGCCAGGGCTTTGCGCATGTTGATGCGCAGGCTTTCCTCAGTGTCGCCCTGGTGATGGTAGTGCAGTTCCACCTCGCCCAGACCGTCGTACGCCATCGCCGCAATGGCGGGGAGAAATTCGAGGCCGTGGTGTGGCGGATAGAACCAGGTGTGTAAGGGCCTGAGCCCGTAGCGCGCCTGATTATCCTCCTGCAGCTGTCGGTAACCAGAGTGCCAGGCGCGCACACGAGCGGCGGCATCTTCAGGCCGGCGCACGCCGTGACGCGGTTCGTAGTGATCGCAGACCAGAAACAGAATGTGCGTGAGCTGGCGGCGGCGCAGTCGACGCAGATTATGGCGCTTTGGAATTTGCCGAAGATACGTCGGCAACCAGCTGTCCAGCCCGCGTTCCCGAATCATGAGGCGACCTTGGTGCGTGGCGCCGACGGCTCACTAAGGGATGCGTAGGCCTCGAGGATCCGCGCGGCGTTTTGTTTCCAGGTGTGCTGCGCCAGCACCTGCTTGCGGCCCGCTTCGCCGAGGCGGGCGCGCAAGGCACGGTCGGTGGCGAGCCTCAATATCTGCTTGGCCATCGCCTGGCCATCGCCCGGCGCGATCAAAAGTCCGGTATCGTTGTCCGTGAGAATTTCAAGCACCGGCGCGACGCTTGGAGCAATCACCGCCTTGCCCATGGACCAATACTCGAACACCTTCATGGGAGAACCATAGGCGTTCGAGTCAAGAAGAACTCCGACGTCCATGCAAGCGACGAAGCGCGGGATCAGACTATGCGGCTGGCGGCCGCAGAATACGACGTGCGCGGCCAGGCCCGCATCGTTGATGCGTTGTTGTAAACCCGGGCGCTCCTCACCGTCCCCGACGAATAGAAAGGAGACCTCGGGGTCCACCGCGACGACGCTGCCGATCACACCTACAAACCCTGGCATTCCCTGCCATCGATTCATGGTGCCGACAAATCCGATGACGAGTGCCTTCAGACCGAGCTCGGCGCGCAATCCGTCGGCGGCATAACGCGCCATCGCGAATTCCTTCGGGTCGATGGCATTGTGCGTCACCGTAATGCGCTGTGGTTCGACCCCTTCGCGTTCGATCAGCTGGCGCTGCACTTCGGTCACGGTCAGGAGATGATCCGCGCGCCGCAGCACGAAGCGTTCGACTGCGCGCGCCAGGCGCGGAAACTTCAGTCCGTAGTACTTGGCCCACGCTTGGGCGTATGGAGTGTTGACTTCGAGAATGAGCGGGATGCGAAACCACCGCGCCGCTACGACTCCGGCGACGTTATACAGCGCGTAACGTTCGTAAATAAACGCGTAGCCGCCGCGGCGTAAGGCAACCGTCAACTGCCATAGTGACTTCAGGTTGTAAACGAGCTGCGCAAGCTCGAGGAGCGTTGGCGGCAGAGACTGTTTCAGGCGCCCGATGCGTGAGCGCGGCACGTTTTGGTGGGATTCGGAGACCTTTACAGGGCCAACGATGTCTACTTCATGGCCACGGTCACGCAACGCCGCAACGATGTTTGCAATGTGCACGGACTCCGGCTCTTCGCCTTGCGTGCGGTGATGGTAGAGGATTTTCAAGCTTTACTGGCCGCGCGTAACGCCAGCATGAAGCGCAAGATTACTGTCACGAATCAGAGCCTTGTAAAGCTCACGCTCGTTGCGAGCCAGCGTGGCAGCATGTCGTGCAGGGCTTCAATCGTGTACGGGTTATTATCGTGCAGCAGGATGATGTCGCGCGGCTGCGGGGGCTGCGGCCGCATGCGCCCGAGCAGCGCCTCACGGCCGTCGCGGCGATAGTCACTGTAGGTCCTGCTCCAGTGGACAAGTTTGTAGCCAAGCGCCTTGACTCGGTGCAGCGCGAGCAGACTGACGCGACCGCGCGGCGGCCGTACGAGGCGTGTATCTACGCCCGCCGCGTCGGCGATCCGCTGCCGGCAAGTAGCAAGTTCCCAGGAGAGCTCCGCGCGACTGAGCGACGGTAGCTCGCGATGAGTCTGCGTATGAGAGCCAATGCTGTGACCTTCGGCGGCCACTCGCCGTAGCACGTCGGGAAATTTCTCGATCCGCGTGCCGACGACGAAAAAGGTTGCCTTGAGGCCGTACTCAGCGAGCAGGTCCAGAACGCGCGGCGTGTATTCCAAGTCCGGACCGTCATCAAAGGTCAATGCCGAGTGAACGCCGTCGGCGAGGCGCCATTGGAACGCGCCAGGGAGGATGCTTTCCTGGAGGAACTGTTTGGCAATTTCACTAATCGGGCGCATGTTTGACCTGGCTGCTTTCCGCTACCACGCGCGTGAGCAATGCGAAATTGCTTTGCGCCAGAGCCTGCCAAGTGTAACCGGATACGGTTGCGGCAATCTGAGCGGCGTCCCATTTTTGCACTAGCGCAGCCGCGAGACCCGCTTGCAACCCAGGGGCATCCCCGGGCAAAACCAGTACGCCATTCACATTTGGGATCACGAGCTCCGGAATGCCCCCGACAGCGGTCGCGACCACCGGTCGGCCGCTCGCCAGAGCTTCGACGATTACGTTGGGGGTTCCCTCGTTATCGCTCGGCAGACAAAGCAAGTCCGCCGCACTGACCCAGCGCGCGACTTCAACCTGCGGGCGGCCCCCCAAAAAACACACGCTTCCGCCGAAATCATCAGCAGACGCCTGCAGCTCCAGCGGCGCGCGCAGCGGGCCTTCCCCAATCAGAAGCAGACGGTCGTCGCGTCCGATGCGGGCGTCGCGCAGCAAACCACGCCACGCCGCTAACAGCAGGTCGAGGCGCTTGATGGGCACCAGCTGACCGACGAACAGAACCACGCGCGCCGCCTCAGGCAAGGACAGCTCGCGCCGCACGGAGGCGCGGTTCATAGCGTGAAAGATAGTCGGGTCTACACCGGCGCAGGCGATGCGCTCGAGCCGCGCTCCAATCTCTGGCACAACCGCCAGCAGTTTCCGCCCGAGCGGCGCACTCACCGCGATCACCGCTTTTGCGCGCCGCAGCGCCCAACGCAGCTGTCTGCGGATGAGGTGCTTATTGGCATAGACATTGATGTCGCTGCCGTGCGCCGTCACAACAAACGGCAGATCGAGCCAAGCGCAGGCGATCGCAACTCCTACTGCGTCCGGATACGCACAGTGTGCATGCACGACGTCGATTTGTGCCGTACGCTGCAGCGAGCGCAGGATCGGAAGGATCGCGAGCGCAAAGGTTGCGCCATTCAGCGCTTCGATCCCCGGCAGCGCGACAAAGCGCGGATGATTGACTTGCAGGCCATCGCGCTCCTCGACATGTGCGACCGCGCGCAGCGCTCCCCATCTGGGGTTTCGCAGCAGCGGCGGCGCATACGGTAGCGGAGCAACGACCGTCACCGTGGCGTAATCGGCGAGCGCGACCACCAGATTGCGCACGAACAGCGTGCGTAATGGCTGGAAGGCATTCGGATAAAACGTAGATACGACCACTACGCGCATTGCGCAAGCGCCGTTCAGTGGTATCGCCCGTAGACGGCCGGCCGAATCGAGGTTTCTTCCAAGCGCGCCGAGGAAGTCACACTGGTCGGGACTGCCGCTTGAGGTTGCTGAGCAGTTTGCCGGCGCGTCAGCACCGACACGGCGATTGAAATCACCGCCAGGGTGTAAAAGCTCCAGTCATGAACCTTTGCGTCCAGCAGCGAGCGGAATACGATCGTTACGAGCGTAATCAACGTTGCGCTCTTGATGGCACGCATTACCGGGTCTTCCGTTTGCGCGCCGCGTTCGAGAAGCGCACGAGTCATTGCGTACAGCATCATCAAGAACGATGCGAGCCCAAAGAATCCCGTATCTGCCGCAACCTCAATGATGGTGTTGTGGGCGACCTTGCCGCGGTTGTCATGGCTGATTTCACCGTAGTCCTGCGCGAACTCGTGGAAGCGGCGGCTGCCGACGCCGAGGAGTGGGTGTTTGACGACCATGTGTCCGGCGGCTCTCCATAACTCGTAGCGCGAGGTTCTCGCATCCTCAGCCGTATATGAGCCGGCTTGATTTTCCTCGCGCGCCTCAAATTGGTGCGTGATTGCCACGGCGCCAATGAGACCCATCGCTCCCAAGGCGAATAGGCGGCGCGAGCCGCGGGTGGAGGCTGCAAAAATCAAGATGAATTCGAGGACGAGAGCGAGGATGCCGCCACGTGACAGCGACAGAATTACACCCGCCACACAGGCGCCGAGGAGCGTCAGCAGAACGAGCTTGGCGGTGCGGCTCGGCGATAATTTGATGAAGTAATAGATGAATGGCAACACCATCAGAATGATGAAGGTGTAGTCGTTGTGGTTTTCATACAAGCCGTAGGCGCCTGCGCGGCCTCCGGCAAGATCGGGTGATTTTATCGCGACCTCGACCAGCCCGTAGCCGATCACCACGGCGCTGCCGAGCATGACGCCCCAGATATAGCGACGCAGTGACGCAACATCCCGGATGAGCAGCAAGGATGCAATCACGAACAACGGATAGATAAGCCAGAAATCGAACTCCTCCAGCATGCTGCGAAAGCCGCTGTAGTAGACCGAAATCACCTGAATGACCATGAATACGCACAGCCACACGAACACCGGGTGTCGAACGTAATCGGCCCGCAGTGCGGCAACGCGGCGCATCCCCAGCGTCAGCGCCACGGCGAGCAGGGAAGCAAGCACCATCGGCCGGTACGGCGCCAATGCCGGCCAGAGAATGCCGGGTTGCAGAAAGTTCAGGAACGGAAACCAGAATGTCATGATCTATTCGTACCCGACTTGAGCCAACATTGAGGCGAGCATTGGTGGAGAGGTTGCGTTGTCGATCGCCAAGCGGCGAAGGTCGAACATGTCCGTGCCGCGCGCTGGCCCCTTGATCGCCGAGAGTGTGGCGCTGAAGTGGCGACTGCAGAAGTCCCTGACCTGCGCTGTGTAGTCGCTGCGTTTACCATTCGGGTAGCAAAACGTCGCGCTGCATTCACCAATCTCGCGAACGATATGATCACGACTGCTGAGGATCTCAAGTTCCGCTTCGGCCGCCGGCACTTTCGAAAGGATCGCATGGTTCACGGTATGCGCGCCGATTTCGAAACCAGCATCGCGCAGACGCCGAACATCATCCCAGGCCATGAAACGATATAAACCCCAAGGCGGGATGGGATCAACCTCCAGTTCGTGCTCGAGGTTCCTCACGTGCGTCTCGGCTTCGTGCCAATGCAGTATCTTCAGGCTGGCTTTTAATCGCTGCAAAGCCTGGCGGCGCGCGCCGACATTTGACAGGGGAAGGGTTTCTCCCAGGAGAATCGGGCGAAAAGCCGCCTTTGCGGTCCGGTGCAGGGCGGATTCCAGACGGTCCGTCCACATCCAGCGATTCGTGCCGATAAAACCGGTAGCAAGGAATATGGTCGCCGTAAACCCGAACTCCGCAAGCACCGGCGCCGCGCATGACGCGTTATTGAGAAAGCCGTCGTCAAAGGTGATCGCGACCATGCGCCGGTGACTCTCACCAGCCCGTACGGCGCTCACCAGCTTCGCAAGCGGCACCACGGTGCAGCTCGCGGCGAGAAATTCCAGCTGTCGGCGAAAAAGCGCGACATCCACATGTTTACCGCTGCAGTCAGTCAAGCCATCGCGATCGTGGTCGCCGTCGACACCGTGATACATGAGAATGGTGGGCGCGCCGCGCGTGACCTTCAGCAAGGTCCGGGCAAAGCCCGCCTTGCACAGCGCCTTCACGGATAGCCCGACAGCGTTCACGGTCGAGGCGCGCCGGCGACGTTGCGATACATCTGCTCGTACCTTGCCAACATGGCTTGCATGCTAAATTTCTGGCGCACTCGGTCGGCGGCGGCACGCGCCAGACGATGTCGCAGGGCGATGTCGGTTTGCAGCCGCGTCAGTGCGTCAACCAGTTGCCCAAGATTATTTGATTCGAACAGCAGTCCGGTGACCTCGTGCTCCACGAGTTCACGATTGCCACCTACGTCGCTTGCCACAACCGCCGCTCCGGCGGCCATCGCCTCAAGAAGTGTGTTCGACATGCCCTCGCTCAATGACGGCAGCACGAAAATGTCCATTTCCTGGAGCAATGTCGGTACGTCGTCCCGGTGACCTGTAAGATTTACCTGTGCATGCACGCCGAGCTGCCTCGCTAACTGCTCTAATTTTCCCCGCTCGGAGCCTTCGCCAACGAGAACCAGGCGGCCGCGATTCGGCGCGGGGATTTCGGCCAGCGCGCGCACAAGCAGTGGATAGTTCTTCACCGGCTCCAATCTTCCGACACTGCCGATCAGGGTCTCGCCTGCGTTGGATCCGGCCCGTTCGGCGGAAAACTTCCCCAAATCCACCCCGTTATAGATTATGTCCAGCCGATCGCGCTCAACCCCGATCTCCCGGACCAGATCTTCCTTGAGACGCGCCGAGACGGCAAAGGAGTAATCCACAAATCGCATCAGCCAACGTTGCACCAGCGCCCGGTGCGGCTTTTCCGGGAAGGTGCGGCCATGCTCGCTGTGGATGACATAGCGCACCCCGGCGAGTTTTGCGCCCAGCAAACCGTAAAAGAGCGACTCTGCGTTTCGGGTATGCACGAGGTCCGTGCCCAGAGTGCGAAACAGACGCGCGAGCCGTAGCGGCATGCGCAGGTCATTGCCAGGCCGCAATCCCATTTCCACGATTTCCACGGCCGGATCTCGTATGCGATCGGCAAATTCGCCTCTTTGCTGCAATGCACAAATCGATGAGTGGAAGTGCTCCGACTCAAGCCCGTTGACGACATTGACCACGCCGTTCTCCAGTCCTCCTGGATGCAGGCTGAGGACAACATGACAGACACGCAGCCGCTTGCCTGCGATCACGTCGGCCGCCGCATCGGGATGACCCGACTCGCCCAGGAACGCGCAAGTTTGATGTCGTGCGCACTGAAAATGCTCAGGTAGAACCCACAGATAAGGCCAGCCAAACCAAACACGACCGCCGAACAGAGAAACGAGACGACGGACGTTCCCAACAGCGACCACAGTCCAAGCGCAGGCAACAGCGATAGAAGCGATGCTGCGGTCGTGCGCGCCATCTCCGGCAGGGGCAGCAAATGTCTGGCCTTGGCCTTGAGGAGTTTCTTCGTCACCAAGAAGAAGAGCGTCGACGCTACATACTGCGAAACGACCATCGACAAAGCAGGGCCCAATATTCCGAGCGTTCTAAGCAGGATCAGACTAAGGACGGCGTTCATCGAGACGGCAATGGCCGCGACATACAGGTTCAGGCGCGTGCGTCCGTAAACCTGCGGAATGGTGCTCAACACGAACATGTGCAGCGGTATCAGCCAAAGATAGATCCGAAAGACGTTGACACTCGCCGCATAATGCTCAGTGAAGAATGTGACAATGAAGGGTCTGGAGAAGAACAGCAGAAAGATGAACGTGGGTATCACTACGATCGCGAGCTTGCGCACCGCTTGACGCCAAATCCGTACGATCTCCTCGGTCTGGCCCTGGGCAATGAGCGAGGGCAGAGAAGCACGCAGGACGTTTGACACCGAGGACTGAAAGATACTGTCGAGAGGAATCTCGAGCGCGCCGACGCTGTAGATGGCATAGGCAACGGGTGTGAACGCGACGGCGACAATCGCGCGATCCAGCAGGCCGCCGACAAGCCCGATACAGGTCGTGGCTGCAAGCGGAATTCCATACGCCAGCTGCTCGAGCGGGAACATGCGGCGCCAATCGGCATGGCGCACGGAATCTGCACCGCGCGCTATCCAGAAACTGCGCACGGCCAGGCGTAAGCCCGCGTACACGACGAGCGCAACGACGAGGTCATACAGTCCGCGTCCGAGACTGAGGAGACAGACAAGCAGCGCAACTCGAAATATGGTTTCGGCGGCCTCGAGTCCCACTGCCAATCGATACCGGTTCTGGCTGATCATGACGTGCATGAATTGCTCGCCGGCCAGGAACAGGCCAACGTAGCACGCATAGGTCGGTAACAGCGCGGCCAGCGCCGGATTGTTCATGCGCCTGGCGAGCACCGGCGCACCGATGATGATAGCGATCGTCGCGACCAATCCGCAGAGCAGCAACATCAGTTGCGTCTGTGCGATAAGTGTGGGTCTGCCGGCGGGCGTCTTCGCGACGTGATGATAGAAGTAGTACACCGAGGTCGGAAGACCGAGCACCATGATGCCGGTCGCGATGCTGGCGACGAGAGACAGCTGCTGGTAGGTCCCGTAGTCCTGTTTGCTCAGGAGCCGCACGAGAACCATGGGCAAAGCAAAGCCGACGAAGTACTTGAGCGCGTTCGCCGTGATCAGCAACGCGGCCTTGCTGGACAGAGATCTCATCCGATGTCCCCGGACAGCAGCGAAATAGGGGAGGAAAGTCTAGTCTATTATATTGTCAACTCGCATGACGCAGGTCGCATCCGGCATGGGATGCGTGCGCCTGGTTTCGGCTCATTGCCGCACTCGTGTCGGCCGCGCGACGGTGCATGCACGGCACTTCCGCTGGAACTGGATTGCCGCCGCGCTTGCGCTCGGCCGTCGCGACGACCATTGTGGCTATGAGCCTCGCGTCGCAGGGTGGCTAAGATCCGTGCAGCGTTGCTGCGCGCAATGATCCGCGCTTAACCACAGTTTATTCGTGTGGCAGCATCGTTAGTGGAAGACACTTCACAATCGCCCGATGCGCAATTTTTCAATTCGCCATTTGGCGTTCGCCTGGCGAACGAAGCGACGCCGCGGCGCCTTGCACTGCGGTGCCGTCACACCTTGTGTTGATTCGCGGCGGGGAGGCTGTGAGCAGGGATGACTGAGCCGCTCAGGCGCTTGTAGAGCCCGCGCAACCATGCCTGGGCAGGTTTTTCGATCAGCCAGGTGAGCGTTGCGGCCAGACAAATCGACAGCGCTATGGCAATGAGGATGGCGATGTTCGTGGAGATGCCGTGCTGCGTCGCCGAACGAATTACAATGTAGCCGAAATTCTGATGTACGAGGTAGAGCGTGTAGGAGATTGTGCCCAGGAACAGGAATGGGCCGCGTGCGACGTATACGAGATAGCCACGCGCCACCGCCCATAAGATGAGCGCCGCGGACAGCGCGAGCCAGCCGTCGGTAGCTGACAGACAAATCCAGGCCACAAGCACAGCGGCCAACATGAGCAGCAGGTCTTGATAGCCGGAATCACGCCGGGCGTACATGTTATAGGCGGCTATCCCAATCGTGAAGTAAGGGATATAGGTGATGAGCAGAAACGCTCCCGCAAGGTACGAAGGGTCTGCGCTGAAGTAGCGGTGAGCGATGTAGAACCCGATGGGCGGAACGAGAGCGGCCCAGAGAAAAGTGCGAATGCGCTTTAACTGACCGGTCACAAAAGCAAGCAACATCCAAGCGTAGAAGATGAGTTCAACCTGCAGGCTCCAATACGCAGCGTCTACGTGCGGCACGTGAAATAGCTCTTGGATCATCGTCAGGTTGACGAGCGCCTCGGCTGGGGTCGTCTGTCTGCCCGGCAGGCCAAACATGGTCACGAGCGAGAACGTGATGAGAATCGCCGCGATGTATGCCGGCCACAGCCTGGAGAAGCGCGAGACCACGAAGTCCATAGGCCGACGCGTGCGCTCGAGCGTCATGAAAATGACGAAACCGCTGATGCAAAAGAAAAATTCGACGCCGAGATAGCCGCGCGTCATTACGAGCGCGGGCGCTGTGGTGTCGCCGTAGAGTTCTGGGTAGCGGACGCTGTAATGAAACAGGACGACGCAGAGAGCGGCCAGCCCGCGAAGTACGTCAAGCTCGATCAGTCTGCGATGCGATGGTGCCGCGTCAGGTCGGCCCGGGATCGCCATTTTTTTCGCTCATGCAAGCGAACGCTCCGGCGGAGGCTGCGTTGCGCCGCGGGTTTAAAGCAAAGTCGTCAGCGAGCGCGCCGTCAATGGGGACTCGCGCTTGGATGGCTGATGCTGGCTGCATCGATACACAAGGCAAATGACCTAAAGCGCGGACATCAAATCCGGCAGGCAGCAGTTGCAGGCTGTCGTTGGTCCCGGGCATTTGATATCGGCGCCCGCGCGGCAGCAGCCAAATATTGCCAAAAAAATTGGGCGTGCCCAGGCCCTCGTTGGCAAAGAGCATCTGGGTGAACGAGCCGGGCGTGATTGCGACTGTGTTGCGCACAAACGAGGTCCAGTTACCGGTCTTCCAGGTATTGAGCAACGCGCCATTGCTGCTTTGGTTGACTTGATTGGCGCCGGCAAAAGTGTTGTAGCTGATCAGGAACTGTCCCGCACCTAGCGGCGCAACATTCAAACGGATCGACGCCAGCGCCGTGTTGAACATAACGTTGTTCCAGACAAGCGCCGATTGAGTGCCATCCGCAATGTTGAGTCCGTAACGTCCTCCGTCATGCAACAGATTATGGTGAATCGAAACGCCGCTTAGCGCGTGGCCGCCCAAGTTGTCGTAAAGCTGAATGATGTTGCCGCCGGAGCAGCCATGAATGTGATTGAAGGCGATCTCGACATCCTTTGATCCCGAATCCATATAGATACAATGATTGAGCGTGTTGCCGCCGATGTCGTGGATGTGGTTCCCAAGAATCGCAACATCACTGCCGTTGCCCGCGATGCCGCCGGAGTGCGCCTCGCGTGACCGAGTTCCGTTTTCGGCGTCCCATGGTCCGATTTCGTTATTGACGATGCGCCAATGATCCGACTGGACCTGCAGGTTGATGGGTCCGTCTTGAACGGTTCGGTCGCCGCCTTCGAGAATCAGACCACTGATGACAATCCATTGAGACATGCCGGGGAACTCAATAGCGTCGATGCCGTGTATGCCACCCTGGGACCCCTGCGGGGGATGGAAGCGCACCGCCTCGCCCGGATACGCGAGGATCGCGATATAGCCGTTGCCCGGCGCGCCGGTGGGCCGGCTTCCGTGCGTGCGGCGAAAGCGAAACCAGCGGCCGTTGCGTCCTGCATCGCTCCAGACGGCCTTGCCGCGCAGCACGAGGACATCCCCCGGATGGGCCTGCTCGAGTGCGCCCGCGCCCGCAGCAGTCTGGACGTGGCGCCATGGTTTTGTGATGTCGTTCTTGGTTGCCGTGCGATCGTCACCGGCGACGTTATCGACAAAAAGGACATCGCCCGGTTGCACTGTGAAGCTGTAGTTCGAGTTCGACGCGATGCCATCGACCACGACCTCGACGGGCAATGGGATTCCAGGCTGCGGATCGCCAAGTTTCCCGACCTGTACGGTCAGTTGCGTGATATCAGTGCGGCCGCGGGAGGGACCTAGATACCGATAGTTATCGACTTCGACGCCGCCAATACGAACACTCGTGCGCCGCCGCGGCCCGAGCTCGCCAAAATTGCGACCGAAGATGGAGAGATAAACTCCCTTGTCGTGCTCGCCGCCGCGGATGGGGCCGGAGTTGATGTCGAGGTACGCAACGATGGGACGCACTGCCACCGTTTCGCCACCATTCTTTGATTGAATAGCCTCAAGGGGCTGCGCACCTGTTGAGCTCGCGATGGCGGCTGTGCTCAACAGCACAATAGCGATCCAAGAAAGGCGCAATGTGCCCGAGTTGACGTAACGAAAATGATCGAGTTGTGAGGTGCGTTGTTGCGAGCCGGCAGTACAAGCCTTAGGCTTTCTGTCATAACCACAGCAGGGCATTGGCTAATACTTTTTTAGCGTCGTCAATGGCTTGCACATAATTAACGTCTCTTGGAAACCCTAAAATGCACACTCAGTTGAGTTCCGCAGGGATGGCACACTCAGGCAAGTTGCGCACGTGGATGCTATCCGTGTTGCTGGGCGCCTGCGCTTTTGGGTGTGCGTCCAATCCCGGCCCGGTGCCAGCGAAAGGCGCCGCCGCTCAGCCGCAGCAGGTCGCCGCGCAATACATTATCGGCCCGGGCGACGTGCTCAAGATCGTGGTGCTGCGCAATCCGGAGCTGAACGCCGAAGTGCCGGTGCGACCCGATGGCAAGATTTCAACCCCACTCGTGAACGACGTCGTGGCCGTGGGCAAGACGCCGACACAGCTCGCCAGCGAAATAGATAAGATGCTTTCGGAGTTTGTTCGCCAACCGAACGTCAGCGTCATTGTCACCCACGCAACGAGCGCCTCAAGCCAGGTTAAAGTCGTCGGCCAGGCGGTCACCCCACGCGCGGTTCCCTATCGCGCCGGGATGACGGTGCTCGATTTGGTGATCGAAGTGGGCGGCCTATCGCAGTTTGCGGCCGGCAACCGCGCCAAAATCATCCGCAGCGACGGCACAACCACCCGTGAGATTCGCGTGCGCCTCAACGACCTGCTGAACAAGGGCGCGATTTCGGAGAACATCAATTTGCAGCCCGGCGACATTCTGTTCATTCCCGAGACATTGTTCTAAGACCGCGCTGCAATTATGAAGGACCAGTTCGAAGCATTTATCAGTGCGGTGAGGTCGGCGCGGCGCTTTCGTTGGGTTGCGCTGCTGGTGACCTGGACAGTTGGAATTCTCGGCGCACTGGCGGTGCTCTTGCTGCCGAACCAGTATCAGTCGCGCGCACAGATTTTTGTCGATACCCGCACCGTCCTCAGGCCGTTGCTGCAGGGCCTTGCGGTGAGTTCGCAAACCCAGGATCAGACTGATGTTGTGCGCCGCGCGCTTCTGGCGCGCCCGTCGCTCGATAAGGTGGCGCGCAACACTGGTCTTTACAAGCGGGCCAATTCACCTGAGGGTGCCGACCGGATGCTGACGGAGCTCGGAGACCGGATATTCATCAACGGCGACTCCTCCCTCGGCATCTACACGATCACCTATTCGGATTCGAGTCCGAAGATGTCGTTGGTGGTCGTGCAGAACCTGCTCGACACATTTGTGCAGCGTTCGCTCGGCGCCGGCCGTGCCGATACCCAGAGCGCCGAGCGGTTTCTCACTCAGCAAGTCGCTGACTACGAGGCGCGGCTGTCCGAATCGGAGCGCCAGCTGGCGGACTTCAAAAAGAAGAACCTTGGAAATATGCCGGATCAGCGTGGCGACTCCTTTGTGCGACTGCAGGCCGAGATTGCAAATCTCGAGAAGGTCAGGACCGACCTCGCCGTCGAAAAGCGCCAGCGCGACGAACTACGAGGCAAGATCTCCGGCACCGATAGCAGGGGCAGCGCTGCCTTGCAGGCGCTGCCGACGTCACAGGAGATTCAATTGGCCACGGCGCTCGATGCGCGCATCAGGGATGCCAAGCGCCAGGTTGATGATCTGTTGCTAAAATTTACCGAACATCATCCTGACGTGCAGGCAGCCGAAGAGACGCTGCGCGCGCTCGAGAAGCAGCGTGAAGTTGAACTTGGCAGTGTACGGGCCACGAATGGTTCCCAGTCGGAGACTTCGAGCGCACCGGTTGACCCGGTGATTCAGAATCTTCAAATCGCGCTGAATGGCGCGGACGTTCAGGTGGCGGCGCTCGAGACTCAGGAACAGCAGGCCGCAGCGCGCGTGACGGAGCTGCGTCAGGTGCTGACGACTGGCCCCGAAGTCGAAGCGGAACTCGCCAGACTCAACCGCGATTACGGCGTGACCAAGGTACAATACGAGGCATTGCTGCAGCGACTCGAATCCGCAAAGTTGTCCAACGACGCCGATCGCAGCGAGGACCTGCGCTTCAAGATTCTCGAGCCACCGCGCCTGCCCATCCAACCCGTCAGTCCTAATCGGCTCTTGCTGCTGATCGGCGTGCTGGTGTTCTCCGTGTTGATTGGCGGTGCCGTCGCGTTCGTACTGGCGCTCACGCAGCCGGTGTTCTTCTCGAAGAAGGCGATTACCTCGGCGACCGGTCTGCCCGTGATTGGAGTGGTCAGCCGCGCCCGTACGCCGCGACTGCTGGCCGCAGAAAGGCGCGCGAGCTTCACCTATGCATCGTTCGCGTTGCTGCTCATTACCGCGGTTACGGTTGCCGCCGTTTTCAACTATCCCATTTCCAAGCTACTGCAGCACTTGGTAGGTCTCGACCGCATATGAGCATCATTCAGTCCGCCATTGAGCGAGCAAAATTGGTGCCGAGCGCTTCGCAGGAGGCGGCAGAGGAGGCGCAGCGAGTCGACGCCGTCATTGAGACCGGCGCGCTC
>Ga0302325_10013305_pt1 | contig 17557 bp, 16 predicted proteins | sample Palsa_T0_2_FD_201948 | JGI IMG/M metagenome (GOLD analysis project Ga0302325, IMG submission 201948) | Peat permafrost microbial communities from Stordalen Mire near Abisko, Sweden - Palsa_T0_2 | ecosystem: Environmental > Terrestrial > Soil > Palsa > Peat permafrost | place: Sweden: Abisko... | reverse complement strand
AAAGATGCGCGTTTTCGGCCCGGTGGAAGTGAGCCGGACATATCGGGGTGAATGCTACTGGACGGGCAGTGTCGGATTCGCGGAACCAAGCGCGTTTATCGGGAGTAATCGGCGGCCGGCAACCCTTCCCGCTCTTTCCGAGGAGGGTCATCTGGCCAAAGCCTTCAAATCCGCGAGATGGCGCTAAACCGCCGAGCTGACAGCGAAACACAGAGATTATTAAGAACATCGATGCCAGAGATGATACACGGTAATATCGGTTGCCAAGCCTTTGCCATCGGGCCATGGGAAATCGCGGCGGTGCTGGGTGACATGGACGGCCTCGGCTTCGGCACAAGGTGCGGCAGCAAGCCCTGAGCAGACCTCGAGTGGCCGGACAATTCCAAGAGATGATCTTCGCTTGGATGCGACCATCGCAGGAGTCAGGTGCTTCGCAATGGTTCTGCCATTGCGGACATAAGCCAGCATCATGGCTTCCTGCATCGCCCACGCATAATCTCCATTCACAAATCTGATGAGACCATCGTCGCAGTACGCGCTCCCTGCAGCATGGGCAGCATCCACAGGCTTGCACTCGACAAAGAGGGCCTCATGTGATGAAATCACCGGTCGCCGTTCCGCGCCCCCATTGCGGAGCTTGAACGACAAATCGGGCGTCTTCGCCAGTTTTTGACCGTTGTAGTTCGTGACTTCAGCATGCCGAACCACTCGCTCATAAAGCGTTGCGTTGAACCCGCCGATCTCACCGGTTTGACGTAAGTCGTTTTCGAGTACGTTGAAAAGCTGTTCTGTAACGCGATCTTCGCTTTCGGTGGCTAACGGAAAACCCCGATCTCTAAGCTTTTCGAACGCCCTCAACAGGACGCGCCGAAGAAAGAGAATTACTGGCAAGGCCAAGTGCGGATGCGGGAGGTCATATTGGTCCGGTGGAACGCCAAGCGTGAAAAAGCCAGCGGTCCCCTGCGGTTTCACGTGTGCTCCGCGAGTCCGCATGAACCCAATCTCTCGCGGATGATGCATTGCGCACAGAGTCGAGCGCGGGTTACGGTCCACCATCGGCGCTGGTTCAAGAGACCTATCAGAAGGCCGCGTTTATCCGGCGCATGGATAATTATGCGGCTACAGCCGCGCTGGTTCGCGGCTTCCATCGCCTTCCGCATCAGCGTGGAATTTACTGTGACCGAGGTGGTCTCCCGAGAGACCGAAGCGAAAAACCACGGTTCACGCCAGGTGTCCGGTTGAAATTCCGCCTCCTTGACCGCAGCATGTTCGCCGCAAACGTCAAAATATGGTTCCAATTCCTCGCGCAAGGCATCTAGGAACGGTCCGCGCGTTTCCCGCGTGGTGCGGTCCAGCGACGCTTTTCCTGCTTTTCGGTAGGAGGCGGCGGCGAAAAGCGTATCGTCCGCGACCTGTACCGCGGCCGGATCGAGGCCATATAGCCTAAAAATGAAGCGGTTCAAGTCCGTCCGCGGTTCAGCAGCGTGATGTTGAAGTCGCCGCGCAAGGTCGCAAATGCTCGCCTTGTCCGTCTCCGAAAGTCTGGAAATTTCGGGAAACGGCAGAGCGTCGAACTCCCCCTTGTTAAACGTTTGTCGATCAAACCCGGTCCTCCGGCTGGTCATCAGGCAGAAATAGTCAAAGAGGATCGAGTGTGCCAACAAGTAGATGAGCGATGCCAGTGTCTCAGCCTCAGGGTGGCCACTACAGGAATAGCCATAGTAGCTTTGGGAGAAAGCGACTGATCGGTCTGAAATGTAGGCACGCCGTGCTGCGGGATCGTCGCCGGGGGACTGAGGAACGATAACAAGCGGGGGCTGATAGAGCTCCTTCCGACGCGGCATGTGAGCACTGCTTCGCCCTTCAGAATTTTTGCCGAACAATTCCCCATATGTCTTCGCTTGCCTACGTTCGAGCAAAGTCTGAGTTGGCGGCTCAAACACTGGAAGATCAGCAAGAAAATCAACGAACCTCTGGGCTAATTCGGGAGAGCGGTTGTACCCTACACCAGTCCTGTCGCCGTCCTTGTCCCATTGAGACCAATAACTTTTGAGGGTTGTCGTGCCGACACTCTGGAGCGCCTCCATCACTTCCACATCTAGCCATGTGCCAAACGCTAATGTTTTAAGTATCCAGGGCTGCTTCTCGACTCGGTCGCTCCTAAGAGGCTGGGCGACCTCATAGTCAATCCGGAAGCGTCCTCGCCCATTTAGTTCGGGCTCTTTGACCGGTGCGGCATAGTAGAAACGGTGGTCGGGGCCGGGCATACTGTTGCGAGCGAACAAAATGCAGAAGGGTATGTCTACGTCTCGCCATACGGACGACTTGCGCAAGTCTGCTCCGTTAATGAGCCCAGTTACTTCGACGCTTCGTAATACTGCACGCCACGCCTCGAAACCCTTGCCATAAGTGCGGCCGAAAAGCCTCGCAGGCATGGCCAGGGCGATGACGGCGCCCTCCTTCGCCCATTCCATTGCACGCCACAGAAAAGGGAGGTCTGGATTCTTGTCAGGGTTTTGGTACTGTCTTGCTAGATCCCCTAATCCACGTCCGGCGAGCACTCTTTGCCCAAGAGCACTGAAAGCCTCGTTGAGCTTATCAGTCGGCGACTTCTTGTCCGCTTCAACTTCGTCGTGATCGGCTTGATCCTTTTTGTCGCGTAATCGCGTCCAAGGGGGATTGCCGATTACAATGTCGAAGCTGGTGTCGAAGTATTTGGGGACATCCGGGCCGAGGCTCCCGAGAGGAAACGTCTTCGTCCCGCCGTTCTCGTCGTCGCCGAAGCGATAGAGCACTTCGCCCCGAAGATTGCGTGGGAATTTCAGCGCCTGTGGCGGGCGCGGACTGCCGTTGAGTTCGATTGCAGTGATGTATAGCGCCAACGCAGCGAGGCGCAGCGCGGATTCGCTGATGTCAAAACCTCGCAGCTGGTTGTAGAGGATGCTCTGGATGACGTTGGTCCTTGGTCGTTCGTCGGTGATCCAACGCTCGCGGACGAGGCGACGGAACGCGAGCACCAGGAAAATACCTGCACCACATGAGCTGTCGAGAACCCTGGCGCTCGCCTTCTCTTTGGTGGCAGCGAATGCTTGCTCGACCATTAATCCAGCGATCATACGAGGAGTGTAGTGAACACTGTTGTCGCGTGCCGTCAGCGGGTCGGCGCGGTGACTGAAACTCTCATACACCTGACTAAGCACACCGACAGGGATATGGGCGAAGTCGAAGTCGTCCCAGTCAAGTTCAGTCTGGACGGTGTCTCCAGTTGCGCGCCAGCCGTGAAGAATGGCGTGGAGGTGAACGAAGACCCGCTTTCCTGCCAGTCGCTCGGTACGCCTGAAGAAACGAAGGTACTCCGCCTCACGAGCCTCCCGATCGTTAGCAGGAATCGATTCGTCAATGAGCGGGAGGAAGTCGCCGTTGAATGTCGCGTCGAGCCACGCAGAGGTTTGCGCAGCCTTGTCTGCGGAGGAGAAGGCCTCTTTCAGTTTGTCCGCTGCCGGACAAATTTCGTCACGCTCGTTTTCCAGCACGATACGACGGTCGATGAGAAAGCGGAAAAACAGAGCACGACCCGCCATTGACAGCACTTCCAGCGCTTCCAGTTTGCCTTTGCCTTCTGTCGGGACGAACTCGTTCGTCATGCGGGTTAGCAAGTCGAAGATTTTGTTGAATACATAGTCGGTGCCCTGCAGTCGGTGATTTTCTTCGAAAGTGCCATGGACCAGGCTCTGGAAGAACAGCGGTGCCGTCGGGCTGCGCTCTTCAATAATCTTCACTGGCTGCGAATCCGGGTGTTCCTGAAAGCTAATCGGGTATATCTCCAGAGAGCCGAGTCGGAGAACGCCAAGCCAAGCGGGATCGCTGCGATTTGCGAGCTGTCTACGCGCCGCGGCGAGTGAAGCGGCGTCGCTCCTTACGTCGCTGCTCGTCGCGTCCACGAGATAGAGCAATGCCGCCCCTTGATGCTCGGCGACCGCGGTCAGTACTGGTATGTGGTTGCTTTGCTTCGGTAGCAAGTCAAGGTAGTCAAGCTGCTCTGCCGAAGTGAGTTTTTCGTCAAGCCTAATAACGGTTGAACAGCCGTATGTTGCCAGGCGCTGGGTCAGTGGCAGGGTGGGATTAGGAGGTGTGGACGCCATCAGCGTGGACTCCTCTGGTTGCGAATGAGGCCGACGTATTTGCCTAAAATCTGAACGGACCGCTGCCCACGGGCGCGAATGACGATGTCAGGAAATGAAGGATTCGCTCCGCGAAGTATGACCGTCCCATTGGGCCGGTAGACGTATTTGAGTGTCGCTTCATCGTCGAGTAGCACCACCGCGATTTCGCCGTCCGCCACCTCGCTCTGACGATTCACCACGGCGATATCGCCTGGTAGAATCCCGGCATTCTTCATACTGTCGCCTCTCACTCGGAGGGCGAACAATTCGGACCCGGGAAACAACCCCGGCGATACCGGGACAATGTCGTCAGTAACTTGGAGTGCGATTTGGGGATGACCGGCAGCGATGCATCCAAGCAGAGGGATGCCTACAGGCGGGCGATACTTCAGCTTTAACCCCCGGGCCTTACCTGGCAGCCGGTCGAGCATTCCTTTTTTTTCCATCAGCCGAAGGTGGGACCGCACGGAATTCAGGCTGGCGAAACCGAAGCGCTCGGCGATCTCACGTTGGGTCGGCGCGCTACCGCGCTTGCGTGATTCGGAATGGAGGAATGACGCAATTTGCTGCTGACGCTCTGTGGGCAGCGAAGGCACGAACTCTCATAATACTGCTCAAAAGAGCAGTATGCTGATTCTTTTCTGCCGAGCCCCAAGTTGTTGAGCCGTAATGGGTTAGCGTAGCGTCTTTACTGGCCGAATTGTCCCTGTATTTAGATCGATCCGATTGAGACCCAACGTCAGGTTGATTTCATCGACGGCAGGGTGGCAATTCGGCGAGGAACGACCTGCTCCCGGAAGTGCCGGCTTGGAGAGTATCGTGTAATCGGAGAGGCACGTGCGGGAGAGGATTACTCCCCATAAGTCGGCTTGTGCCCGGCGATGGGCCGTTCGATCTGGATTCCTCCTAGTAAGCGCCGTCCGGTGAAACTAGCGATGCTCGGCCCGGCCACCGGCCAACTCGCGTAACGTCGGCAGAGCGGAAAGGCGCCTGCCGGGCCGATCCACGGGAACAGCGCGCGCAGAGCGGCGCCGCGAAGGGCGGCCCTTATTGACTTCGCGCGGCGTGCGCTTCATGGTGCCGCGTCGAAACTGGGGCACGGATTCCTCGACGGAAGCGGCGCACAGCACGCGTGGTCGAGAAAATCGGTGGGCGCGGCGAATCTAGCCGCCGTTGTTAGCCGCCGATCGCGTACATAGGCCGGGGCGGCGCGACGAAACGCGACGTATTGATCTCGTGCCCCTCCCACTTGCCGGCGACGTTGCGGCGAATCAGCGCGGCGATCTCCGCGTCGGGCGCTCCGCCGCGCAGCATATCCTTGACGTCGTCTTCCTCGATCGCGAACAGGCAATAGCGCAGCTTGCCATCCGCCGTAAGGCGCAGGCGATTGCAATTCATGCAAAACGGACGGGTCACTGAGGCGATGAAGCCGACTCGCCCGATGCCGTCGGCGAATTGATATTCCAGAGCCGGCGCGCGCGGGTCGGCATCCGGGATGGGCACCAGCGGCGCGATCTCCCGCGAGATGGTCTCGATGATCTCGCCTGCCGACAGAACTTTGCCGCGGTCCCAGAGCTGCTGCGCATCAAGCGGCATGAACTCGATGAAGCGCACTTCGAACCCGTGCTCGCGGCCGAAGCGCGCCAGGGGCACGATGTCCGGCTCCACCAGGTTCTTCACCGCTACGGCGTTCAGCTTGATGGGGCCAAACCCCAACCGTTTGGCTACGGCGATGCCTGCGAGCACTTTGTCCAACTCATCGCGGCGCGAGATCTGGCTGAAGCGGCGGCGGTCGAGCGTATCCAGGTGCACGTTGAGCCGCCGCAGACCGGCCGCGTACAGCGGTTCGGCAAGCTCCGCCAGTTGTACGCCGTTGGTGGTGAGGGCCAGATCGCGGATGCCCGGAATCGCGGCCAGGCGCCGGATGAGGACAGGCAGATCCCGCCGCACCAGAGGCTCGCCGCCCGTCACGCGCACCTTATAAACTCCCAGTCCGGCGGCGATGCGCACAAAGCGTTCGATCTCTTCGAAGCTCAGGATCTGGTCGCGCGCGACAAATTTGACGCCTTCCTCCGGCATGCAATAAAAGCAGCGGATGTTGCAGCGGTCGGTGACACTGATGCGCAGACTGGTATGCACGCGGCCGAACGAGTCGATCAGTGGCAGTGTGTTCACGCGCAGCGTCCCGGTGTTTTCATCTTATCAGACGCGGCTGAAGCGTCTTGGCGGCGGTGCTGGGAGCCTGCCCCACGCCGGCGCCGAGGCCGGACCCGCTAGCGGAGGGCTTCGTTTTGGCGATCTCATGTTGCATGCAGTAACATTACGTTACGTCCCGTTAGATGGACTGCGCCCTTTTTTTGGGTCAGCCGGGAGATGCAACGGCTGCTGCTCTGGATGCTGTCCTCACCCTTGCGCCTGCATCCGGGCTGCGGTGAAAATTGGCTTGCGTTTGAGCTTCTGTTGAAAACAAGGGCCGGATTGGCTTCGATTGGTACTTTGCTCTTTGGGTTCGTCCCTGTAATGCTCAGTTAGATTTCGAAGGTTGGTCTGCATTGGAGTGACTCGGTTGTGGGTAGCGGACGTCGCTTTACCCGACACGAGAATAGCACGCGGTTTGCCGGAGTCCGGTGTAATCCGCCTGCTTAGCGATTGTTCTCAGTCGATTAGCGGGAAACGAACTTGTGTAAACGGCTCATGGCTTGCGGCCACAGGCGCGATATGGAGAGACGCGCGGTAGCTCGCGTTGGGCGGCTTGAGACGCTGCTATGAACCTTTCCAGATTACTCCCCATGAGTCGGCAAGCATCCTTCAGATGAGATCCCGCTTCGGCCAGCCCAAATCCGAATCGATCGAATCGATCCCGTGAAACGCCGTGGCGTGAAGCTAGTGATGCTCGGCCTGGTCATCGGCCAGCGGGCGTAAGGTCGGCAGACCGGAAACCGGCATGCTGGGCCGATCGACGGGAACAGCGAGGAAGTCCTGTTTGAGCGCCAATGCGAACACAGGCGTAGCGGGAATGCTCATCTTAGGGCTCATGGGCGCTTATGGAGGGTAGCCCTGCGAGCCTGCCCCACTAGGACCCACTCCGTTTGCTCCCGAAGTGACGCGCAGGAAGGGAAAGACGCGTTGGCGGGCGTTGGCGGCCTGCGAGGCCGGGCCCGGAGGGCACCCCGGCTGCGAGCCTGCCCCACTAGGACTGGGAGAGATGCAGGAACAGCGCGCGCAGGGCGGCGCCGCGGTGGCTGACCATGATCTTACGCTCCGGGGCGGCTTCGCCGAACGAGCATTCGAACGGCGGATAGTAGAACAGCGGATCGTAGCCGAATCCGTGCGGCCCGCGCGGCTCTTCCAGAATCTGCCCTTCGACCGCGCCGCGAAATGTGCGGAGCAAGCGCCCGCCATCGGCCAGCGCAATCACGCAAACGAATCGCGCGGAGCGGCCGCGAACGCCGCGCATTCTGTCGAGCAGCAGTTGGTTGTTGGCCTGGTCGGTGGCCTCGGGTCCGGCGAACCGCGCGGAGTAGACGCCGGGCGCGCCGCGTAGCGCATCGACCTCCAGACCGGAATCGTCGGCGAACAGCAGCCCTGGCGCATTGCGGCCGTAATACTCCGCCTTCAGGATGGCGTTGGCTTCGAACGTGGTTCCGGTTTCGTCACAGAGCGGCATGGCGGCGAGCCCCGGCACGGTATCCACCTGGATACCGGCCTGCTCCGCCGCCAGCCGGAATTCGCGCAGTTTTCCGGGATTGCCGGTAGCGCAGTGGACGGTCACGCGAGGCGGACCGCGCGCTTCTGAATTTCGACCAACTGGGCGATGCCGCCGCGCGCCAGCGCCAGCATGCGCGCCATCTGCTCATCGTCGAACGCGTGGCGCTCTGCGGTGGCCTGTACTTCCACGAAGCGTCCCGAGCCGGTCATGACCACGTTCATGTCGACGGCGGCCTGCGAGTCTTCTTCGTAACACAGGTCGATCATGGGCTCCCCGCCCAGAATGCCCACACTGGTGGCGGCCACATAGTCGATCAAGGGCAGGCGCTTGATCATGCCGTACCTGACGCACTGCTGGAGAGCCAGGGCCAGGGCCACGAACGCTCCCGTGACGGATGCCGTGCGGGTGCCACCATCGGCCTGCACGACGTCGCAATCGAGGGTGACGGTGCGCTCGCCGAGCAACGCCGTGTCCACCACAGCGCGCAACGAACGGCCGATCAGGCGCTGGATTTCGTGGGTGCGGCCGGAAGGGCGGCCCTTATTGACTTCGCGCGGCGTGCGCTTCATGGTGGCGCGCGGCAGCATGGAGTATTCCGCGGTGACCCATCCCTTGCCGCTTCCGCGCAGAAACTGTGGCACGGATTCCTCGACGGAAGCGGCGCACAGCACGCGCGTATTGCCCACCGCGATCAAGGTGGATCCTTCCGCGGTCTGCAGGAAACCGGAGGTGATTTCGACCGGACGCATCTGGTCGGGCGCGCGGTTGTCAGTTCGCATATTTCATCACGAAATAAAGAAAGAAGAGCACGAGAATGAAGCCCGAACCCAGCAGGATCACGCACGGAAGGCCACCCTGCGGCGCGGCGCGGCTCTTGGATTTGGGTTTTGCGAGTTTGAACTTCGCCATCCTAAACGGCCATCGTATAGCGCATCATACAGCGCATCATAATAGCGATGGTAGCATCCAGCGGATTGGCGCCGGGTGTGCCAGAATGTGTTGCATGAAACGCCGCTATTGGATTGTGGCCGCGCTGGTATGGAGCGCCTGCGGCCAGCCTGCCCGCAGCGCCCGAAGCCTGCTACCGGGCAGTGTGGGCGGAACGTGGCAGAGGAAGTCGCTACGCGATTTACCGCCGCCGAAGGCGGGCGTGGTGCGCGCATTCGAAGCCGGATACGAGGGCAGCGGGAAGCTTACGGTGGATCTGTACGAAACGAAAGCTTCGGGCACGGCGTTCGAGATGACGCAGCATTGGAGAGCGTCGGCGGACACGGTGTTCTTCGATAAGGGCAGGTACTTCGTGGTGGTTAAGTGGGAGCAGGCGGACCGGCAGGCGCTCACCGCGTTCGTGCGCGGGCTGCAGAAGGAGTTGGAGGAATGATGCCAGGAGGCTCACGCGCACCTGTCCAGTTGCGGACGACGAGTTTCGATTTCGGACAAAAGAAGTTTGCCCGCCAAGCCGAGTTATGCGCGTAGCCACGGTTGGGGCGTTGTTCCGTCAGTGGTTTGGCTGAAGACGGCTCGAACTGGAACGCGACGTGCGAGGACACCGGGGCGATGAACGCGAACCGATTTGCAAGCCTCTTGACGATGGCAGCCTGTCTAGGCCCGCTGCTGCATGCCCAGAAAGGTTTTTGGGACAGTCCCGACGCCTACCTGGGGCAGACTCGCCCGTCCGACATACCGAAGATCTTTGCGCCAGGGCTATTGGCGGACAGCGGCACTTTTGTCATGGGCCGAATCGCGTTTTCAGAGGACGGCAAGGAGATCTACTATACCCAGAATGACTCGTGGAACAGCGGAGAGCACGCCCGAATCAAATCCGTCAGATATGCGGAACACCGCTGGGGCAAGCCTATCGTGGTCAACGAACAATTCATCACACCGACGCTGTCTCTGGACGGCCAAGTAATGTATATGAGGAAAGCCAACATGAAAAATGTGTGGCAATCGCACCGCGCCGGCGGTGGCTGGAGTACACCCACGCCATTCATTGAGAAGGGCTTCGGAGTTTACGACTTCATGCCCACGGCTAGCGGCAATTACTACGTTGGCAGCGATCCCGGCCCGGAGGATGTCAAGTACGGCAGCACTTACGTATTCAGCCTGCGGACGATTTCCGATGGCAACGTGAGTGTCAAGAGCCTGGGCCGCCCGCTAAACGGGCCTGGATTCAATGGGGACTTCTTCGTAGCGCCGGATGAATCATACATAATCGTGAGCGCCAACGAGACCAAAGACTACGAGTCCGAACTGTACATCTCCTTTCGTAAGGCCGATGCGACATGGACTGTACCCGTAAGCCTCGGGCCGCTAATCAATAACGGCCTGGCGCATCGCTGGGGACAATACGTCACACCGGACCAAAAATACCTCTTCTATTCGCATGGCACGAGCGAGAAGGACTGTGCGATCTACTGGGTCCGTTTTGACAAGCTCCTGGCGAGGCCGAAGCCCAAGCGACCTTGAGTGAATGTGTTATTGAGTCTCGCAGAATACGGTGACAGCCTTTTGTGGGGCGGGCAATCCTGCCCAATGCCACTTACTTTTCCCACAAACTGCAATTCTGCATAATTTGTGGGGCGGACCTCCAGGTCTGCGCGGGTCCTCATCACCCGACGTGACCCGCTCTTCGCACAGCCAAATCAGCCATATCCGAGCACGAGTAGGCCGGCGTGGACGCCGGCCGCAGGACTGGAGTCCTGCCCCACTATCAATGCAGATGCGCGGTTTTGAGAAAAGTAAGTGGCATTGGGCAATTCTGCCCGCAGCCGGCTTTTAGCCGGCTAGCCGCCTGAAAGGCGTCCCCTGAGGGGGCCCCAGGCCAAGATTGGCCGCCCTCCAGTCGTAGCGAAGCTGAGCAGCGTTCTGTAACCGTAAATATGCGAGACTCATCAGCTCGCGTAGCCTCAGCCCCACCAGGTTTCGCCCGGCGCCAGGTGTGCGCGGGCCACGTCCGCATTCAGTTCGATACCGTAGCCGGGCTTGTCCTGAATGGTGAGATAGCCGTTTTCCCAAATGGGCCCTTCGTGGACCACCAGGCTGGGCCACCAATCGACGTAGTTCGCCAGTTCGTGGATGCGGAAGTTGCGCATGGAGGCGGCCGCGTGCGCGGACGCGATGGTACCCACGGGGCTGGCGGGATTGTGGGCCGCCGTCCAGATCTAATAGTTGTCGGCCAGATCGGAGATGCGCTTGGATTCGAGCAGCCCGCCGGACTTCGGCACATCGATATGCACCCCGTCGCAGCCTTGCAGCTCGATCAGCTTCAGGAAGCCCTGCCGCGTGTAGAGGTTCTCTCCCGTGCAGATAGGCACGGGCGATTCGCGCCTGACGAAGGCCATGGCTTCGGGGTTCTCGGGCGGCACGGGATCCTCCAGCCACATGGGCCGGACCTTCTCCAGGGCCTTGGCGAGATCGATGGCGTCGCGCGTGTCGAAGCGCCAGTGTACGTCGATGGCGAACTCGCCATCGGGTCCCAGTTCTTCGCGCACGACTTCCATCAACCGCACGATTTGCCGGATATCGCCGGCTTTCAGTTGGCGTGTATACGGGTCGTGACCGGGCTCCTGGTTTTGCGGGTCGAGGGCACGCGGAATGCCGTCGCCTTGAAACTTGAACGCAGTCCAGCCCCATCGCTCGGCGCGCGCCTGCTGCACCAAGTCGCGCCAGGCGGCGGGGTCTTCGACGTGCTGCTTCGGAAGTTGCATGGTGCGATAGAAGCGCACGCGATCGCGGAAACGGCCGCCGAGCAGGTTCACGGTGGGGGTTTCGAGGATGCGCCCGGCGAGGTCCCACAGAGCGATTTCGACGCCGCTGGCGGCTTCCACCGTGACGCCGCCGATGGCTCCGGCGCCGCCGTTGCGCATCAGGATTTTGGTGTACAGCTTGTCCACATTCAAGGGGTCTTCGCCGACGAGCAGCGGCTGGAAGATCCTGGCGACGACGTCTTTGACACCGGGGCCCCAATAGGCTTCGCCGATACCGTAGAGGCCGGCGTCGGTTTCAACCTTGATCAGATTCCAGTCCCAAGTGCCGCGGATAATCATGCATTTGACGTCCGTGATCTTGACCTTGCGCCGCAGGGCCGCGGCGAGCCGTGAGTATGGGGCCGGGAACAGCGGCGCGGCTGCCAGGGCGGAAAGCTGCAGAAAACGGCGGCGATCGAGGGCACGCATGGCACGATTTATAGCACACCTCCGATGTGGTTAAACCGGCAAGGGCGGCAAATGCCCCATTTGACACACCTGCCGAGATATAATCGGTTCTATTCAAACGCCTCTGCAAACAGCCAGCGCATGCTTCCCAACCGTTATAAAGGCAAGCTGATCGTGGTGGAAGGGATTGAGGGGTCCGGCAAGCGAACCCAGATTTCCCTGCTCGCTCAATGGCTGCGCGCGCAGGGCTACGCGGTGGCGTTTCGCAAATGGAATTCCTCGCCGCCGGTGCAGGAAACCATCGAGCGCGGCATAGCGAATGGTTCGTTCACTCCCACCACGTTCAGCCTGATTCAGGCGACCGATTTTGCGGACCGCATGGAGAGCTATATCCTTCCGCTGATCAAAGCCGGTGCGCTGGTGTGCGCGGATGGCTACGCCTATACCGCATTCGCGCGCGACGTGGCCCGCGGCGCGGGCCGCCAGTGGGTGCGCAGTCTTTATAGTTATGCGCTACGCCCCAGCCTGACGCTCTACGTTCGCGTTCCGCTGGAGGTCGCCATCAGCCGGCTTAGCGGCAACCTGGACGAGAGCTCCCGGGAAGTCCAGAGCCGCATGATGGACGAGTACGAAGCCATGGCCGCGGAAATGGAATTCCATGTCGTTGACGGCACGCTGCCAATAGAAGACCAACAGCGGCGGATACGGGAGACGGTGGTGGACTGTCTGGGTGAGGTACTGCGCACCCGTGTTTTGCGGAGCACGCCAAGGGGAAGCCAAAGGGGAGGCAATGGTATCTCGCCAGCCGCTGCAGTCTTATAGCGAGCCGCTGCCGGGCTTGGAAGCTACGGCGCTGGGCGGCACGCTGATCGTGATCGAAGGCCCGGACGCGGTGGGCCGGTCCACGCAGGTGGCACAATTGCGGCGCTGGCTGGAGCAGGAAGGCCACGCGCTGCTGCCTGCCGATTCGCCAAACAGGTCCCGTTCAGGGCTGGCCGGCAAGGGTCTCCAGGACGCCAGAAGCAGCAACACGCTGGGGCCCGTGACCATGACATTGTTCCACGCCACGGATTTCGCGGACCGTTTGGAGAACGAGATCGTCCCCGCGCTACGGGCGGGCCTGGTGGTATTGACGGACAGTTACGTTTTTTCGATCATGGCGCGGGCGCTGGCGCGCGGCGAAGACCGCAAGTGGATCGAAGAGGTGGCCGGGTTCGCACTGGTCCCGCATGCCGTGTATTACCTGCGCGCGCGGGTGGGCGATTTGGTCTCGCGCGTGGTGCTGGGGCGCGGGTCCTTCGATTACTGGGAGAGCGGCATGGATCTGCGGTTCGGCGCCGATAAATACCAGAGCTTCGTGCGCTATCAGCGCCGTTTGATCCAGGGGCTGGACTCCCTGGCGGGGCCCTATAACTTTACGACGGTGGACGCCACGCAGCCGGCGGATGCGATCTTTCGCGAGCTGCAAGGGCACATCTCGGCGCTGCCTTTCCGCAGTACGGACCGGGCGAAGGCGCCGCCTGCCAAGGGCGCTGGCAGGCGCGCCGCACGGCAGGCTACCATCGAGTAATGGAGATCTATATCCTGCGCCACGGGATCGCGGAGGAGGCCGAGGCGGGTGTACCGGACGCGGAGCGCGCGCTGACCGACGTGGGCCGTGAGAAGCTGCACGCGGTACTCGAACGGGCCCGCCACGGCGGTGTGAAGCCATCGCTGATTCTGACCAGCCCGTACCGGAGGGCGCTCGAGACCGCGCACATGGCCGCGCAGGTACTCGGGTGCAATAAGATAGTAGAGAGCGAGATCCTGGCGCCCAGTTCCGCACCGAAGGCCGTCTGGGATGCGATTTGCGCGCGCCGCCGCGAGCCTGCCCTGCTGATCGCCGGACACGAACCACTGCTGGGGATGACCGTGGGGTATTTGCTGGGGACGCCCGCGCTGCAGGTGGATTTGAAGAAGGCCGCACTGGTGCGGATCGACCAGGAGAGCTTCGGCGGTTCCCCGCGCGGCATCTTGAAATGGATGTTGACGCCGCGATTGGTTTAAGTCACAAGTCTTATGAAAATTCAGAAAGCTACTACCCGCTACGAACAGTGGCTCGCCAAGGAACTCACTATCGTCCCCACAGATCTGCAGCAGAAACACGAGCAGATGTCGGCGGCCCTATTCCCATTCATGCGCGCGACCTACTACCGCTGGGCGCAAGTTTGGCCGGAGGTCTGCGCCGATCTGGCAACAGCGCCGGTAGTGCTGGGCGTGGGCGATCTGCACGTCGAGAATTTCGGGACATGGCGCGATTCCGAAGGCCGCCTGATCTGGGGTATCAACGATTTCGACGAGACCTGGTGGCTGCCGTATACACACGACCTGGTTCGCCTGGCTGCCAGCGCGCACATTGCCATTTCGGAGAATCACCTGGCGCTCGATATGAAAGCCGCGGCGCAAGCCATCCTGGATGGCTATGCGGAATCGCTGGCGTCCGGCGGGCGTCCCTTCGTGCTGGCCGAGCATCACCCCCTGCTGCGCGAAATGGCGGTGCACCGGCTGAAGGAGGTTTGCGGTTTCTGGGAGAAGCTCGAAAAATGCCAGGCGGTGAAAGGCAAGCTTCCGGATGGGGCGGCTAAGGGCATAGCGCGTATGCTGCCCGACCCTGCGGTTCCGCGGCGGAATGTGCACCGTGTGGCGGGGTTGGGCAGCCTAGGACGCCAGCGTTTCGTGGCCCTGGCCAAGTGGCACTCCAGCAACATCGCGCGCGAGGCCAAAGCCATGGCTCCTTCGGCATGCTGGTTCGCCGCGGGCTGCAAGGGTTCCGCGCGGCTGCTGTATCAGCAGATCCTGGATACCGCGGTGCGCTGCTGCGATCCCTATGTGAAGCAGAAGGGTAAGTGGATCATACGCCGGCTGGCGCCGGATTGCTCGCGCATCGAGCTGTCCGAGCTACCCAAGGAGCGGTCCGAGATGGTGCTGCTGCACGCCATGGGGTTCGAAACAGGCAACGTGCATCTGGGCAGCAAGAACGCCCGCGCTATTCTGGCCGATCTGAAGAAGCGCGGCGCCGACTGGTTGCCGAGGGCCGCCGAAGATATGCTGAAAGCCGTGAGCCAGGATTGGAATGAGTGGCGCAAATCGCATCCGGCGGCGTAGGTCCCATTTAGGTGCAATACTGTTCACTTTGGTGGGGCAGACCATCGCCTTTCGTGGTCTGCCGCCTTCGCGAGCGCTGGCAGACGACATAAAGCGATCGTCTGCCCCACCGAAATGGCGTAAACAGTATTGTCACTTAGGTGCGCTCAAGCGCGATGGCGTCCACCAGGCCGTCGACGGTGAACACCGACGCCTCGACCGTCACCTCAATCCCCAAATCGCGCGCGGTGGCGGAGGTGACCGGACCGATGGAGGCCGCCTTCACGCCGGCCACAGCCTCCGCGCCGGCCACAGCCACCAGGTTCCGGACGGTGGACGAACTGGTGAACGTGACCCAGTCCGGCTTCCGGTCCGCACCGAAAATCGCGGCGGCCGCGACGCGCGCGCCATCGGGAACGGCCGTGCGGTAGGCTTCCACAACCTCTACCACCGCACCGCGCCGCTTCAGTTCGATGGGGACCAGATCGCGGGCCACGGCGGCGCGCGGCAGCAGGATACGCTGGCCCGCCAGATCATACGCGGCGAAAGCGGCCAGCATCCCTTCGGCTACGTAATCCTTGCCCATCAAATCCACCTTCAGGTGTAAAGCCGCGAGAGCGGCGCGAGTGGCGGGACCGATCGCGCAGATGCGCGCACGCAACGCGCGCAGGTCCACGGCGGAGCGATCCAGGCGTTCCAGGAAAAATCGCACGCCGTTGGCGCTGGTGAAGATCAGCCAGTCGTACGCGCCAAGGTTGCCGATGGCCCGGTCGAGCGGGCCGTAATCGAGCGCGGGCAATATCTCGATCGCCGGCAGTTCGATCACCTCCGCGCCCAGCGCGCGCAGCCTGGAAGAGAGCGCTTCGGCCTGGCCGCGGGCGCGTGTGACCACGATGCGCTGGCCGAACAAGGGCAGGCGCTCGAACCAATTGAGCTTGTCGCGCAGCCCCACAACTTCGCCGATGATAATGGTCGCGGGCGGTTTCAGGTCGTGCTGGTGGATCAACCCGGGCAGCGAGGCCAGCGTTCCGGCCAGGGTCTGTTGATCCGGCCGCGTCCCCCAGCGCACGGCCATGGCGGGCGTTTCGGCGGGGCGGCCGTTGGCTATCAGCGCGCGCGCGATTTCATCGAAGGCGAAGATGCCCATGAAGATGACCAGCGTCTCCGTAGTACCGATCTTGCTCCAATCGATGCCCTCGGCGTCGTGGCCGGTCACGAACGTCACCACTTTGGTGTGCTCGCGATGCGTGAGCGGCACTCCGGTATATGCCGCAATACCGAGCGGCGAGGTGACTCCCGGCACGATTTCGAAGGCCACGCCCGCGGCGGCCAGCGCTTCGGCTTCTTCCCCGCCCCGCCCGAAGATGAACGGATCGCCGCCCTTCAGCCGCACCACATTCAGGCCCTGCCGCGCGCGCTCGATCAGCATGGCGCAGATCTCTTCCTGGCTGAAGGCGTGCACGGATTTCTTCTTGCCGACATAGATGCGCTCGGCCTGCGCGGGCGCCAGATCGAGCAGCGCGGGGTTGGCCAGGTAGTCGTACAGGACGGAATCCGCGCGTTCCAGCAGGCGGCGACCCTTCAGCGTGATGAGTTCGGGATCGCCCGGCCCGGCGCCTACCAGGTAGACTTTGTTCATCCGTAGACGCTCTCCAGGATGCGGTCGGCGCCCGCTGCCAGCAGCGCTTCCCCTAACTCGCGGCCGATGCGCTGGGCGTCCGCGGCGGCGCCTTCGGATTGGTCGCGCACCAGGTCGACGCCATCCGGCGAGACGACTACCGCCTGCAGCGAAAGACGGCTGCCGGCTACGGTGGTGTAGGCGCCGATGGGGACCTGGCAGCCCCCTCCCAGGGCGGCCAGGAGAGCTCGTTCGGCGGTGACGGCCGATTGGGTGGGAGGGTGGTTCAACTGCCGACAGGCCAGGAGGCCCGAGGTACCGGTCTCAATCGCCAGCGCACCTTGACCTACGGCGGGACAGACGACATCGGGTTCCAGGATCTCAGCGATGCGGGCATCCCAACCCAGGCGTTTCAGACCGGCGGCCGCCAGCACGATGGCGTCATACTGGCCTTCATCGAGCTTGCGCAGGCGCGTGTCCAGATTGCCGCGCACCGGCTCGATCCGGAGGTCGGGCCGCACCCTGCGCAACTGCGCCGCGCGCCGCAGCGAGCTGGTGCCCAGCCTGGCGCCCGCAGGCAAGTCCGCCAGCCGCCGGCCTACCAGGGCATCGCGCGGATCTTCCCGCGCCGGAATCGCGGCCAACACCAGGCCCGCAGGCAACTCCGTCGGCAGATCCTTCAGACTGTGTACGGCCAAGTCGGCGCGGCCGTCCAGCAGGGCTTCCTCGATTTCCTTGGTGAACAGGCCTTTTGCGCCTACCTGGGCGAGCGGTACGTCGGTAATCT
>Ga0302325_10013301_pt1 | contig 17559 bp, 25 predicted proteins | sample Palsa_T0_2_FD_201948 | JGI IMG/M metagenome (GOLD analysis project Ga0302325, IMG submission 201948) | Peat permafrost microbial communities from Stordalen Mire near Abisko, Sweden - Palsa_T0_2 | ecosystem: Environmental > Terrestrial > Soil > Palsa > Peat permafrost | place: Sweden: Abisko... | reverse complement strand
ATCGGGTATTATCTCTTACGACGAACGCTAAATACAGATTATGCAGCATTAACAAGCATTATCTCATGTCTTGTCATGCAACTATATTCACTCCACCTCGGAAGAGATAATACCCGATAGCTCCGGAGAATTTCCATTTCAGATGTCAAGCTAGGATGCGTCTATAGATGATCAATGCCTCTCCACCAGGTACTCAACAGCCAAAACAAGACAACAAAGAACATTCACAGAATTATATTCCCTCAAGATACACATACTAATAGCTCCCGATCATTTCCGCCGCAATCTCCTCAGTATCTCCGCTTATCCTTCTCCGTACGCTTATCCTGTGACTTTTGACTGCATTTACTCAGCATCCTCGGGTCGATCCGCAATGCGCCATTTGGGCAACCAGTTGAGATGTTTCCATTTACTTGCATCGCCTTCCATTCCGAATGAGATATCTTTGAAGTGAATGAACGTAGCCACGACGGCAACATATGCGAAAGCGAATACACCCCATTTAGCACTTGGATGTAAATTACGCGTAAAGTGATCGAATACAAATCCTTCCACCAGGATTGCAAAGTACAATGCAGGAAGATAGTGATGGACGTACAACACACTAAAGTCAGATCATCGTGGAGGAGGATCTACCGGCCCATGATAAAGAAAGGAAGGTAATGCAATCCCCATCCGAGAAGAGGATAAATGCCAGCGAAATGAATGTGGTCGAGGTAGGCGGGCGAGAAGTCAATGTAATGACGTTGCCATCGAAGGAGGTAGATTACTGCAACAAGACCAAACACACCAATACTTGCCGTAGACGACCAAACGACGATGGGATTTCCGAGAAGGTAGTATTTGATGACTAGAGTCAATAAACATCACCAAGGATCGTACTCTTCTCATCCCAGCCACACATACGCAGACCGACATTCAGGATCGGCCATTGCCATGCTTGAGATGCGAGATCATCTTGTTTATCCGGATCAGGAACAAGGGCATTATTCGAAGTCATCATCGCAACGTTCAGATGAATGAAATCTCGGAAGAAGGGACTCTTGTATGTATTCGCGGTACTCTCCGGCACTATTGTCAGTCACGACTTTTACACGCGGCGTTACATTTCTCATTCCAATGACTCTCGACGTTCCAATGCGTATGTGAATCTTTAGGATTGCTATCCTTTGCACAGGTCACTTCAATTTGTTTGAATCCCCATTGCGGCAAGTTGACATTCGCAGCCTTCAAATAGCATCCCAAGGAAGTATGTCTAAGTCGGAAGGTAGTCATCAATGTTCTGACTCTCGAACGGTCCCTGGAGGCTAGATCCTCCACGACCTCGACAGTCCAATGATCCTTATCATCTCCAATAGTCAAATTGCCATAACAGGAGACCTCGTTCTCGCTCTTGGTGACAGGTGCGGAAACAGAGTGGGAGTGCAAATTCCTTCCAGTATGAGAGTGGATCAATCGAATGACATCCCCATCTTTAAGGAAGCGGATATCGGGGCTCTCGAGATCGTAATCAGGCTCGTATCGGTTCGTGTAGATGAGCCAATCATTGTTGGCATCCTTATGGTGGTAGCAGGTAACTTGTTGCTGCTGACTTCCTTCAGGGAATAATTGCACGTGAGAATGAAGCAAACCGCCTCCGTAGCCGGCATTTTTGATAGTGACCTTTGAACCATATGCGATTTCGAGGGGAGAGTTGGGAAGATCGGAACCTTTAAGATTGGCCTGGAACAACGAGGACATTTGAGCATCTCCAGGACCTGAATTCTCAAGGATCATGAAGTGGAGCTTGAAAGATAACATGTAGACGAACAGGGGGATCATTATGAGACACCAGACTCGAGCTGCCCAATGTCGTACATACTCGCGCTACAATTAATTAGGTAGCAGAATAGACGCACCTTTGGCATATTGAGATCGCCGAATTTATGCCAGAGATCTTCAGCGGTATAGAGACCGACAATGGCCATTCCAAGAAATCCAACCCATTTAACACTAATGTAAGTTACGGAGATTCAGGGGATCTACCTGCACACACATCCAATTGAAACTCCCGTGGTACAAAGCCAAATCCACCATTGAGGTGAGAACTCCTGTTTGCGGTAACTGTGAAACTTGACGAGCGAGAACATCGTTGTTGCAGTGAAGAAGAGCAACATCGAATCAAGCAGAATGAATCGGCTGATGGTAGCATAGGAGTTTTCTATTGATCAACTTAGTTGAGATGGGCAAATACCACAGAGAACCATAAGTGTTACAAGATACGTCGCTTGTTTGGAGTAACCCAAGGTACGCGCAGTATAGAACACCAAAGGGACACATAGAATTCCGAAAACCGCGTTGAAGACTCGCATGAAGACGTAGTTGACTTCTTCGGGGTATACTTCACCAGATTTGAACTCGAAAGATCCATTATAGCCAGCCATGTATCCAGAGAGACCAACCAACATCTTTCCAAGAGGGGGATGGACCTATACACGTCAGTTCGCAATTAGGAGATATTACATCAAAATAGAATTCTCGCTTCAAGTAATGCGAGCCAAACTTGCCAAAACTAGCCGTCAGACTTTCGCCACAGCGGGAGTTACTGAGCTTCATCCCAAGTAACGATGTTGCTCTTCTCAATTCGGTACAGTCTCGTGAAGAACGACAACAGCGTGAATATCAGCGCGAGGACGTGATCTGTCATATCATCCGCAATAAATCCCTAATGAAACGTGTCAATCTCATCCCAATTGAAAGTGGCGAAATACCTTATTTGACTGAGCCAGGAACACTTTCTTCGGAGCCGTAGGCGTGGAACCTCCATTATACGCTGCATTTCCCGTCACGGGCTCCGGATCCGTGAAGACGTCGTTCGCGGAGGGTGGGCCTTTACGTTTCTTGGCCGTGTCGTGCGGGATTCCCGTAGCTACAGCGTTCGCACTCATCCTTGAGGGCCGTGCGGATCTCAGACGTGGATTGATTTATCGCGCACGAGCAGTCGAACGAACCGAATGGATTGATGATTGTGACGTGGAGAACACGACTCGGGGCGATTTTTCGTTTTGTGCTGAGCTGGCGGTGATCCCTTGCGTCCTGGCAAGGGAAATGAACGACTTGGCCCGTATTCGAATCGTGGGCGCGTCGAGGAATTACCTCAGCGTGCATGACGACTTGGTCCATCGACAAAGCCAACAGCAACAACAGCCGAAACGACAACAGTGTGCCTCAACGGGTATCCTGATGAATCCCATGGCGAAGTCTGTTTGCGGAAACGATGTTGGTTGAACATCAGCGTCGCGGTGGGCTTACCTGAACCCAACCACTGCTGGAAACTTCCACGCGGACTAATGTTACTCCGCCCTCAATATAGGCGTCCTTCCCTTCGGGTCGGCCGGTCTCCTTGACCCGCTTGTCTGTGGGTGTGGGGCCCTAATTATAACTTACGGTCCCCCTCCAGAACGTCAAGCGGCCAATTCTTTCATCACGAAACCGTTGTCCAGTCTGGTGTATTTGTCTTCTAAAGCCTTGTGCTCAGATTCATTTCCTTACTAAATTGGATGCCATCATGTTTTTAGTAAACATCTAAATATCCTTCTACTTGACTGCTAAAGTATTGTCCTTTAAGGTCGATGTTGCGTCTGCATTGTAGCTGCCTCAAATTGGTTTGAATCCCTTCCATTATAATACATACTAATGCCTGTAGATATTGAAATGCTGTACCGTAGACGCTAGAGTTGGCATGGGGCCTGGAGAATGCTAGCGCTAGCTGAAGCCGCTAGCTGGAGGCTGGAGGCTGGACCTGGAGCGACGACCTGGAGCGACGACCTGGAGCCTGGAGCCTGGAGCGTTGAATTAGCATACAGTAGAAAATCCGTAGCTTCTGGTTGGCTGATTAGGTCATCAAATCCCAGTCATAATGTTACGTAATTGATGGTTCTCAATCCTCTCCCTCCACTCCGTTACGGTCGAGGAGACACTGGATGTTTGCTGTCTAGAGAGATTCCCAAAAAATTCGATGAGAGAGCCACGAGTTCAAACAATGATGACGATGTTGCTCGAATGAGTAAATGGTTTAGTGCGGGCCATTGAAATATTGGAAATATTGCCCTAGCCTCGAGACGGATTTGATAGCCGGGGAAGGATCACCGCGCTCAGGTACACCAACCAAAATCGCATGATACTATCCTCTCGGATCCCTTCCGGGACATTCTACACTGCTCTCACTCTCATCACACTATTCTAATGCTGTGCTACACAGCCCCCGGCTCCCTATCCTGGATATAGCAATTTAGTGTATTGCCGGCACCACAAGCCGGGTGAACGGATATTGGTGATAATCTCTCTTCTCATTACGCCACGGGCGCAAAACAATCCTGCGGGCCGGCCCGAACTGCCTCAACTACTGGCTAATTCAGATCAGTTCCGGACTAGAGGCTTTAACGCTCGATCCCTTATCGACTTCTGGGATCAATGTACGCGCCAGATGGAATTTACCCGTCTGCCCACCACGGTCTCGGATTGAATGGGCTGGATCAACGGAGCCGGACTTTCTAAAAGGACGTGGGGGTCAATGGACGTGGAACAATGGACGTGGGCTCGATGGGTTCCCGATGGGAGATACAGGAAGGATCCGACCTGTCGTACTCATCTGATGAATGGATAAGTGCAAAGACTCTTTCGTCCGAACAATTAGATGATGGGGTAGACTTGCGATGCAACTATTAATATTGGTCCCAATGAGAGCCAGTTACCCGGCTATCTTATTTAATAATTAGCCATAGTCCGTGCAACGCAATGCGAAATTAGATTCTAGCAGAACGCAAGAACGATGGACCGTGCCGCGGGCACATATTGCTGCAATTATTAGTGGAGAGACGGATGGGTGTATCATGTGCCTGGAAGATGACGCTAGAGTTTGCTGGTGCGCTGATCAGCTTTGCCCGGAGCGGTATGGCGTGGGCTGAGCGAGGTGATTGGCTGGTGCGTGGCGCCGGACCAAAGCGAGTGACGAGTGGCGGACGAACGGAAGTGGATCATCGGACTTTTCCCAGCGACCATCGATCGACCGACCACCACCTTACCTAGCTGCACGCGGGGGGAGCCGAGTCAGCAAGCGGCAACGACCAAGGGCGACTGGAGCAACGGCGGACTGCCACCGATAAAATATAAAGTACTTAATACGGGCTGCGAGATGTCATCCTCGTCGTCCTCAAACTCGTGGACACCGCCAGACAGACGCGCTCTGAGAACACAGCCCTCGCAACTACAGTATTATCCACCCTGGGCGCACGGCTCAGCAGATCCTGCCCCTGAACAGCGCAGACATCCTTCGATCGAAAGTCTCACGCCCCAGCAGCAGCAGTTGTTCCAAGCATACCTCCACGGAGTACGTTCCGGACATATTCCAATGCCAAGTGTCGCCATGCCCAGTCAGGTCAGCAAGACCCAGCAACAGGGAAACCACAGTCGGACGATCTCAGATGCAAAGAAGGGAGTGACTTATGCTGGACAGGATGAGTTAAAGAAGCTGCCAATACCAACTCTCGAAGAGACGTGTGAACGATATCTACAATCAGTCAGACCGTTCCTGGTACGTCGGACCATTCCGCAGATTAATTTTTAGAGTGACCGAGAATTCCAAGACACAGCGAGTGTGGTCAATGATTTCAAGGAACGAGAGGGACCTTCCCTGCAGAAGAAATTGATCAAGTACGCAGAGAAGAAATCAAGCTACATCGAGCAGTTCTGTACGTTCCCACTGTTTTCACAGCTAACATTTTCGTAGGGTACGATTCATATCTCAACTTCGACAATCGTATAACCCATTTTCAGGAGTAACTAACGTCACAGCCGTTGTCCTCAACTTGAACCCCTTCTTCCTCCTCGAAGATGATCCAACTCCTGCTCGCAATGATCAAGTCACCCGCGCCGCATCTCTCACCATCTCAGCTCTATCCTTTGTCCGTGCTCTCCGAAGGGAAGAACTGCCACCTGACAACTTTCGAGGCAAACCACTATGCATGGTACTTGTATTCATGTGATTATGCTGATCGTAGTACCAATACTCCCGTCTGTTTGGAACCTCTCGAATCCCTACCAACACAGGTTGTGTGATGGAAACAGACATCTCCTCAAATCATATCCTCGTCCTATGTCGTTCTCAATTCTACTGGTTCGATGTCTTGGATGCCAACTCAGATGTCATCATAACCGAGAAAGATCTCGCTTCAAACTTCAAAGCAATCATCGAAGACGCCCAAGCAACGCCAGTTAGAGAAGCCGCTCGAAGTGCCGTTGGAGTTCTTTCTACCGAGAACCGACGGATATGGGCTGGATTACGAGAATACCTTCTCAAAAATGATCATGAACATGATGTCCCGCCCAACAGAGAGAGTCTCCAGATTGTAGATTCAGCTCTGTTTGTTCTGTGTTTGGATGACACGGAACCTGTTGGGGCGGCAAAAGTTGCTGCGAATGTACTGAGTGGGAGTTATCGTCTCGAGGACGGAGTACAGACTGGAACATGTACCAACAGATGGTACGATAAACTACAAATCATCGTCTGCAAGAACGGAAGTGCTGGGATCAACTTTGAACGTATATCCCGTCAGATGTGTGATTCTAACTTATAGACACCGGTGTAGATGGCCATACAGTCCTACGATTCGCCTCAGATATCTACACAGACACAATCCTCCGCTTCGCACGAAGTATCAATGCCGCAGCCCCCACACTCTGGGCGTCCAACTCGCCCGACCCAGCAAAACGCGATCCCGAGTCGTTCGGCGACGTCGACACCACTCCCCACAAACTAGAATGGATCCTCACCCCGCAACTCGCGACGGGGATCCGTTTCGCAGAAACTCGTCTTTCCGATCTCATCCTCCAAAACGAAACCGAAGTCCTTGAATTTACTGGCTACGGTAAAAATTTCATCACCTCCATGGGATTGAGTCCCGATGCGTTTGTCCAGATGGCCTTCCAGGCCGCTTATTATGGATTATACGGTCGTGTTGAACCCACTTATGAACCGGCTATGACGAAGGCGTTTCAACACGGTCGGACAGAAGCTATTTTCTCTGTTTCGCAGGAGAGTTTGGATTTCGTGCAGACGTTCTGGGGTGATGTATCCCCTGCGATTAAAGTCAACGCATTACGAAAGGCCTGTGATCGACACGTGCAGACCACGAAAGATGCAGGACAGGGTAAAGGTCATCACAGACACTTGTATGCCTTGTTCTGTATTTGGGAGAGGGGATTGGAGTCGGGGTCTATGTCCCCGGGATCGGAGATCGAGTCGCCGAAGGAAATTGTCAAGAATGGGAGTGACGGTGGGACGGTGACCGAGGCGAGTGTTTCGATGACGATCCCGGGGTTGGCGGATAGGGGAGCTAGTCCTACGGGGAGCTCAAGGGGAGATGATCTCCCTGGAATATACGCTGATGTTGCCTGGGAGAAGATGGGCAATATTATCTTGAGCACGAGTAATTGCGGGAATCCGTCGTTGCGATTATTCGGTTTTGGACCCGTTAGTGCTGATGGTATATCCAAGTGAAGAACACATTACTGATCTGTAGGATTTGGATTGGGATATATTATCAAGGATAATGGGATCTCAGTATGTGCATCAAGTAAACATCGACAAACCCAGCGATTCGTGATGCTCCTACAAGATTATCTCAACGAAATCAAAGGTCTACTCAAACAGACCACGCAACGTAAACAGCAATACCGTCCCGGAGACGATATCCGCAAACCGGCTCGTCTCGGAAAGATGATTTCCGTCACAAAGACTTTATCCGGCTCTTCCGAGGGCTCCGATGACGAGGACACTGAAATGGGAGGATACGGATACTTTGATGTCGGAAGTATGGCCAAATTGATCAGGGACCAGGAACGAAAAGCGGAACAAGAAATCGGCCGATCAGGCGACGACGTCGCAAAAGCACGTCGTCGAGCAGCTATCGGAAGACGATTAAGGCTAGCTGAATACTAGTACACATCGCATGTAGGGAGCAGTTTTGGGGGCAAATTAGTCATTATATCTTGGGGAGTAACATAGTTAGGCAAAAGCAATGATACACATGGGGACTTTCATTCAATCTCTATGCCATACTACATCCCAACAACACACAGTGAACTTCAATCCACGAACGCCCGGAATCCAAACTTACTCTGATATTACATGTATTTGATAATGCAGTCAAGCAACGACTCTCACTCCCACGCACGGTAATCGCCACGTTTTGTTCCCCATTAAACCTCTTAACCAGCCTATTCCCATCGCCATCGATCGATTATCTGCCGGCGCTCGTGCAGCGAAGATGTTCCCGTTATTCAAGTCCAGGAGACACCTGTCAGACCAATAACATGATGTCGAAAGCAATGTGATAATGATAATGCTACAGTAGATACTACCACTCAGTATTTCTTCCCAGTCTATGCTGGTGTAGAGCAAGTACCATGGCCGATGCGCGAATGCAAAGGATATCGCGAGAAGCAAGACAAAGTAAGGCGATGCAGAAGACGATAAAAACAGTCTAGTACGACAGGTTAGTCGATACCCGCAAAGGGCACATACATCGGCAGGAAGTGACGCAGACAATACATCGAATGGTTCGCTATTTTGACTGGCGATTGGGAAGCCGGCGTGGATGCAGGCTTACTGGAGACAGTGAAGAAGACAAGAGCAGAAAGGAGATGCGAGGTGCGTGGGAAGGGGCCAGTAAGCGGACAGCGAAGGACAAAGGGCGCAACGTTGCTCAGCGATGCAGGAACGGCTAAGAATCGCCTCTTTTCTATTTCTGGTAAAATGACAGGGGTGTGTCCGCATGTCTTGTCTGGAAAGTCGTTTCGGTTCGGGTATCTCCGGGATATTGACTACGGAAACATCCGGAACAGCAACACGTTCTCATCTGACTACCTTGAATAACAATGTGCTCTCCGAGCAACATATGAATGCAAAATATCTATTCCGCAGTGCTATCGGTACTCTGTAGTCACTCTTTGGGTGGTGGAAATGGGGTTTTGTCTACAAGAGTCACGATCTCCAGTCCTCAAATCTGACTTTTCCTTTGGCACTTAGACCTGTCGCATTATGCTCCGGAAACCCATTCAAATAAAAGAGTTTGAGCCGTGGGATATACAAGCGAGGCCCGTGTTTCATTCGATGTAATCTCAAGCCCACTTGAGTCCGATCATCACCTAAAAGTTCAAGAAAACCAGGCCACTCATCCCACTTTAATTGCCGCAGACATACACACCGCGAATACTGTTGTCCGTTTATTGTATTAGCTCATTGTAGATGTCTGGGCTCGAATATAACGACCGCGCTGCCCCCTTTGACACCACCCGGGCACCACCCGACTACGCCACGATGTTTCCTGAGTTATTTGCTGTGCATGTAAGGGAGCTGCGGCTCGACCAGGAAACACAGATCGTTGAAAACAGCAAGTCGTATATTTATCAATACAAGGATCACTATGCCGCATCGATAAGGCGAATCGATGCTCTCAAAGAGATCGAAACAATGCGTTCGCTTCGGGAGCTATCGATTCCAGTGCTCGGCTATGTGCTCGGGAATGACGGTTGGGACATTGGATATATCATGCCCTTGGCGTCCTCCGTACCGACAAATGGCTCCATCGCTCAGAAACGCGACTTTATGAACCAAATGATTATGCTTGTGGAAGGTCTGCATAAGCAGCGAGTTTTACACGGAGATATCAAGCTTGCCAACTTTCTGTTTTACAACCAACGGATCTGGTTGTGTGATTTCGAGGAAAGTCAAAGCATAGACAACCCTGGCCCACCATTGAGCGCAACGCAGAGGTACCGTCCTCCGTGGCGTGTCCGAAAAGAGCTCTGTGAGGACACAGACCCACCTCTCTCCATCGACGATGATTGGTACGGCCTAGGCCTCAGTATCTGGGAGTTGTTTACGGGACACCTTGTCTACGAGGATCTAGATGGGGTGGAAGTGGAAGAAGGTTATATTGTGGAGGGATATGTGGTCGATGTTGAGGAAGCCGCCGATCCAGAAGCGGTCGCAACAATTTGGCGATATATTCGGGAGGGGAGCAGAGGTTTGATGGGACCAGAGAGTCCGGTGTATAGAGTTACGGGGCCACCTCATGAAGGTCTTTCAACAAGTCAATATTTTCGTGGACTAGAGGCTCGAATCGCGCAACGGATATTGCGACAGGAGCCGTCTGTAGTCCCTTGGAACAATGCATGAGTACACAGACGGATCGTTCTGAAGCCCACTTTTGATCTGATCATGTTGATGCGCCCTGAAAATCGCATCTGAAACTAATGTCTCTAACGTTGAAACTCCGACCTGGATCATACCATGCCGCCAACCGCGTCTATCTTTTGTTCCAGACCCAAGTGAAGAAGCAGGACAGGCCGTAAGCATATACCGAGCGTATCCTCAAAACGTCTCCATACCCATGTGGACATCTGAAACTAAAGATGGCACCCTCCTCGTGTATATCCCGAATCTGTTCTGGGATCGTCCACCCCCGAGCCCAACGCTGTCCTGTCCCTATGAATATATGGACTGGACCTACCCCGAAGAACATCAAGTCTGCGAACTGGGTCCAGGCAACTCACCAGCGGCAGTCGAGGAAGAGCAGGATGGTCAGACAGGAGAGTTTAAGAGAACTCGCTATCCAAAGGCAAAAAAGCGGGTGGATCATCGGCGCCGGGTGTTAAGGAGGAATGCAAAGAAATGGCTCCAGCAGATAAGGCTTGAACGGGGATAAATCACCAGGAGGGAGCGTTCACATTACGGGGAAAGGAAACGGTTTCTGCGTCAGATAAGTAGAAAATGTTTAGAGGCCGTTTGGTCAAGATAGTAATACCACTTTCATCGTGGGATGTTCGGTGCCTAGCGCGACAGCGCCCGTGTTCTTCCGACGGTCTTTCCCATAGGCATGCATAAGACATTCCGAAGAGCCATTATTGAACGAGAACTAACCTACTGCCCATTTCCATGCTGGTCATTATATCCCTGCCAATCACCCTGCTGACCTCCATACCCGCCATTAAACCCCTGCTGGCCCTGCTGGCCCTGCTGGCCCATCCCCTGTCCCTGTCCCTGGCCCCCCTGCTGCGCCGCAAACTGCTGCTGAAAAAAAGCCTGCATCTGAGGCGGCATCATAAACGGCGGAGGAAACATCCCCTGCCCCTGTCCCCCCATTCCTGGCACCATCGGAAACGGCGGCATCCCCTGCATTCCCTGTCCCTGGTCCCCAAACCTCTGTTGCTGCCCCGAATCATCATACCTTCCTCCGCCGGTATCTCCTTGCCGCTGTGACCCCTCATCCCTTGAGCCTCCGCGCCCTCTTCCGCCGCCGGGTTTCCCGCGAAAGAGAACTTTTTGTGAGATTGCTTTACTGGATACGCCGGCGCCAATTTCGATATCGGGTTCTTCGAGGATCATGCCCGGTTCCAGGGGTCGGCCGCCGGTGCCGCCGTATTCGGCTGTGACGACCCACTTTTTGTCAGCGTCCGTGAGTCGTGAGATCGGAATGATGGAGATTCCACTGGCGTAGTCACTGCAATCGCGGGGGCCGAATCCAACGCCATATTTCGTCTACTCGTCAGCAAGTGTACACATTACAGTGGACTTTGGGACGAGTGGGTTATTTAAAAAAGCAAGGGATGAAGGAGGTCTGTACCCGTATGGTGGTGTCTTCAACGGAGAAGGCTTCCATTCCTTCTCGGGCTTGAACCGCCCCGTCACGAGTATACATTTTAAGGAACGCACATCTCTTTTCAAGGTTCATGATAATACTCTGAACACGCCCGAATTGAGAGAAATATCCCCTTAATTTATCTTCCGTGATCCTCTGTGTGACCCCACCCACAAACAACGTCCTACTCAATACTACACAAATCAGCTTTAGGTCCTAAAGGAAAGAGGGAGGAAATACCTCTTATACGATCAGGTTTGAGGGAATCATCCCACTCGATATAGCGGGGTTTGAACTCCTGTTGGGCACGTAGCGGAGACCGAGATCGATGAGGAGGACTGCGTCTCCGGGGCGGAGGAGGCGACCGACTTCGAGAGGGTGAACGCCGTCCGCCTGGCCCTCCACGGTATTCATCATAGGAAGGAGACCGTCGACGACGTTGTGAGGGAGGGGAATTGAAACTATCTCGACGGCCACGACCTCTTCCGCGGCCCCGGGGAGGGGACATCGACCGCGAACGGGAGCGACGGTAGGGAGGTGGAGAGCGTGATCTGGAGGGCGATCTTCGACGATCTCGCCCGCGGGGAGAGAGTGGGAAGGATTGTTGAGGAGGGGGGATTTGTGTTGTTGGTTGTGGTTGAGCTTGGCCATTTAGGATGGCGGCGATTTGATCGATTGGGACACCTTGTTGGACTAGTAATTGTATAATGGCCAGTTTCTGAGTGTCCAGAGCCGGAGGCGCCGCCGTTTGACTGAAATTAGATAAAATCTAAGGGAGAACTTACGCTGTGGTTTGGGGTAGTAATGAGGCTAATGCTGCTAAAGGATTTACTGCAGGCTGTGATGGTGGTAGGGGTGCCGGTAGAGGTGCTTGAGCCCGAATAGCAGCTTGTTGTGGTGGCGATTTGATGTTCCTGAATCGAGGATCTACATTCGACATTGCCGTATTTTGATTCGCAAATGACCCACCACCAGCAACTGTCGAAGTAACTGTATTTGTAGCCGGAGCAGCTGCCGGAGCAGCTTTTGCCATCGCAGCCAATGCAGAGAGTACTGAGGCCGCATCTGGTGGATTAGGACTCGCTGGAGCGGGATCTAAATATATTAGGAATATGTCTTATAGTTAAAGTTTGATGGTACCGTTGACAGGGACAGGCGGTGGAGGAGGCGGAGGTGTGCCCACTGGAGTCGTCGATTCCACCTCCATCTTCTGTCGAAATTCCAGGATAATATCATCGGGGAAGGTCTTTGATCGTTGCCAAATATCTAACAACTTTTTTATCTTGTCCTATAATTTCACACTCAGTCATCCGTCCACACAAAATAATGGGGGAAACAAGGAAGGAGGACGGAAGTTAACACTCGGACGAACAAAACCATAGAAAATATATGTTTTTTGAAAAAATGTGTATTTCCTAACGTTCCTTTTCTTTTGTGTTTTAAAGATGTTTAAAGCAATTACCTTTTGTGAATCCGGGGCATGTTGCAGGATATCATTCATTAAGCTTGGCAGGACACTGGTGATATGACGGAGTCCACCTGCAAAGGTACGGTCATCGGTGGTGGTGGAGATATCTTGTCCCTGACGACGGGCTTGTTCTTGGTATTGACGGGCGATAGAGTCTACAACGTACAATACACCAAGTTTATGTGTCCCGGGCGATAAACGGAAATGTTTATACAGTTGAGTTACAAATTGGGCATTATCCTACATGTTAGAGGTATTTCGCATGATGAGTCCGAGGAGGTGTGTACCTTGATATTTTGCACGGCCAGTTTGGTGAGTTCTTGGACTTTTGAGCCTGATACTCCGGGCGGTTTTGTCCCCAGAAGACTTTCGAGGGTCTTCTCGAATTGAGTTAACGCAGTCATGCTTGCTTTGATAGTTCTGCTGTATACGCACAAGACCTTGGAAGATAGGTTTGTAGGACCCGTTTACTTTACTCGCTCGAACAGTTTACTCTAGGAGGAGAAATGTCCACGAATCCACTGTCTCTCGGCAAGAAAGAGATTATCCGTAATACTACCCGGTTACAGGAATTTACGTTACTGCGTTTTAAGAGATGGATCGCTTTATAAGGACGAGACAGACGTAGAGTGAGCGAGAGTGCTTTAAGTGTGTAGAGTCCCCCAGCTTAGAGAACGGAGTTGACTGGTGCGACAAGAGTCTATGTATTTCAGAGGGACGGCCCTCGGTTCCTCAAACACAGACAGCAAGGCAGTTGAGGATGATGTTTGATCCCGTTGCTGGGACACGTTACGGGTTATAACAGCAGGACACTGTACAAATGGGACAGCGAGTGGTGAGGTGTGGTGGTCGCAGCAGCGAGTGCTGAACGTTTTGACTGGGCGTGCGACTCTCCCTCAGACTTGTTTGCGTGAGTGTGTGTGTGTGTGTGTCCCCAAGCAATTTTCAGTGTGTGTCAGTCGTGGTGTGAGATCCACTGCCAAATAAATGTCTTCCATTCAGCTTGTTCACACCCGCCAACGTGGTAGCGAGCGCTGAGTCAGCGCAAGCCGTGGTCCCGCGCAGCCACTGACGGAGCACTCGGAACCAGAGATCGGCCTTGCGTGGGTAATTCCGCCTGTCCTTTCGTGCCGGGCACACATAATATTTCATTACAACAAAACTTTTTCCCAGTCCACCTTTAAAAGCCCCCAAGCAACCACGCACCCCCAGTGCCTGTTTCGCTCTCTCACCACAACAATGCTCCGTCAAACTTCATTGCGTATCGCACGCTCAAATATCCTGGTATGTCTCGCCTGCTTTCGTTGCAATCAATTGTCCAGAGAGCTTATCTGCGTAGAGAAATGCTGTGTCGCCCGCTACAAAGGCCACCGCCCTTCGATACTCGTCTGCAAAGGCTACGGTACGTAATCTCAATTGACCTTTTTGGATCAATATGCTGATTGTATGGGTAGTCATTGAAAGATACCCTGGCGGAAATAATTCCCCAGGAGCAGGAGAAGGTGAAAAAACTCCGCAAGGAGCATGGCAATAAATCTCTCGGTGCTGTGACAATTGATATGGTCTACGGTGGTATGCGTGGAATCAAGGGTACCTGCCAATGGTAATGGAGTTAATCGTAGGTCTGGTATGGGAAGGTTCCGTGCTTGATGCGGAAGAGGGTATCCGATTCCGAGGCAAGACTATTCCTGAATGTCAAAAGGAACTCCCCAAGGCCCCTGGAGGAGGTGAGCCTCTTCCAGAAGGCCTCTTCTGGCTTCTTTTGACCAACAAGGTATTCAATTCTATACTACAAACATTGACAATAGGTCCCCTCAGAGCAACAAGTCCGGGATTTGTCTGCGGAATGGGCCGCACGCTCAGATATCCCCAAATTCGTTGAGGAACTCATTGACCGATGTCCCAGCGACCTGCACCCCATGGCACAATTCTCTCTCGGTATATCTGCCCTTCTGACCCAACTAATTACTAGCCGTCACTGCATTGGAACAACAATCCACGTTTGCCCAGGCCTACGCCAAGGGTCTCGATAAGAAAAAGTACTGGGAATACACTTTTGAAGACTCCATGTCTTTGATTGCCAAACTCCCTGCCATCGCCGCCAGAATCTACCAGAACGTATACAAGAGCGGCAAGATGCCGTCGATTGTCAAGGACAAGGATTACGGATACAATCTCGCCCATTTGATGGGATACAGCGAGAACGAGCAATTCGTCGAGTTGATGCGATTGTACCTGACGATCCACACGGATCATGAGGGTGGCAATGTCTCGGCGCATACAACCCATTTGGTTGGCTCGGCATTGTCGAGTCCGATGTTGTCTCTTGCTGCTGGATTGAACGGTCTGGCTGGGCCGCTACACGGTCTTGCCAACCAGGAAGTCCTGAGATGGATCATGCAGATGAAGGATGAGGTTGGAACGAATGTCTCCGACGAGACCATCAAGGATTACATCTGGTCTACTCTCAAGAGCGGCCGTGTCGTCCCTGGCTACGGACACGCCGTTCTCCGCAAGACCGATCCCCGATACATGGCCCAACGGTATCCCTATCTACCTGTAATAATCTAATCTCAGGGAATTCGCATTGAAACATCTACCAGATGATGAACTCTTCAAACTTGTCTCCCAAGTATACACCCTCGCCCCCGGCATCCTCAACGAACTCGGAAAAGTCAAGAACCCCTACCCCAACGTGGATGCCCACTCCGGAGTTCTGTTGTACCATTACGGTCTGAAAGAAATGAACTTCTACACCGTCCTCTTCGGCGTCTCCCGAGCCCTCGGAGTCCTCCCTCAACTCATCTGGGATCGGTACCTCCCTTGTCCCTCTTGCTTGATCTCTATCCCATTCTATCCCATTCCGTGAAACTTACCCCCCCTTGTCCCAGACTATCCTTCCTGCGCGTGTCATTATCTTGATGCTGACTATAGTGCCCTTGGCCTGCCAATCGAACGTCCCAAGTCCTTCTCGACCGAGAAATTCATCGAAATGGCACCCAAACTCCAAGCCGTCTAATTCCTCCAACGTTGTTTGCAAGGGAACACTCAAATTGTATTTTAGCAGTATGATGTGTGATGTGGAAGCATGCTACGATCATTTCGTCTCATCTCAGATAGATAAAAACTCAACAGGCAATCAATTCGCTATGAGGGTATCCTCTACTTCTTCTGCACCTGACCGTGCTATCCCTGTCAACAAATCTCTAGCCATCTTATCCTACGTGAACCAGAATTAAGTGTGTGTTTCGTTGGAGTTGGTTTGCAAGGGTGTTATATTGATCCGTTTTCTTCGACTTGTGCAGGTTGGCCGTAGAGGATTTCGCAGACCAGACCGGCCGGAAGATCTAATACCCCGTTCGTCCCTCGCGATTTATCTTTCTTTGGCTCGGTCGTTATTCTCGCATACGAGTCTGCATAAGCATCAAAGACAGAAGAAAGGGGAGGTAGGGGGATTACCAGTGATACATTCCAGGCTGTTGAAAGAGGGGGTCACGGCGCGGTTATACCCCTGCAAGGCGGCGAAAATATAGACCAGCGTGATGACTGCGAGACTGGGAATGGCTACTGCCCACCATCTACGGTCAGTGTGTATTCGTTGAGGGTGGTACCGGTCAGGATAGTAGTAAACGCCAATGAAATGTAACCACCTGGACGGCAAAAAGGCCCATCCCACATACAACACTACCCATCAACTTGGCTCAGAACCTTGTACGCAAAACAACAGCCCAATTCAAGACACAGAAACCAAAGAACTCTTGAATCACTCTTTCGGGGCATTAAGGCGACTTACACAAACCAACAGTACTGCCAAGGTACAAAGCAAACCCATAAAACTCATTCGTGCCCACTGCGCCAACATCATTCTTCCCACTCTGATGCTGCGCGAATTCACTTGCCTTGGCAATTGCACTCTCATCATCACTTGATTCAGGCGTGGTGGCCACGCTGATGGGTCCCTCTCGGGAGGGCGCGCGCGAAAAACTAGATGGATAGTGCCATTGTGGTTTGAGCAGCTCGGTGAAGGAGGGAGACGGCGGAAGGCGGTACGGGCGGCCGTAGAAGGGCGGGCTCAAGATCGAGTCTTGCAGTAGGTGCAGGTCTGTGGGAGGGTCTTGTTGTGGGAGAGTCGGCGGGGTGGTGTGTAGGAAGGACTGGAAGGAGCGGGAGCGTTTCATTAGGATTAAGGGACGAGAGAGGCAAGATTAGGGGGGGGAGCTTTGGGTGGTGGTGATCCTTGACCCTGCCCTGCCCTGTGTGAGACAGCAGAACCTGTCGATCATCCATTTTTACTTACTCACTCCCTTGAACCTCCTCCTCCCTTATCGCACAGGTCATGGCCCATGGCCCCCCCAAAGGCAATCATCTTCCTCGGCGCCCCCACAGCAACCCAAGCCATGCAATCCTGGC
>Ga0302325_10013300_pt1 | contig 17560 bp, 20 predicted proteins | sample Palsa_T0_2_FD_201948 | JGI IMG/M metagenome (GOLD analysis project Ga0302325, IMG submission 201948) | Peat permafrost microbial communities from Stordalen Mire near Abisko, Sweden - Palsa_T0_2 | ecosystem: Environmental > Terrestrial > Soil > Palsa > Peat permafrost | place: Sweden: Abisko... | reverse complement strand
AGCGTTTCCGGACTCCGGACGAGCTGCTGAAGGCGATGCCCACGATAACAGGCGCTGTCGAGGCACGGCGTCGAATCACTCCTCAGAGCCTGGACAAGACGCCTTCAACCGCTTCGCGCGCCGGTTCACGCAGGGTGCCAGCACGACTGGGGCCAAAGAAAATTTCAATAGCGAGATTGCCCGTTACAGGGAGCGATGTCTTCGGTCGAGAGGAAGATATTGCTTTCCTGGACGATGCATGGGCAAACCAACAGGCCAATGTTGTCACCATTGTTGCCTGGGGCGGAGTCGGAAAATCGACGCTGGTCAACCATTGGCTCCGGCGAATGGCTGCTGAACACTATCGTTCTGCGCAACTCGTATTTGGCTGGTCTTTTTACAGACAGGGCACCGGTGGCGAGACTTCGTCTGCCGATGAATTTCTTGATGCCGCTCTTCACTGGTTTGGCGATCCAGATCCACGGCTCGGAACGGCTTGGGAGAAGGGTGAAAGATTAGCGAAACTGATTTCACGTCGTCGAACCTTGCTGGTTTTGGACGGCCTGGAACCGCTACAAAATCCGCCGGGGCCACAAGAAGGAAGGCTACGTGAGTCATCCCTCCAGGCGCTCTTGCGGGAACTCGCTGCCTTCAATACGGGGCTTTGCGTCATCACCACGCGGACGGCGGTCGCTGATATTGCAGATCACGAGCGTACCTCAGCCCTTCGTCGTGACCTGGAACAACTATCCAGCGATGCCGGTGCCAAGCTGCTCCGAGCGCTGGGCGTCAAGGGAGATGAGGCTGAGTTACGCAGTGCCAACGACGAGTTCAGTGGCCATTGTCTGGCTCTCACGCTCTTAGGCAGTTATTTGACAGATGCTTACCATGGAGACATTCGTCGCCGCGAGGAAGTATCATCGCGCCTTGCTCAGGACTTACGACAGGGAGCCCATGCCCGAAAAGTCATGGAATCTTACCAAACTTGGTTTGGAGAGGGCCCGGAGCTGGCGATCCTTCGGATGTTAGGTCTGTTTGATCGGCCCGTGGACGAGCAGGCGTTTAGTGCTCTGGTGAAATCGCCTGCGATTCCCGGCCTAACAGAGTCATTAACTGATTTGCTCCCTACCGAATGGCAAACGATTCTTGCCAAGTTAAGAAGAGCACGACTTCTCGCCCGAGGAGATCTGCACAAGCCTGGACAACTCGATACGCATCCTCTGGTTCGCGAATACTTTGGCGAACAGCTCCGGAGTCAACAAAGGGACGCGTGGAAGGAATGTAATAGGCGGCTCTACGAATATTATCAAACGCTTGCGCCGCAATTGCCGAATGGTTTCAGGGAGATGGAGCCACTTTTCTCAGCCGTTATCTGCGGCTGCAATGCCGGTCTGTTTCGCGAGGCGCTGCATGAAGTTTATATGCCCCGGATTCAACGGGGGAATGCCTGCTTTGCGGCTAACGTTCTTGGAGCGAGAAGGCCATTGCTCTCTGTTTTAGTTCATTTCTTCGAACGCGGACGCTGGGGATCGCTGGTCGAAACAGCCGTCGAAGGACAGAGTCTCACTGCGGAAGATCAGCTCTTCATCCTCATGCAGGCGGGACTGTACTCATCCGCCATGCGAGGATCGGGAGCACCGGAGATGGGCATTTGTTACGAGCGCGCCGAGTCCTTGTGTCATTCGCTTGGTCGTCCCCTGCTCCTGTATTCGGTACTGATAGGTCGGTGGCTCTATTCCTTCCACACGGACAAGATGACGGCAACAATGCAGATTGCCAAACGAGTTTACTCACTGGCGCAGGAACAGAATGACGCTGCGCTAATGATTGGAGCCTATCGCGTTTTGGCAGCCACGTTCTGCTGCATGGGCGATTTCGAGACGTCGCGACAATACGCGATGCATGGTCTTCAGATTTGGCGCTCGGGAAGTGCACAGTCCCCCGTCGAAGAGGTCCCCGCGCAGGTCGTCGCCTGTCTGTGCCATAGGGGCTGGTCCGAGTGGCATCTCGGAGAGATCGCCTCTTGCCAAGCAACCACAGCGGAAGTGATCTCATTAGCAAAGAAGCTGAATGATATGAGCGTATTAGCCCTGGCACTGTTTCAGGCCGGGCTTGTTGGCCACTTTGAGCGCGATCCTGCGGAAGTGGAACGCTGTGCATCGAAGATGATTGAACTGTCAACGCGTCACAATTTTGCCTTTTGGCGGGCTGCAGGAGAGGTTTTGCGCGGTTGGGCGCAAAGCATTTCCGGCAGTACCGCAGTAGGCATCGCGAGGATCGAGCAGGGAATAAGAGACATTCGTGCGACCGGTACGGTGGTGGACGTGCCGTATTGGCTCGCACTCAAGGCTGAAGTCTTGCACCTTGCGGATCGTACTTCCGAGGCCCTTGAGGCAATCACGGAGGCAGAAGCACTGGTCGTAAGAACAGAAGCACGCTGGTGGTGTGCCGAACTGAACCGTCTTCGCGGCGTGTTTCTCGCTACTTTAGGTGCCGAGGAGACTCAAATTGAGGCTTCGTTCAGCGCAGCCATCAGAATAGCACAAGAGCAGAAGTCGGTTTCGTTAGCGAAACGCGCCGAAGGAACCTACGCAGAATATCGCCGGCAAAAAGCGAGTGTGTCAGAAGGTCGTGGATTCCGACTACCTCTTTGATAATTTCTTGCTACTCCGTGGTTTTCGTTCAACACCCATCCGCAAAATCATTCGCCGTTCTCCGCCGAGTGCGAGATAGTTCCAATCGATCGGACCGGCGGCCGTCGGTCAGTTACCGGCGCCGGTGATTACGTCGCCGAAGGGGACCCAGATGCTACCGTCGAATTTTGCGAACTGCATCTGCCGGATCGGATGATAGTTGGTCGGGCTGGTGTTCAATTTGATGCCGGGCAGCAGCGTCGGAAGCTCCAGATCGTGCAGATTGGCTGCCTGCTTCATGATGTTCTCGCGGCTGAGGTCGTCGCCGCATTGCTTCAGTACGTGCAACATGGCCTTGCTGACGGCGTAAGCGAAGACATAGGCGCCATCGGTGGTGTCGGCACCGGGCATATACTTGGCCATGAAGTCGCGCCATTCGTTCATGCCGGCATCGTTCTTCCACATGGGACCGTTCGGATCCTTCAGGTAGCCGGCGGTGATCATTCCGATGGCGTTCTCCGGTCCCGCCGGTTTTATCACTGCGCCGATCGACGACGCCGTGTTGGACATGAAGAACAATGGCTTCCAGTCCAGATCATGCACCTTGCGGATCGCCTGGGCGGCGAATTTCGAGATCGCCGCCACCAGCAGCACGTTGGCGTCAGCGCCCTGCAGGCTGGTGATTTGGCTGTCGATCGTGGGATCGGTGGCCTCATAGCTAGCGGTGACCACCATCTTGTCGAACTTGTCGCCCAGCACGTCCTTCATGCCGGCAACGTAGTCCTTACCAAAATCATCGTTCTGATAGAGGATAGCGACCTTCGCGTTCGGCTTCTCTTTCAGAATGTATTTGGCGTAGATCTGCGCTTCGGTCCTAAAGCTCGGCTGGAAGCCCATCGACCAGGGGAAGTGCTGATAGTCGCCCCATTTGTCCGCGCCGCTCGATATGAACAGATGCGGCACCTTCTTCTCGTTGACGTAGCGATGGATCGCTGAATTGGTCGGGGTGCCCAGCGTGTTGAAGAGCAACGCAACCTGGTCCTCCTCGATCAGCCGGCGTACTTGTTCCAGTGTCTTCGGCGGACTGTAACCGTCATCGAGCGAGATGAAGTTGATCTTTCGACCGGCGACTCCGCCTTGATCGTTAACCATCTTGAAGAACGCGGTCTCCAGCTTGGCGATCACGCTAACGGCTGAGTTCGGGCCGCTGTAGCCATTTGTGTTGCCGATCTTGATTTCGGTCGCGGTCACGCCCGGCATATCGTCCGCGACAGCCGGCGCCGCGGCCGTGAGTGCAACAAGAACCGCTGCCAACCATGATCTTTTTTCCAGCATTTCTCTCTCCTTTCCTAATTGTTATCCGGCGGTTCTGTCTAGTATTGCCGCTTGGCAACCGCCGCTCGCCGAAGCCGGACACCGATGAAGTCGAGGAGGCCAATGGCCCCCTTCGGCATGAGATACATCAACGCGATCAGGAACATGCCGAAAATGGCATCGGGCGCCGCCTTCGATACCTGGTCCGCGAAATTTGGCGTGAACTCGATAAAAAGTGCCCCGATGAAGACACCCGAAATCGAGGCGATCCCGCCCACCACGCTGCCGACCAGGAATTTGATCGAAAGGAAGGCGGGGAAGCTGTCCGGCGAGACATAGGCCGACAGCAACGCGCCCAGCGCGCCGGCAATGCCGGTGTACATGGAACTAATGCCAAAGGTCAGCGACTTGTAAAGCGCGGTGTCGACGCCCATCGCTGCCGCCGCCAGAGGATGGTCGCGAATCGCGATGATCGCACGGCCGGTGCGTCCGCGCAGCAGATTGCCCGCGATGACGAAGAGCGCGATCGTCCAGATCAGGCAGAAGTAAAAGATCCACCGGTCGGTGTTGAGCGGCAGCCCGAAGGGCACCGAGGGCCCGTCGACCTGGACGCCCTGGACGCCGCCGGTCCAATGATCGAAGCCCTTGAATTTGAGAATCTGGGGAGTCGCCACGGCGAGGGCAAAGGTGGCAAGGGCGAGGTGCAGACCTTCCAGCCGCAGCGCGGGCAACCCGAACAGAAAGCCTGCACCCAGACAGATTGCGCCGGCGATCGGTATCGTCGCCCAATAAGGAATGCCGGTCTTGTCTAGCAGAATCGCCGTCGTGTAGGCGCCGATCCCGTAGAACGCTCCGTGGCCCAACGAAATCTGGCCGCTGAAGCCGGTCAGGATATTGAGCCCCAACATGGCGATGGCGTAGATCAGCACCTGGCTGAATTGGGATAGGCGATAGCCACTGACCGCAAACGGAAGGATGCCGGCGATTGCCAGGATCGCGGCGAAACCGACGTATCGCCACATTGGAGGCCACCGGACGGCTTGTGCCGCGGGCTTTACCGATGGTGTCTTGTTAAGCGTCGCCATCATCACACTCGCGCGATCAGGGTTTGACCGAAGAGACCGGCGGGCTTGAAAACAAGTACGCCGACGATGATCACCAGGGCCACGGTCAGCTTCAGTTCGGTACCGACGACGTAGGCGCCGGCGATATTCTCCAGAATGCCGACGATGAATCCGCCGAGCGCTGCGCCCCATGGATTGTCGATGCCGCCCAGCAGCGCGCCCGCGAAACCGTACAGCAGAATGCCGCTCATCATGTTAGGGTCGAGGTAGACGATCGGAGCCGCCATCATGCCGGCTACCGCGCCGATCGCAGCGGCCAATCCCCAGCCGAAGGCCAACATCCAGCCGACGCGAATCCCGACCAGCCGACTCGACACCGGGTTCTGTGCCGCCGCCCGCATCGCCAGGCCCAGAGGCGTGAAGCGAAAGAAAAGGAAGACCAGAAGCAGGACCGCCAATGTCACGACGATCATGCCCACCTGGTGCGACGACATATATTTGCTGCCGTACCACGCGTTTGACGGGAACGGGCTCGGAAAGCTTTTGATGGTGTAGCTGAAGATCCACCCGGCCAGGCTATTGAGGATCAGCAGCAAGCCGATGAACACGATGACGATGGTCAGCACCGGCCCGCGTTCCACCGGGCGGATGATGATCCGTTCGATCGCGACCCCAGCAACGAATGAGAAGACGAGCGTAAGGCCGAACGCGACCCAATACGTAAACCCGGCATTGACCATCGCCCAGGCGATATAGGTTGAGAACATCGCCATCTCGCCCTGCGCGAAATTGACGAGGTGAGTCGCCTGGTAGATCATTACCAGCGCGAGGGCCACGCTTGCATAGATGCCGCCATTGGCGAGGCCGGACAACAATTGGTGCAGGAAGCCTTGCATTTCTTGCCCTCAATATCCGAGATAGGCACGGCGCACGGCGTCATTGCAGGCGATGATAGCGGCGGGGCCGCCCATGATGATGCATCCTGTCTCGATCAGATAGGCGTGATCGGCGAGTTCGAGGGCGATGCGGGCATTTTGCTCGACCAGCAACATGCCGACTCCTTCGTTACGGTTGATGGTGCGCAGAATTCGGAAGATTTCCTGCACGATGAGCGGTGCGAGACCTAACGATGGCTCGTCGAGCAGCAGGAGCTTGGGCCGCAGCATCAGAGCGCGCGAGATCGCCAGCATCTGCTGCTCGCCCCCAGATAGCGTTCCGGCCTGCTGCCGCCGCCGCTCCTTTAGGCACGGGAAATATCCGTAAAGCCGCTCGAAATCCGTCTTTATCTCCCTGTCGCGCCGCGTGTAGGCCCCGAGCCGCAAATTCTCCTCGACGGTCAGATCGAGGAACGTGCCGCGACCATCCGGCACATGGGCGACACCGAGACGGACGATGTCTTCGGTCGCGTTGCCGTCAATCCGCTTGCCGGCGAACCGGATCTCTCCGGAAGCGCGGACCATCATGTTGCAGATGGCACGAAGCGTCGTCGTTTTACCGGCACCGTTGGCGCCCAGCAGTGTCGTGATGCCGCGTTCCACCACAGCCAGGTTAACAGCCTGCAGAATCTGCGTCGCCCCATAGGCAGCATCGACGTTGCGCAATTCGAGAATGGCAGTCATAGCTCGCCCCCGAGATAGGCGCGGATGACATCGGGATTCTTTTGCACTTCGGCGGGAGTCCCATCGGCGATCTTGCGGCCGAAGTCGAGCGCCACTACCTGATCTGAGACGCGCATCACCAGACTCATGTGATGCTCGACCAGCAGGACGGTGATGCCGAGTCGGTCGCGGATGTGCACGATCATCTGGGCGAGTTCGCCGAGGTACCCATGGTTGAGCCCGGCGGCCGGTTCGTCCAGCAGCAGCAACTTCGGCTCGCTGGCGAGAGCGCGCGCCAGTTCCACGCGTTTACGCGTCCAAAAGGGGAGCGCGCTCACCGGCACATCCGCGATCGCCGTCAGTTCGAGCATTTCGAGCAGACCCTTGGCGCGCTCTCTGAGCAACCTTTCTTCGCGGCCGACGATCGGCAGGCGTAACGCGTTCGCGACAAACCCGCTGCGGCCGTGGCAATGGCCACCGGTCAGGACATTGTCGCGCACCGACATGGTCTGGAAGAGGGCAAGATTCTGAAAAGTCCGACCAATCCCGAGACGGGCAACGCGATGGCGCGGCAGATCCAGCAGACGCTCGCCTGCGAAGTGAATGGTGCCGCTGCCGGCCTGATAAAGGCGACTCAAACAATTGAAGAGCGTCGTCTTGCCGGCGCCGTTCGGGCCGATCAGGCCGCAGATCCTCCCGGCCTTGACATCGAACGAGACATTGTCCAGGGCCACGATCCCGCCGAAGTGCACCGACAATCCTTTGATGCTGAGTAGTGGCGCGCTGCTCTTCACAGCCGTCGGAGACAGGTCCACGACTAGCGATGCGTCGGTTTGCCGACGCGCGGCGATCAGCTGGTCAGCTGTCATTGCACATGCTCCTCCGCTGTCGTGAAACATCCGTGCGGCAGTTTCTTTTCTGTTTCCCTCATCACAATGCGCCTGCAAATGTCCAACGTCGATCTCAATATGATTCGAGTTCGCGAGTCCACGCCCCGATCAAGCATGGCGTCGCGCAGACCGTTCCTCCAGCAGTCATTTCCATTCTGAGGCGGTCGGCAAGGTTATCGACCATGGTCAGGAGGACGTGGATTTTGCCTGCCTCTTTGATAATGCCCAGTAGTCCAGTTGGGCCGGAAACCGGTTCTTTCTGCTTCTCGTTCACAATAGGCCTTCCTTGACGAGAAAGGTCTAGGGTTCCATCTCCATCCCGTGAACTATTTCCGCTTGGCGCGCCGCCCACAGATCGGGCATCATTCCACGTCTAGATTGCGGTTTCGAATTTCGCATAGATTGGACAAGCTCCCAGACTGACTTGCGTTCCCCAGGCTGCATAACCGATTGACGCAACGCTGCCTTGTCGCGCGTGTAGACGTACATCGCGGCGCGTGCCCGGGATAGGCTCACGTACCAGCCTTTCGCGTCAGCCCCGTCGGCCAACACGACCACCTGATTGACCGTACGGCATTGGCTTGCATGAGAGGTGATGCAGACACCTTGATCGATGCGCGCACCGTCACGACGCATTCGCCTGCCATCATGCAGGACGAGCTCCGTATTGGTGATTTCCCGCACTTGTGCAACATCGTTGTTCTTGAACACGTTTTTCCCTTCTCTGAATCCTGCCGTAACTCGAAGCTGGTCTCCTACGCTGACCTGCATCGTTGAGAAAACGAGCACGTCCCACTTACCCTTAGCAGATGGTTTGAACTGACCGATCTTCCCATTGCTCTCCAGCGTCACAGTCTCGCAACTCGTTTCTCTCACGGTCCACTTCTCGCCAGGCCGAAACCCTCCCGTGGTCCGGCTGTGGAATCCTACTACCCGTCCAGGCGCGTAATGTAAGAGATCCCGACGCGCTTCGGACCCGAGATCCATGCGGCGCAGAACGGTGACCGCGTGATCCTCAGCGCCTATTGCGCCTTCCGCCTTGAGTTTTTGGCGTACAAGTGCAGCGAGTTTGCGCGCCTCCTGATGGCGAGGGGAAATCAGCAGCGACGTTTTGCCCGTCCGAAGCGCCTCCAGATGCTGCTCGACCGCTCTCTGATGCAATTCTGCGTCATCGACGACCTCTTTCATGACTCCGAAGTGCTCCAGCTTCTCCCAACCTGCCTGGAGTCGGCCTGCTTTCAGATCCTCGATCGCCGCTTTCAGTGCCGGCACCTTCTGCCTCTGCGTCTGGAGTAACTCGACGTACCGGACGCTGGCAGAGTGTTCGAGAATGCGGAGCGCGTCCCCGCGTTCGACCGACCTGTGCTGAGCACTATCGCCGATCAGGAGCACCCTGGAATCATTCTCGCGTGCATGTTTCACCAGCCACAGCATTTGCGGCACGCTCAACATCGATGCCTCGTCAACTACAAGCACGTCCGCGCTTACCGGTTTGAGTTGGAATCCTTGAAACGTTCGTGCCTGGAATCCGGTTTTGCGTAAGTCCTTCACGCTGGCGTCCGTCGGAGAAAGGATGGCGACAGTCCGGCCCACAGAGACCGCTCGCTCCACCTGCTTGAGCAGATGCGATTTGCCGGCTCCAGCAATCCCGGAAACATCCATGACCAGGTCGCGAGATGCCATGATGTGCTCCAGCGCCTTGCACTGCTCGTCGGTGAGTCCCTCTAAGCCAGATCCGAAATCTCGTCCGATCGGTTCGCAGGTATCCCATCCGCCACGCACCAGATCCAGGAGCTGTTCTTCCTCAAACTTGGCCTGCTCGGTGGTGACATGCGAACCGCCGAGCTGGATGAACCGATCGCCTTTGACGTACTGTTCAACTTCTCCAGGAGACAATTTACCGCAGGCCCGTTTCAGAATCTCCGCCGTCAACGCTCGGGCGCGCGCAACGGAATGCTTGGCGAAGTAGGCTTCTACCGCCACCTCGCGAGGATTGATTGGCAGCTGGAGTTGAGGCCCCTCTTTTGCTCCTTCTGAGGTCACCGAGTCCCAGCGTTCCGCTCCCATTTGCTGACGCCATCTCAACCTCCGCCTTGCCGTAGAAAAGTTTGGTCGTCTTGCTATCACGCTCCTGACGGGCAATCCACCTCTCTTCTTCTGGCGTCGATCCTCGCTCTTCCGACAGGGTGTCGATAAGCTCATGTCTCTTTGAGAACAACTCGATCTCCCGGTCCGTGATACACGCCATCTCCCACTGATGCCAACCCCGATCCGTTCGCCGGAGCCTGTACCCGGACTCCGTCAATCTCTGTGCGAGCACCGTATGAAAATATTCCTGATAATAGCCTTTATCAGCAATGATTCCCCGGAATTGGCCGGCTTTCCATCGCTCTTCGATCGGATCAAATGTTGCGTTGTGAAGGAAGCAGTGAACATGCCAGTGTGGATCGCTCAAGCCGTTAATCGGTCGGGAATCCCGATGAAAGAACTTGGAATACAGCAGCTCGCCCGTTCTACGATCCTCGTAGAGCCCTCCCTTCCGGACCTTACACTGCATCTCGGATTCCATCGCGCCCATCGTTTCATCCACTGCCGACCTTGCGATATTCTCAACCACCTGATCGCCAGTGATGGCCAGATAGATGCTGAGTGACTTCGGCACTCCGAAAACCAGACCATAGCCAACCTGCCGGTTGCTGACCGTTTCCCCGTCTTCCTGTCGGCTAGTATTCATACGTGCCGTCAGCCGTTTGCCGGTGGTCGGATTTTCGTTTCGCAACAATGCTACGAACTGTGACCGTTGCACCGGACCACGCAGTCCTAACCGTTCCGCTCCGCGTCCCGCCCATATCCCGGGCTCTTTCATCAAGTAATCGCTGACCGCTAATTCACGATCGAAATACCGTTCCACTCCATCGGCGCTCCGGTTGACTTCAATGTTTAACATACTAACTAGCCACACTAACGTGGGCAGGTAAACGCTTGCACCCTTACGCTTCGCTTAAGATCCGAGCGACTCCCTCTCGACGCTGAGCGTCGACCTCCCTTCAAGGGAGGTTCGGAAGGTAACTGCGGGTAATGTTCAACACGTTTCAACGTTGCTAGTCCTCAAGTGTTGAATCGAGTTGAATAGTGTTGAAAGTTGTTGAACACCCATAAGAGGTAACGGTCGCTCCAAGGCCGCGACGGGCCACTAATTATTATTGCTACCAGCATCGCATATATAGGCATGATCTCGGTAGTAACCTCAATGGACAGTTCTCGCGAGCCGGCCTGTTGATCGCAAACACTCCTTATTTCTCGCCAGCTGCCAGGCTTAAATCGATTTCTGTAGGCTTTCCATGAATAAATCAATCGATTCCCTATCTACGAGGCGAACTCCGCGCAAGGCGTCATTGCGCGACTTCAAGCAAATCGATTTAATTCGCCTCTGCCCGAGCAACTCGTAAAGACGGGAACCAGAGAGGCCGGAGTACTTTACTGCGCTGGCCATCCTAAGCCAGCGTGGATTTAACGTCACAGGACCAGTATGTGTATCCTGCTGGATTTCTGTAGTTAGCATTAAACTAACATAGCAAATTCGTTAGACTCCAGTTTTTTCAAAATTTGAGACTGAACTGAGCCCTTATGCACCGTACTGTGCCTTTATGTGCGGGCCAATCCGGCCAGAGTGGAAGGAATGGGTGTCAAATAAAAATTTAAAGAATCATTTGCCGCCCTCGCACCCGTATCGCCAAGCGTTTAGCTTCGCAACCACCACTTGGGAATTTTGTCCCGCGCTGCGGCGGAGCTGGCGCGAGACGGTTTTTGCCAATTAATCCAACAACTACGTCGGCGGCGCTCCTCGTGCGCCGTGCCAGAACCGCTTAATTACGATCACACCTGCGGCATTGTCTGGTTGATAGAAAATCAGAATTGGATCTTCCACCAACACCCGATCCTTTTCTGTTCCTTGAACCTTTCTGCCGAGCAACGGAAATTTTTTTAGCAGTTCTGCTTTCTCGACCAGAGCCAATCCAAGCCGCTCAGCAGCAACTGGATTGTCGCGGGCAATATACGCGACGATCTCCCGCAGATCTCGTGCTGCCTGCGACGTTAATCGAAGCTGGAATTCGCCCATCGATGGACCCGGTCCTTAATCTCTTCCGCCGTGTACATGCGCTCCGTCTGAGCAGAACGAGTGCCTTCCTCGATCGCACCAAGCATCTCCGGAGTCGGTTCGAAGTTTGGTTCTCCGTCCAATCTTTCAATCTGTTGATAGATCGTTCGGCGTTCTTCTGGCGTCAGCTTCGGCAACTCCTCAATAATCTCGGCTAAACTCATTTGTGCACTGAATATATGCTGGTTTGTGTCTTTGGCTACGCGGCCTCGCTTTGATGACTTGGCGACGGCACCGAGGGGGCTTCTAGGATTCCCGGCCAACCCGGTTGGTATAGCGCGCTCGTTGGTTGTGAATCACGACCGTCCAATTCTTGAACGAATGCGTGCAGGGAGTCGTGGAATCGCCGAAACGGCTTGCCGGATCGTTTCGAGTTCATGGTGGGTATAAACTGCGTGCATTTCTTCGCTGGCGTGGCCGCTCAACCTGCGCCGCAATTCGCTGGAAACCCCTGAATTAGCGAGCTCTGAAATGAAACTGTGCCTCAAGGAGTGAAAGCTGCGGAGTGAAAACGAGCGGCCTTTTGCTCCAGAGCTCAACCGGGCAACGCCCGCGTCGACTTCAGCCTGCTCCATGATGCGCTTGAACGCCATGGAGAGTCCGCTTTGGCCACCACCGCTCTTGCCGGCCAGTGAACGAAAGAGGAACGCCTGGGGATCGTCCGAGGTATTGCGGGAAAGTAAGTGCTCTTCTAGTTCAGGATGAATTGCGACTGTGATGATTTGACCAGTCTTTCCGGCCCTGAAAGTCATAAGCCGCTTCTCCAGATCCACATTACCCCATCGGAGATTACAAACGTCCTTGAGCCTGGCACCGGTGAAATAGCCAACGAGAATTGCTCCCTGCCAATCAGGATTCGCTTTCTCCAGCAGTTTTGAAATCTCTTCAGCGGTAAAGATGCCTTTCTCGATCCGCGTCGATTTCAGTGAAGGCAAACTGGCTAAAGGATTTGAATCGAGCAAGGCAAGCTTCACCGCGAGAGCAAAAGGCGAAGAAAGTATTTTGCGAACAAGTTGGTCGACGGTCTGCGGCGTGCGCCCCTCCGCCAGCAATTGATTTCGGAATTCCAGGAAATCCTTTAGACCTAAGGACCCGAGCTTTGCGTGACGGCGCCGACCCAACGATCGCAGGAAAGCATCTTTGACCTGAACGTATTTAAGCATGGTTCGCTCACTGATTGCGCCTCTGCGGGTCTCGATCCATTGTTCGAGCCACTCTGCGACGCTGGGATGAGTGAGGCGGCGCCCTTCGACCCGCTCAAGAGTCTCGGATAGGATTCGTCTCAAATTGGCCTCGGTAACCTCTCCCTGGCGCTCCAGTTGGATCGATCGTTCAATCGCCTGACAAACCTGCTCGGCTTTAAGGCGCAAATCACGAGTTGTCACCCGACTACCGTCAGGTTTGAGGTCTCCGGCCAGGGGTTTCACACGGATCTTCGTCGTGCGCCAGATCCGCTTCAGCAGGCCACCCGTGGAGGAGGAACAGACACAAATCCAGTACGGCGAACGTCCACTTGGGTCTTGAATGAGACTGGCCATATTTCGGGATGGCTTTTCCTGACAGATACTCCTAACATCCCACCCTGTCCAGCGGCATTCGCTGTCGTTTATCTCTCTAGGGATAAGGCTAATACAGAGGTTCTGAATCTAAATGCGAGTTCGATTCTCGTTGCCCGCTCTCTAGCCGCTGCAATAAAGGGCCGGCAGCATTCTGTGGCTTCGAAAATCGCCAAAGTCACACATAAAATCACACATAAGCGACGGTAGTTTGCAGTTGTTTACTGGTGTTGTGAGACGGTCGCCATCACTCCACCACCCTGTGCGGCAATGGCTTTAAAAACGATTCCAACCGCGGCCTCCTTGCTTGATCTCCAAAGCCAGTTACCAAAGCCGATTCGCGATGAACTCTGGCCACAAAAACGTGGGTTTACACCGACCAAACCTCCTCCTGGCAATACCGAGCAACAAGCGGATGATGAGCAGGACGATAGCGCCACCTCGCCCACGGGTATTTCCATCGCCCTGCCCACCTTAAGGCCTCATCCTCAACCCATCAGGGTACCTAAACAGCATGACCAACAAGAGCAATCTTACGAAGAGCATCTCGCGCTGCCTTACGGATTACTGCGTTTTTGCTATTTTTGAAAACCTCAATCGAGGCACGAGCTTGTACTGCCTCGAGCGTCCCCAGCGCGGCAAGTGCCTGTGGAATGACATCTTCGTCGCTAAGCAACTCTGTTAATACTGCTATCGCCTCTAGCCGATGATCGAGCCTAGGAAGACGCAAGACCATCATGTCACGTGTCGTGCCATGGCTCCTGTCGCGTAACAAACTAACTACCTCGTCGAATGAACTCCTGTCTGCCACGACCGAAATTGCGTTACCCAACGCCCATTTGAATCCATGTTGAGGTGCATCCTCCGAATCAGGGACCTTCTTGAACTCGTCAACGAGCACCCGGAGGGCCTTTTTCCCAGCATTCTGTACCGTTAACCCTCGAGCAATCCCTTCCCGAATTCGATATGGATAAGGAAGCCGCAACTGTTCAACCAGAATCGGTATGACACGAGGCTCGGTATATCTCTGATTGACGAGATCCCATACCGAACCTACCCGAATACCAACAGATCTTAAGGCATTGACGATTGGCTCCTCCGCTACTTGCAAGGCGATTTGTACAGCCTCAAAATGTCGTTCTTTTTCTTTTCGGCGCTGAACAAAATTGGGATCTTGATCAAGCTGGCTCGTCAGCTCGGACGCGGTGACGGGTTTGGGAAGTTCTTTCTTTTTGCTCATTGGCAGGGAATTAGAAACAGATTTATCTCCCCATTACTCACCCTACTCTAAAGGGGGCCTGACAAAGTCGTGGTGGGTCGGACATACAGATTGAACTGCAATCCGTTCTGTTGCGCAAACGCCGAGTAGTCTCGAAGTTGCCTTGTGAAGCTCAAACTCTGAACATTTTTGACTCGGTTAAGGTCGTACTTGTGAGTTGATCGGGAAAACGCGTAATCGCCGAACCAGGTATCTGTATTCCAACTTTCCGGCCGGTAATTCCACCGCGTCCTCGCCCGCTTGGCCCAATGTTCTCGCCAAAGCCGTTCCACTCTCTGCGGCCTTAGATTCAGCGATTTGGCTAAAAAGAGCGCACGTTCCTCCAAGGCTCGGTTTTCGTCGCCACTGCGGTGATTTGGGTCTTCGTCGTACTCGACTGCGGATCGGCCACTGATGCCGTAAGCAAGGTTGTCTTGGCTAGAATAGTCGTAAGCAAAGGTGGATTGCGGACCGAAAACCGCGAAAACCAGCAGCAGCCAAGTCGGAAGCAACCACCCTAATTGCCGCCAGAACGCTCTCATACGGAAGGAACGATGCTGCTATACTTTGTTCTCGCTTCGTCCAGCGTCAGGCAACGGAGTTGCGGAGGACCACCACCGTGAAGCTCGCCTTTGGGGATAGGTTAATTCCCAAAGTCGCCCGTCGTCAGGATCGCGGTAGGGCTCATCCCATCCGCTTGCGTCGCGTCCGAGTTGCCTGAGATGCGAAACGGACAAGCCGATTGATACGTTCGCACGTTTCGTCAGCTACAGCGCGCCCTTCGCGTGAAAGCCACTTCCCGGTTAACTGGGTTTCGATCGGTTGGATTTTCATTGGCCCGTCCATTTCAGCAGTTAAGTGTACTGATTCGATCGTCGGGACAAGGCCTCGAAGCGACTACCACAAGAACACCGTGAGCCCAGTGACGTGCTGGAAATGCCGGTCGGCAGTAGCCAGCGGCAGATCGGATTGCAGCGCGATGGCAGCGATCCAGATGTCGTTTTGCGGGATGGAAGTGCCCGCTTGAGCCAGTTGCGCGGAGATGCGACCGTAAACCTCGGGCGTGGATTCATCGGGCAGCAGCACGTCCACGGCCTCAAGAAAGCGCTGGATTTGCTGAAGGTTTTTCTCGGGGCGAGCGGAGCGGAACGCGCCCGCGTAGAGTTCCGCCAAAGCGGCTTGCGGTAGGTAAAGTTCTTCGAAGGCGGCGAGGTGCGAGACCAGGGCGTTGCCATCGCGGAAGTGGCGAACGACCACACTGGTGTCCAGCAAAACACCTTTACCAGGAGTCGCCATCAATCCGATCCGCTTCCGCCCTTACGGCGCGCTCAAAGTCCTCCCCCTCCTCGCCAGCCATGCAACCCGCCGTGGCCAGCAAGGCGGCGCGGCGTCGTTCGTGGCTCTTGGGATTGAGGCCGTGGACGTAGCGGGCCACTTCCACCAGCTTGGTCGGAGGCAGCTCGTGCAGGTCACGGACAATGGATTCGATCACGGTCATCGGCAGCTAAGATAGAGCAGCTAAAGAAGAAGGCGAGCGGCTTGATGGCCTTTTGACTCGCCACTCTTGAAATTACTCGAATCAATCGCTCGCCCAAGAAGAATCTCCATCTCCCGGATTCGTCGGGGGTGAATCCCAAAAGTTCAAGACCGTTAAAAGCGCGGGTAACGGCCATGTATTCCACGCCCAGACAGACAAGATCGACATTCGTGAGAACAGAGGGCATGCCGTCGGTCGAAGGCCGCCTGGCGGCGAATGCGCTTCAACTCCACGCCATCACTCTTCGCTGTAGCGGCCAGTGGGACCCGCAATGCGGGGCGAAATGACGCCACGGTCGCGTCTTCATTGCGCTTCAGCGGGCCTCCTGCAGCAACCTTTGCAACCATGCGAACGGTTTGCGATCTTTGGTAATCTCCTGCCGGGTAATCACGCCTCGCTTTTGGCCTTCGCGAAGCGCTTCTGCAATGATGTCCCGCTCCACCGGCGTCGGCCAAGGTGCATCATAGCCACCACGAACTCGAGACTGTTCGAAGAACAATCACAAGTTTTTCCCGATTGCCGGGCAAAACATGAGGCCCCAAGGCTTGCGATTGCCTTCCGACGTCGATCTCTGAAGACGTTTCGTGGACGATAGTAAATAATCGAAAATAATTTCTTGACAGCATTTCCTATCGGTTTTCTCACCTTCCGTGCAATGTGCATAGAACGTATTAGCACAGAACAGCACAAGTTGGGTCATCATTGTCCAGATTGGAGCCCCTCGGGACCTATCACATTCAAATTAGCAATTCGTATAATAGTGGCCATGGTTAGAACGAACCTGCTAAATGAAGTCAGTACATCGGGACGTCGGCGATGGTTGCGAGTTAACGAACTGCCCTGGTCACGTGCGCTGACGTATTCGATGTTGCGCGCCGGGGTCCTACAGAGCATTCTCCTCACCTATCCCGGTTGCGTCAAAGGTCTGCGACTGATTGATGGCGATAGCTTGGATCGGTATCTCGAAGGTCTGGCGAACAAAGAGTTCACGCCCAGTCCTTGCAAAAGGGGCAAGGGGCTTGGTCGGCCAAAGAAGCCAAATGGTCCAGATGGGGTATCTGTCGAGGCATGATAAGTGTTTGTGAGCGCAGCCGCCCGTTCGTCAGCCCCACTCTAGAATTCTCAGGAAGCAATCGTTGAAAAGATCTGCAGCAATTGTCGTGAATCGCCAAAAATCCCGGGCCACGGAGGTCTCGTCAAGTCACGTGAACGCTTTTAACTCGGACTCTATCGCTTTTGCTAACAGTTGGTTGGTAGCATTAGTAATGGGCCAGTCGCGGCCCTGGAGCGACCGTTACCTCTTCTCGGCGTTCAACGCCTCTCAACAACTTTCAACACCCTTCAACACGATTCAACACTTGAGGACTAGCAGCGTTGAAATGTGTTGAACATTACCCGCAGTTACCTTCCGAACCTCCCTTGAAGGGAGGTCGACGCGTAGCGGCGGGAGGGAGTCGCAGTACGTTAAGCGAAGCGTAAGGGTGCAAGCGTTTATAGGCCCCAACTAATTTGAGGAAATAGTATGCTAAACATTGAGGTGAATCGCAGCGCCAAAGGGGTCGAACAGTACTT
>Ga0302325_10013298_pt1 | contig 17561 bp, 10 predicted proteins | sample Palsa_T0_2_FD_201948 | JGI IMG/M metagenome (GOLD analysis project Ga0302325, IMG submission 201948) | Peat permafrost microbial communities from Stordalen Mire near Abisko, Sweden - Palsa_T0_2 | ecosystem: Environmental > Terrestrial > Soil > Palsa > Peat permafrost | place: Sweden: Abisko... | reverse complement strand
ACGCGAAGGTGATATATTGTTTCTATCTTCCGTTAAAACGAAATTCTAATGTTTTGTTCAGAACTTCCTGACCTCGGAATCCTGCAAAACCTCTAACTACTTGGCTATAGGCGACCATGATGGGATGATGGCATTTAGAACCATAAAAAAAATCTGGCCGAACGGTGGAGAAGGGAAATCCTGGAAACTTATCAGGTTAGGGTTTTTAGCCTCGTGCTTGGATCACAGCTTCTGAACAAGTTGATGGGATTCGAATGCTCTCAAATTTCCGAGGGGCAAGACCAATTTATTACAATGTTACCCAAAATTTGTGGGTCAAATGCCCCGGGGGTGGCGAATTTCTACCATTATTGGGAGAATTTGGGAAACAGCTCCACTCCCTTTAGATTTGAGCTTCGGGGAAAGACTTCATTCTTGAATTCGAGAGGCTTGAGCTGATTCTCTCAAGGTGTATTCGTTAATAGTTGCAGACGAGACTTTATTAGATCAGTCTAGATAGTTCATAGAGAGGGTTGCAAGCTCATATGTCTAGAATAGTTGAACGAGAGATATTATGAAATAGACTAGGGAAAGTTGGTTCGGGAGTAATATATAGGTGGTAAGATAAAGAGCTTCAGATACACAGGAACAGTCAGAATGTCAAGAAAACATGAGTATTCATCTACTTGCATTGAGTATTGCAAGCTGGAGAGCTAAGACAAAGTTTGATATAGAGTCAGAAGACAAATAAAGGAGTTCAAGGACTAATTTTTCAGCAAACATCCAATTTGACTAGGAAACTCTATTAAGTCCATTGTGAAGTACATAAAGCCAAAGGAAGGAACGATCAGAAAATGTTGGTTAGTACAGCTCTACAGGCTTCACTTCGGCAACCCCGAAATCAGCCCTATAAGCTACATTTTCAGCCCCACAGGCTTCACAATAGGGGCTTTAATTCCTATAAGTACAGGCTACTTTCCATAGAAAATAGAACTTCAGTCTTCTCCAAAACCATCTTTTTGATCCAACAGAAAATGCATCCGAAGCGCCAGAGAATAGGATAGTGAAGAGATGGGGAAACATACTATGAATACAGTCACACCTGTCTTTGCCTAAGTTGTCCAATGCTAGGCGTGAAGAAATACTTGGTGTAGGAATCTTAAAGAAACTCCTGAAAGTATTTAAAGCCGAAAGAATCAGGTTGGTGGTTGATAATATTCTGATATAATGGCTCAAGAATGCCTCGGATTCAAAGAGAAGCAGAAATTCAACCTTTCGGACATAATAACTCATCTGTTCCCTAAATACTAATGCTTTGGACTATTTCAAAGGCGAGCGAAAAAGAAATTTCAACCACCAACCCCACAGTTCTACGATGTTTGCTACAAGTCTTGGACAGCTTATCGACGAAGTGAATATTCTCGGTAGCAAGAAGTCACTATTGCTAAGCGAATTCGCCCAAAATGGGCTTCCGATCTTCTGATTTTGAACTTCGAAACGTCCGCATCACCTCTCCATCTCAGGGCACCAATAAACTTCTTGCCAGCACAGTGAGGAGCCCACTTCTCTACTGGTAAGTCTAGAACGCAGCAAGGAAGGAGTAACTAACTGACGGATGACTATTGCAGACGACAAGATGGCACGAAGGGCCAAGACAAAGCCGCTTCCTGCATCAACAAACCCGAACTGGTCCTTTCAACGTACAAGATCCCAGGCTGGAAAAGGACAAGCAAACATTCTCGTTGACCTCTTGCTCTTGAAAGCAGATGACGATCATCCCAAGTTCGAGTTCTTCCCAAAGCTTCCGGTCGAGATTCGTTTCAAGATCTGGGGATATATTGAACCTAAGCCTTGTGTTATCGAACCAAAAGGCGTCGGAAGCGACATGTATACAACTTACTCCCGAAAGGTCCCTGCTCTTCTTCAAGTCTGTCGAGAGACTAGAGCTGAATATCTCGCTAAACCGGGTGTCATTAAGAATCACATTACCTTCACCCTCTGCCACAGTATGAGCAAGTGGCCATGGGAAACTGCCATTTACGTTGCTTTGGAACATGATCTCGTAGTGATCCATGAATCGTGCATCGGTAAGTATCGACCAAACTTTTGGTCTAGGCGAATTCTCACTGACTGGAACCTCAGCTCCTCTGCACTGCAAAGATCTTTTCCCCCTCCGCTACCTTGCTATGGGATCATTATACGTCAGAAGAAAGCATTTCCGGCACCTGGTCAATTTCATAAAATTGAAGTCAATCACAACATCTATCCAGCCTCACATGATCCATGCCAACCCCATCCTCCCAGAAATCGATGGAGCCTTCGACCTCAATAATCTTCATCCATCCTCGCGTACGTGGCTGGCGAATGACAGGGAAGCACTGCGCAAACTTTGTGAGAAAGTGAAGTCCAGATACCCTGCATGGAATGATCCTGAGTGGAATCTGCCGATGACAAAGCTTCGAGCGCACAGTCAGATGATAGCAAAAGATTCCGCATGGCTTGAATAATCTCTGCCTGGCATCATGCGGTGCTGAATAAAATTCTTCTTGGTAGGTCCTTGATGTCTCTACCTTATTGGGAGATTGTGATAACACAGCTAACTAAAGTTCATTAATAGAGGAGTTTTCATGAGGTGCTTTGAACTACAAGCGCCGCTGCTACAATGTTCTTGCTGATTGGGGTCAATGCAAAATTTCTATCGATGGAGCGCATAGGAGGACTGATATGGGGATGATTGTCACTTTCAAATCAATATGAGCTGTTCTTCTTTCGAGAGCTTCTAGCAAAAGGTGCCTCTCGAAATGGTGAAGTGACACTTGATGAGCTTGAAAGCGATGTGACCCTTGGCCACTTGATTGTTCGACTGCAGCATGATCGTTGCCACGTAAATATTTCCGAATCAACGAATCTTAGTCCATTATTTTTCGAAAGAGCGAGGGCAAAGGTGAGGCTAGCAAAGTGAATCAACCCCTTTGACCTCCGAATTCCGCTGGCCAAGAACGACCTTCAACCTTCGACCTCAAATCCTTTTCTTCTCGCGACATCAACTCCAGGACATCCTGAAAGTCAAGACACGAGGGATTGTCAAAGCCATGTATGCAGGTAGTCGAACGTCTACAGCATTCCGAATCAATAAAGTCGACGTCACACCCTCAACGCGCCTCGACCTCCTACAAAAATCATACCTGCTCGACGCTTCGTCTGAAAGAGGCAGCGAGCTCACCATCACCATGGTTCCAAAAAGAAAGAGAGAAGATGCTATTGCATCAACCAGGACGGAATCAACCTGTGCTGTCCAGAACAAGTCTTCGACAACAATCTCAGTTTCAGCACACAAGGCTACCGGTTCCTCCAAGACATCAGTTACGAAGAAAGCTCCTACCAAGAAGACACCAACGAAGAAAGCAACACCAGAGAAGAAGCCAGCCCCCAAGAAAGCGAGAAAGCCTGCAAAGAAAAACAGCGAGGAGCGAAAAGTCAATGATGAGACACCAAAGGAGCCGAATCTCGACATTGCCAATTCCAAGCTAGTCGAAGATGACAAAAGTCCGAAGTTTACACTCTTCAATAAACTTCCCCTCGAGCTGAGACTCCACATTTGGGGCTTCGCTGCGCCTGACCCTCGTGTCATTGTCCAGAGTGGCAGCTCCCACCCAAAAGGCAGACATCCATATGTCCGTGATGGCAGCAAAGTACCCGGTGTGCTGCACGCTTGCCGAGAGTCCAGGAACGAGTTCCTTGAAACCGATGATGCCTCGAACGATGTGACCCTGGCCAGACGTCGGCGTGCTCACCCTGTTTACAAGCTACATATCATTGATGATGAACAGACCCAACACAAACCTAGTCCAGTGTTTTTCTCATGTGACGTGGATACCCTCTGGCCTTTGAACCCTTTGCTTGGTAATCGATTTAACTACCCTTTTTCAGGAACGGCGTGTCTAGACATTGCAAAGGACTTGAAGCATTTGGCGCTGCATTGGCAATTCATTTCCTGGTCTGACTGGGATTGGTGGAGCGCCCAATTTCCAAACCTCGAGTCTGTGACAATTTTGCAGGAGGATAGGCCTTGGGATCCACGGAACAGGAAAGTTGTCACAGTCGACTGCCCGCCTGAGATCGACGGTCAATTGAGCATAATCGGAATTCCGGAATCTCAAAAGTCGTATCTACTCGGCATGCGCAGTTCCAGACATCTTCAGAAAAGGTTTGAAGAGCAGAAGCTGCACCGAAAACTTCCCTTGATTAAGCTGCGATTCAAGAATCAATTTATCGTCAACGAGGGCCTCATCCCTCCACAAGGGCTCTGAGATCCGATTGATGATCTCGAGCAAAAAAAAATGTGGCATGACGCAAAGTTTCTCTCCATTCCTTTCTGATCCGTTCCGATGTTGCTGTTCCGCAGGTACATCGCAGCCTAAATTTGCGACACTCTTTGACTTTCGAAGCACGACACCGGGATTCATACGAAGTACGCTACCGGCCATTCTGCCGATTGCAACACCTTCTTAACCTGGCAGGACATTTGCCAGCCACCTCCCACCTCGAGCAAACGACTGGAGGGCCCTCCCATGACTCGAGGGGCTTTTGAGTCTTCACATTTCTCTTTCAAAACGACATCAAAATCCACTTTTCATTGCATCATTTTCATTTCAACCTTCAACTTTCGATCACGCCGGCTTCTCTTCGGCCTGCAGGCGGCTCTCCTTCGCCCTCTCGAGCATTTTCGATCACTTGCGAATTGAGGCAGCGAGGTGGTTTCGGCCATGCTGATGGCAGATGATTTGCTGGGTGGGAGCACTTGCTTCAGATTTGCGCGGGTATGCGATATGGGACATAAGCGGCATGTGGGGCATGACTGGTTCTCCACACATCGAAATATTGCAAAAGGCATCGCAAGCATAGACAAGACAAGCAAATACAAAGAAAACATTAAAACTAAAATCCTTCTATTTACTTATCTAAATTGTGAAATATTTCATCTATCCGGACTCCCATCCCAGAACTCCAGCAAATCACCCTCCCACGAAGATCATGAATCCAACGTCCGACACCAAGGCCGTCCGTGCACTTCATTCCACTTACACAATCGCCCCTCAATCGCCATCCCTAGCAAACTCGCCACACAAATCCCCCCACTATCGCTCACGCTCGTAGCGCCCAAGCTAAACTCCCTATCCCCCTCGTCTACCCTCTCCATGATCTCCGCAAATGTATTCACATACACCGCTCCTCCAAGCAACCCTTCCCAAAATACTAATAGAAACACAATCCACACGGAAGGGATGAAGAAGAGAATTGAGTGGAGGAGGAAAAGGAGGAGGTTGAGGCATTGGAGGAAGGAGGGGAGGTAGAGGTTATGGAGGCGGATGAAAGGGGTCGAGGAGCGGGAGATGAAGACGCCGAGTTGGTAGAGGAAGGCGTAGAGGGGGTAGAATTGGCGGTAGGCGGAGAAGGGCGTGCTAGATAGGGGGAAGAGGAGGGTGGGTGAGATGCCTTGGTTTATGGTGTATTCAGCGATGTAGACGAGGAGGAGGGGGAGCATATATGGGAAAAAGAGACGGCGGGCACGCTGGAGGTTGGCTGCGAAGCTTGGTTTGTGGAGGCTTTGGGGGGATGGAGAGGAGGGTCGGGGCGAGTGTGACGTGTATGCTTCTGCTGCTTGAGCTGGAGGGCCTGGTGCGAGGAGGGCTTCGGATGCTGCGTCTATGGGGAGTTCGCGGATGACTTCGTCTTCGATGGAGATTTGGGGGATGTCGGTGTAGCCTTTTGCGCTGTGGGCTCGGCGGAGCGGTCCTTGTGGGAGAATGAAGAAGAAGGATATGGGCATTATCAAGGGGAGGAAGGCGCTGGTGAGCAAGCTGTTTCGAACAGAGAGTTTGAGCGTATCGGTCAAGAAGACGTAGAGTCCTGCGCCGATGAGACCTGCTCCTCCGGTTCCACTGCCCCATGCTGCGAGCGAGAAATGCCCATAGTAATGCGTTAGGCCCAGCAGGGAAAGTTCTCCCATTCCGCTTGACAGTGATGCTATTCCCACGCCGAAGAGTTTCAAGCCGATGGACCCGCCGTCCATTGTGACAGATGGCGTGAGTGCGATGAGGAACATCCCCCCAGTCGACAGAGCGCACATCACAATTATTCGCGCCCAGTATGGTATTGCATGGATGAAATAAGGGGCGATGAGTTTCATTGAGAAGGAGGGTAGGACATCGGCGAGCAGGACGAGGCCTTTCGGCACTGAGGGACCAACGAGGTCGACTGCAGCAGAGAGGATGATAACGTAGGAGACATTGTTAATAAGGCCTGCATGTGATTTAGTAATAAGACAAGGAGAATAGGGGGGGTTAAGTACCGAATAGCCAGAATGCGATCAAGACCGAGGTGTCAGCTCCTCGGAAGATAGCTTTGAATCTTGCCTTGTACATTGCCCATGAAGAGCCAGGAGATCCGGGAAGAGGTAATAGACCTGATGATGACGGTGATCTAGTCATTGTGGCTCCATATGCCATGCGCGAACTTGTGGAGGAGACGTTGGAGATGGGAAAGTGGGATTGTCCTCGAACGCGTGGCTAAATGTAGTCACGCGAACATGCTGAAGCGTAGTTGTGTATCGTGCCTTGAGAGTGAGGGTGAAGAAGTGGTTTATCTGCAAGTGCTGATTATTCCTTCTCGACCTTCGTGTTGTCTGCGCACCCAGTGTGCCTGTCCTCATACTGTACTGTATGCTTGACCTCGCCGTCGCTACCTTGCCGTCGCTCTTATCTCGTCTCTCGTCGCGTTACCCGTGTGTTCATCGGTCTCGGCAAGTGACGTTCCGACCCCAGAGTTTAAGCTCAGCCGTGAGTGGCTTCTTCCCTTGCATGGTCGTGTCATTTAGCGGCAGAACATCCCTGCCCGTGCAGCTCGCTAGTGCCAGAATCAAATTTAGCTCCAAGATGTGCTGGGAAGGGGTCCGGACCCATGAAGCGCGTGCACACTGCACAGCGAGCAGAGCAGAAAGAAGTTTGATCCCATCTCAACGCCAACACCACGACCACGACGACGAACACAGCGGCCTCGACACGCCTCGCAGACCTGAATATCATCGAGGCGATCGAGATATTGACATCTTGGACATGGCCTGCTAGCTTAAGAGCCCCGGTAAATGCTGTTTGCTTGCTGTGTTGATCGTCATTCATCGTGGCTTTTCGCGAGACATCGAGCCGCTGCCGCGCCTAAAACTCCGACGATATCGATTGCGAGGACGAAAAGAGGCAAAATACATTGTTATGAGACGAGGAGAAGGCTAGGAATTGAGGACACAGCTATAATTTAGCTCCAGGAGGGGGTTTCTCCTCCAAATAACGGCCGTCTAGACACACCGCTGTCATCGAAGACATCATGGATCCAAGACAACCACCGCAACATCCTTTCTCCTCACGGAACACTGCGTCACCTTACGGGCGCACTCCATTCCCTCCTGCATCGAATCAATCACAATACCCAAGTTCTTCGCATCCTCCTCCTGCAGCTCCTGCATATTCCGACCATCAACGAAGACCATCAGACCCTCCATACTATAACTCGCAGAGAAGCTATGGGCAAGAAGGACCTCAGATGTCTGGACCAAGTCATTCGAGACATCAAAGCTCTTCCTCTGTTGGTCATGGAACACCTGTGAATAGAAGCATGCCTCCTCCATCTTCTCCCCAGCAGCAGGCTCCTCAGCCCCCACATCATTATGGGCCACCACCACCACCACCACCACCACCAAGAGCGCCACCTGTGGCAGTTGGGCCACCTAGTGGTTTCCCGTCCGGTCGTGAACTGCCATCGTTGTCTTCTTTAGCACGACCTACAAGTGGTAGGGACAACATGTCAATTTCTTCAATGCTTGGAGGCCCTTCTCCTGCTTCGCGAGACCCGGCCCCATCACAACCACAATATGCCTCTCCAGTGGCAGCGACAGCCCCGCCAAGTTCAATGTTTGGTTCAACCCATGCATCACCGCGGTTGGCTACGACTGGTTCCGATTACGCCCCGTTTCGTCGGCCCCAAACTCCTGAACACCCAAGACAGTACGAGACCCGCGATAATCGAGCAAGCTCAGCAGGTTCTCCGCCTGGAATAGGACATTACGGCACCCCTGAAGCACGACGGTTCGGTACTCCTCAACAGTCATATGCGCAACGAGTTGCTGGCCCCGAAGAACGACGCGAGCCCATTCGCGTACCGAATTCTTCGATTCCACCAAGACCAAGCAGTCAACCTAGCGGTTTCAATCCCCAACCTCCACCACGATTGCCTGAGAATCCTCGCCCACCAATAAATAACGAAAGTCTCTTTGGAAGGAGAGTCGACAATGTGCCTCGGGCAGAACCTCCAAGAGAGGCGGCATATGGCAGACCTACATATGAAGAAAGACACAACCCATATGGCTATGCTGAGAGAGACAGACAAGAGAGGGAGAGGGAAAGAGAAAGAGAGAGAGAGAGAGAAATTTTGATACAGAGGGAAAGAGACCTGCGGGAACGAGAACGGGAGAGGTTGGAGAGAGAAAGGGAGAGGGAAAGGGAAAGAGACAGGGAGCGGGTCGAACACGAGCAACGAGAATATGCCCACCAAATGGCACAAAGAAACTCTCAACCAGTGTACAATCGTCCTACTGAACCACGAGAGCAACCAGGGTGGCCAAGGCAAAGCTATGAGGCTCCACCTCCGCCACGCTCCGCATATGAGCAACCGGCTCCTGACCGCCCACCTCCACAATCCTCAAATGGATATAACTACCCGACAACGACAGCGCCCCAGTATGGAGGACATTCTGCATACACAACCAATGAGTCTAGATATGGCCAAGCTCCGCAGCCGAGTTCCATACCTCCACAGCAGGAGCCAACTCCCGTTACGCAATATGAAGCGGCAATGCAAGAGCGACAAAGACTTGTTCAGCAACAAGAACAGCAGCGGCAAAGTATGTACGGCGGGCCTCTTCCGAACGGGCAATACCAGTCTCATGAATCTCCTCAAAGGAGAACTATTGAAGAGCCCCCGCAAATGCAGCAACAGCGGAGCTATCTGGGGGTGCACGACATCAATCGAAAAAGTAATCGCTCACCTCTCCCTCAAGCTGTGCAGGGTGCACAAAGTGAAGTCAACGCTCCAGGAAATCGGCCAGCTATCAAGAATGAGTTTGGCAGAATCTTTTCTGGTCTCGGGGGTGGATCTGGAGCTATGGGTGTTCCAAGTCCACTCAGTGCAGGGATGCAAGGGGTGCCCTTCTCAACTTCGGGACAGTTGCGCAAGGAAGATTTAGAAGAACTGCAAGACTCACCTCTCGAGAATGGACAAAAGATATCTCGGACAGCATCAAGAAATGGCAGGAGGAGAAAGTTAAAAGAGGAAGGAGGTGATGATGAGAGTAGCACAGGAAGACACACCCCAAGCGGTCGAGGAAAACGTTCTAAACATAGCCATCCCCCACACCAGTAAGTTCTCTTTTCAAAATCATTATATATCGCTGACATTGCTTTGATTGAGCCACCATCACCATCGGGCAGAACCACTCGATAACACTTCATCACCGTCACAATCAAACCTCACACCTTTCAAGAGCGTCAAAGGATCGAATATTCCTTCGCCGCCTGGTCGCGACCCAGGGTCTACCCCGACAATGCATCATCACCACATTCAACGACCTCACCATCATCATCACGTGACTCCAGCCAAGCCTCTCACGCAAGTCAATACTGTCATACCCCTTCGAAAAGTAACAATTCGCAATCAAGAAGTCCTAGACGCAGTCGCTGGGTTTTCTCGCAAACATCTGGGCTACGATTACTATAAATCCACACTGAAACCTGATCCATTAGTCCCTAAGCGAGATTTCACTACCGGTCGTGGCTTTGCTAGCACACCTAACCCTGTTCCTCGATTCGAAGGCAATGAGAATTGCACGTATACTATCAAAGTTCCTCGCGTTTATCTTACAGATATCAGCCGAGAAGAAATCACGGGCAGAAGAGCTGTTTGGGGAACAGATATCTACACTGATGACTCGGACGTCATTGCTGCTTGTATCCACCAAGGCTGGTTCAAAGGCGCATGGCCTCAAGGAGTTGACGAATCTCTTCTTGGACTGGAGCTCAACGATGATGTAGCTGTTCAACCCGCGCCTTCCATAGACACGATTTGGACACAACCGCCGCCATCTGGTCCTGCGGACATTCCAAAGAACAGAGATCTACACGTCACGATTCTTGTACTACCTTTGCTGAACAAGTATAGCAGCATAACACGGTTCGGTATCAGAAGCCGCGAATGGGGTGGGAAATACGACGGGTACCACAGCGTGCACGATGGCTTGAGCTTCATGATCTTGAGCATCCAATGGATAGATGGTGTTGACGGCGAAGAGGGCCGAAGCGGGCACACGAGACGAGAAATCAGAGCCCAGCAACTTCGAGACGCGGACAAACAAGCCGCAGAAGTGTTAGAAGATCTCGTTTTGAACGGCAGCGGTGCGAAGCCGCACTTCGAGGAGAGTTTCGAGAGAGGTGGAGAGCCAGGACCGGAGGAGAGGCTGGGCGATATTAGGGGTATTGGGACGAACAGTTGGTGGAAAAAGTCGAATGTTTTGCATAGGGAGAAGGGGAAGGAGAAAGAGGGGGAGGCTGCCCCGGTTGTGGAGAATATGAATGGTGCAACTCCTGCTGAGGAGGCCGGTAGGGAGGCGGAGAGAGATCAGGAGAGGAGGATCTCGAGGGTTACGGAGCTAATGATTGCGAATGCGAATACTTCTGAAGGGCCACAGGTCTCCAGGCCCGAGGATGTGATGCCCGCAGCTGCGGATGTGGTTACAGAGGCTCCCGCGCACGACGCTGAGATGAAACGAGAGGGAGTAACTGATGGAAGGTCTACCAACGTCGTCGATGGCGTCCTAGACCAAGACATGGATATGGATACGACACTCTAGCACAGTACACGACGAGCAGAGACGATAAAATACTGAAATGGTTTTTGTAGAGTACCCAAACGGACGAGGAACACCTCACGTATACTTCTTGAGAGAGAATTTTGTATATACATATTGTTAGTGTAGCCTGCATTTCGAGAGCCAGCGTAGCAGAGTGGTGTTTTGGCGCTCTGCTGGGCTTTTATGAATTCACTTTGACTGGTTGAATCCTTCCAACCTTGCAATGGCGTCCTTTCTTTTGATGCGTGAGAGTGGCAGTGTTTTTGGCAGGTGCGAGCTGGACTATTTTCGTTCTATTGCTTCCCGACTTGTAGCTTTTGGCTGCATGGCTGAGACCAATATTTGCACCGTCACGGTACCTTCGTTCTCTACTCCCCCCGTCCCTCGTCTCTATAGCTTTACTTTTCGTCACTTCTTCCTTCCAGCCTGTGAAACCAGTCGGTCTGGGGCTCAATCTTTTGCGCAAGGGCAACATTGCTAGGACAAGATCTTCTTAGCCGTAAGTCCCCGGACTCGTGAAGTCTAGTAATGTTGTTTCTGCTTTGGAGTTTTTGGCTACAAATTTGGTTGGATAATCGTCCCGCGGCTGGTTTGGGGAACGCTGATAAATACTGAACGTTGGGGTTGGTCAGGTTCTAGGACATTCGTCTAATCTTGGATAGTCATATGAGTCTTAGGCAATATTCGAGTTGGACATTGATTGGATATTGGACATGCATCGAATCTTGGACATTGGCGGAGTCTGGGGCATTGTTCTTGTCTTGAACATTCTTCGGTAGCTTACAGAGAATGACCGCAGCCGATTCTTAATAGCAACGGCGATGATTCTTGCCATTTTTTGGGGGATGGGTTTGAGAATTCTTAAGAACCCCGCTTCTGTCCTACTTGAATCTAGCTTCTAGCTGGCTGACTACAACTCAGCAACATCAATCTGAGTTTAGAATCCACGAACTAAGCACAACCACGTCCTCAAACTGACACACCAATATAGATGAAAGGAATTGTCTTATGTCAGTTCTTTGTTATCGAAAAGAATTTTGCTCTAAGCAAGTATTGAAGCAGCGGTCAGTAGGTAACGGTTTGGGAAGCTTGCGTCATGATTATGTGTATGATTTTGCAAAATCCTATCAATTATGCTTCAAATATTAGCTCAAATGACGTACTTTTTTTTATAAATTAAAATTCTACAGTTGATTGTTTATTGAATGAATAAAACTCTTATTCTAGACGCGTGATGTATACTTTCTTCTCCTCGGGCAAAAAATCGAGCTGGTTAGCGAGGAGTTAATCATGGGTTGTAAAATCACAATACCCCTTTTCCTCAAATAACTTTATAATTATGTATCTAAAACCAGAATGATACTTAATGCCCAAATTGTATCATTTCAATGATATAAAAAAGCTTATTGTTTTAGCTAATAATCGTTGGTTAAATCGCGGTTTTGGTGTTCGCGCAAACAACAAAATAAATCGCGTGGCACTAAAGTAGGTTGTACAGTGACGTCTATTCTCCCTTGAAGCTGGGGTGTTTTTTTTTGCGAATTGCAACTTTTGTTTTCGCTACGAATTTTTCCTCTTATAAAAATATATAAATTATATTAAGAATAACTCTTTTTAACGACCAGACGGCAAACTGGCTGCTGTTTTCGGCCAGTTTCGTCGCTGTTTTCTGCAGCCGACTTGCCAAAATCTCGCGCTGCCCTAGCGCTTGCGTACCTTATAGCCAAGGCGGCACGGCGGTAGGGACCCCTAGCTGACTTGCTGCAAGAACACTAAAAAAACAAGTGGGTCAAGTCATTATTCAGAGAACCGCTTCTTTATCCTCGTTTAACATTTTCTGAGAAGGGGAGCAGAAAATGGCTGCCTATTATCCCCTAAGTAACTTAAGATAGTAGTTATCCTATATCTTTGTTTATCCTCCCTCCCTTCTCTATCTTCTTTCTTTTAAATCTCTTATACTTAACTATTACTATCCCTCGCTTTACCTCTCTTCTCCCCCTCTACTAGCTGCTATTGCTTAGGTAGCAGGCTCCTCCTTTATATCCTTTGCCTTACTTTTTTACTTTTAATTGCCCTTGCTATTATCTCTTTCAATTAATATAGTTAATATATGTTGTTGCTAATAACTAACACTAAGCTTTTCCTCCTCCTTTAATAGTAATAAATTAGACATTAAAAGCTACTTTAACACAAGGGATAAGCAAAAGGAGACTAATGCTAAGACTAAGCCGATAGATATTAATACTAATATTAATAGAGATAATAAAGCAAACTTGCTAGATTTAAAGTAGCTTGCTAAAGAGGAAAACACTTACTTGCTAGAGTATTACCTCAACTAAGAGAACAACTCTAACAAATCCGAGGATAAAGGTAAGGATTATAATAATAGCAATCTTCCCCTCTTAAATATAATTAAAGGGAATTTTTATTAGTAAATACCCTATTCTCTTTTTACTTGCTATCTTCTACTATCAAATAGCTAATTTAACCCTCTTTACAAGTATTGCAAGTATATATAAAAGGATTTTGCCTAAGTAATGCAAGTTATCTTTTGCTATATTCTTAAGGCCTTCTTCGAATAAATATTAAATTAACATTAAAAGAAGGGTAAGAGGAGGCTTACAAGCATCTAGTTAGCTAGCATGCTTGAGATATACTAGAAAGTTTTTTAGCTTATATATAAACAAGCAATTAAAGAGAAGATTAAGGGGAAAATAAACTATTACATATATCAAGTAAGTAGCATTTCTTATTTACTTGCTTAATTTAGTCCAAATTATTATAAATAAAAGCTAATAAAACATTTGTTGCAAGTCTTTAAAAAGCTAGCAAAGAAGTATTGCCTATTAACAAAGAAGTGCAATAATATTGTAATATATATCAAGGATTTTGCAAGTATCTTGCGAATTAACTTGATTATAACAAAGTAGAGATATACACATAGCTAGCAATAAATCTAAACTAGCCTCTTTTACTAGCTAGCTATATTTTTATAAACTAACTTTTAGCGCTTTTAAAGCTTTACTATAATAACATTTCAATAAACTTGCTCTAGGACCCTAGTAATAAGCCTTATTAGATTCTAATTAAGTTTATATACAAGTTTACAAAGAAGTATTTTAGTATAAAAGATATATAAGTTTAACTTTAAGCCTTTTCTTGTTCCTTCCCCAATCCCCCTTCCCCTCTTATTTTAGCAGAGATATATAACTTATATAAAAGCTAAGAATATATTTGTACTCCCCGAGATTATCTTTAATTTGTCTTTAATCTTTAGCTTGCATATTGCCCTTTTAAGCCTTATCTTTGCCAATAATGTGTTCTTAGCCCCAAGTCTTATATTAGCTAAGAGGATTAGCAAGCTAAATATCTTGCCTAGCTATAAGTAGTTACCCTTATATCTAAAGTTAGAGATAGCTAATATCTTTGCCCTTTGCAAGTCTATTAAAACGCTATATGACTAAGAGATCTCGCTTAACTAGCTACTTGTCGCGAATAGTATAAAGTGAGGGGACAAAACATTAATTGTAGAATTGTCTGATTCAAAAGCTAGAACATAAGAAGTTGAGCTTCCTTTATATGTATACTAGGAGCAGTAGATTATGTGAGCATTGTATACTTAAGTGCGCGCCTAGGCGCAAGCTTAAGGCATCTACCCACGCGTGCAACACGCCCCCCAGTTGAGCTAAGCATTAGCTGATTGACTGCTTTCTGATTAGCTACCCTAGTATCTTAGCGCAGCTTGTCCTATAGCTAGTATAATATGCGAAGCCCGATCAAGTTTAGCATGCAATCTAGCAAACAATCAACTACTTGCTTACTAGCCTTATATATACTTGCCTTCTTACGCCTAAGAAGCTCCTTTCCAATTAACTAATAACATCGACAATAACACTTGCTTTTTGCTTTACACTTCTATTATAGCCAAGCTTTCTAAGAGAGCATTCAAGGCATCTTATGCTATTATGCTTGCAAAAGCGCAAGCAGCAAAGCAACTTGCAATAAGTTTATTTTTCTTTATATATAAGCATTATAAAAATGCATTTAACTTTTGTAGTATTATGCTACAAGTGCTAGTCTATTAACTCTAGCTTTATGCTATTGCAGTTGTTGTGCTCGAATTAATATCTCTAATTTATTAGCTTTACCTTCTCTTATATATTTACTTTTACCCTCTCTTACAAATTCTCTTACAATTTCTATTGCTTAAACACCTTGCTTTGCTCTTTGCTCTTCTTAAAGAGCTTTGCAACTAGTTTCTTGCTTTAAATGCATTAAAAGCACTCTTGCTAGCTAATTAAATAATTAATATTATAATATTATCGCTAAAAACGCGCATTACTAGTGCTATATATCTAATTATATATATATTCTTATTCTTTTTACTACTACTATTACAGCTTAAAGCTTGTTAATACGCTAGTTGCTAGTGCTTTAGCTTTTATAAGTCTCTTTTCAACATTTGAGCTTAATATAGCTTATTAATTAGTTCTTTTAGCAGTTGAAAGCACTTAAAATTGTAGTTTATATACTTTTTAAGAGTAATAAAGAGGATAACTAAAAGTAAAAAGAGAGCTTTTAAGGAGCAAAAGAGGATATAAATAAGGATAAAGAAGAATTAGTTAATAGTGTTGCTATATATTATACTTGCATTAAAGTATTACTTGGCCAATTAGTAAATAAATTAATTAAATAAGCTCTAAAACTTAAAATATTAGCTTAAGATTATTACTTACTTTATATTATACTCTTTTATAAATAAACAAGTCTTATTAATATTTAGAAATAAATAAAAGGAACTATAAATAAAAGAGATTGTATTCTTTTACTATTTTACATCTTTAAGCTTTTTATGCAAGTCTTGCAAGTCTAATAACAATTAAAAGTATTTGAACTTATATTATAATAAGCTTTTAGTTAAGCTATTTACTAGCATCTTTTTTGTAAAGAGATATATTATTTAAAATATACTTTTAATATACTTTTAGTATAATTATATATTTTAAATATTAATATAATATAGCTTAGTAGTAATGTTACGGTTCTGGCATTCCATGTCACGTGGTCACGTGCACTAGCGCGGCTAGCACAGGCGGTGTGGAGCGGCAGAACTCGGTATTTATATATAAACCGAACCTTGTAAATAACTTCTTCTTTCTTTAGCTTTAAATAATTATAATTAAGACTATTTAGCCTATACACTTTGTGCTATAAATCTAGCGCTTATAACATAATTTAAAGCTTAATCTAATTCCAATCTTGTAAAGGATTTAAAATTAAATTATATAGCATAAGATAACGCGTCGCCTTTATCTTATAACAAACTTAAATTGAGCTAAACAAATTATATAAAACACAAACTTGAAATAAGACTTATTATATAAACATAAAACAAACAAAATAGCACAATCTTACTATAAACTAGAGGCTAGCCTCGCTGCTAGTCCTTACAAACTTATAAACCCTCGACTATCTTGTCCTTCCTTAATTCTTAAAAAACCCGAATTTAACCTTAAATATTTACAATTTGCATTTTAATAAGACCCCAAATAACTCTACAAACAAATCCTAGAAGCTCTCTATTAAAGGGATAATGCAAAAGCAAAAGCTAAAGAATAATAAGCACACTTAGCTAAGCTATCCTTATAATGCAACTCCCTTTAAACCAAGCTTCTCGAGGCATATTAACAAAATCGACAAGCTACTTTAGCTAAATAAGCTCTTATATGTTTTATAAAGCTCCTTAACTCCCCTATCTTTATAGATGGCAAAAGTATAAGTTTCTTTAATTAGCTATCCTAAATTAAGAATAAGCTTTATAAGAATGTAAACTATTATCTTATTAAATTAATAAAGCTTGCATATATAAAGGGCTTAATTAGAAGTAAAGCTATAAAGCATATATCTCCCCATTTATAAGATAATGCTATTAATTTATATAAAATTGTCTAGAATTTATTTGAACATCTAACTTCCGCTTATAAAAACCCGAATTAGTTATTTATAGCTAAAAACAAATTTAAGAAGCTTTTTATAAAGTCGACTTAGTCCTTTTACAAATTTTATACAAAATTCCTACAATTAGCTTTTAAAGCTAAAGTCGCATTTGCAAAACTAAAGTACAAATTAAATAGTAAGCTCTCTTTTGCCCTTTAAAAGGTAGTTATTTTGCATTTTAATACTAAATTAACCTTTTATAAATTTGCAAAGTAATATAAAATTTATAACTAATCCCTTAAAGCTATTAAAGAGTGAAAGTTACGTGTATAAAAGCCTTATAATGCAAATAAGATAAACACCCTTATTAGAATTATACTTGCAATTATAATTGCAATTACAATTACTCTTTTAATTATCCTTTATACAAATACCTCTTTAACCCTTTTAAAGCTTATATATTAAAATCTTTTGCGCTAATAGTTAAGCAATGCAAGCAAGTATTTTATTTGCCGGAAATTAAGATATAAGATATATAAATGCCTTTATTATACAAATATTAAAGCTATTAAAAATTTAAAGGAAGTCTTAAAACTTGAGGTATTAGTGTTAAAAAATGATAACTTTTAAAGGAAGTCTTTACTTTAAAGTTATATAATATTAATTTGTGCAAAGTAGACTTAAGTTAATT
>Ga0302325_10013294_pt1 | contig 17563 bp, 16 predicted proteins | sample Palsa_T0_2_FD_201948 | JGI IMG/M metagenome (GOLD analysis project Ga0302325, IMG submission 201948) | Peat permafrost microbial communities from Stordalen Mire near Abisko, Sweden - Palsa_T0_2 | ecosystem: Environmental > Terrestrial > Soil > Palsa > Peat permafrost | place: Sweden: Abisko... | reverse complement strand
GATTGGGTTGAGCCCCGGTCGGTGAGTTTGGTGACGCTGGCGGGGTTGATGTCGACGCAGATGACTTTGCAGCTCGCGGGCAAGAGATTGCCGACCGCGATCGAGTGCAAGAGCGTGCAGACCATCAGGGCCATACCGATTTCGGGAACGTACGCGCGCATCGCGCGCTGTGACTCGACGACGTCCGTAATGACGTCGGGCAGCGGGCCGTCGTCGCGAATCGAACCCGCGAGCACGATTGGAATGCCCTTGCGGTACGCCTCGTACATCACGCCGCCGCGCAGCAACCCCTGGTCGATTGCGGCTCGGATGCCGCCGGCGGCGCGGATGCGGTTGACAGTGCGCAGGTGATGAACGTGGCCTTCTTCGACCGGAAACGCGTCGTCGAGATCGACGCCGAGCGAGGTTCCGAAAAATTGCGATTCGATATCGTGGACCGCGAGCGCGTTACCCGCGAACAGCGCGTCGATCAGGCCGCCCGCGATCAGCTTTTCGAGATACTTTCCGGCACCCGTGTGCACGATCGCGGGGCCGCCCACTAAGAGCACGCGCTTACCGGCCGCGCGCGTCGCGAGCAGCTCGCGCGCGATTTCTGCAACCAAGTGCTCCTTGGGCTTCTCGCTCGAGACGGCGCTGGACATGAACTCGAACACCGCTTTGCGGCGCGGGCGCTGTAAGGCTTGCACGCGGACGCCGCTGTGTCCGACGACGATGCGTTCGTCCGCGCGCACGTCGGAAGGCGCGACCGTGCGCGCGGTATCGGCGCCGATCGCGATCGCACAATCCATCTCGGGCAACGCCACCGGCAGCCACTTCCCGCCGACGCGCACCTCAGTCTCGAGATTGGTCGTCGCGTAGAAGTCGTCCGGCAGAATGCCGTCGCGCGGCGCGGGTTCGGTGAGCGCGTCCGTGTCGTCGGCGACGAAGGCGCCGATATCGCGCAGTTTGTCGAGCAGATCCTCGAGCGCTTCGGGCGTCTCTGCCTCGATCCGCAGCCGTGCCGTCGAGGAATCCGTGGCGGTCTTACCGACCGCGAAGTTGTCGATCGTGTAGCGCGCCTGCTCGTGGTCCATGATCAGCTCGAGCACGCGGCCGAACACGCCGGAATCGAGGATGTGACCCCGCAGCTCGATCTCACGGACGCGCGCACCTGCGCCGATCGGGCCCGGGTCGTTCATCCGGCCCGACTTCGCGCCGCAGCTTCGAGGCAACCTCCATCGGGCTGCGAACTGCGCCGTGTGGGCCTGATCCTCGTGCCGACGCCGCTTGGAAACCTGCGGGACATCACGCTGCGCGCGCTCGACGTGCTGCGCGACTGCGACCTGATCGTGGCCGAGGATACGCGCGTGGCGCGCAAGCTGCTAGCGGCGCTCGGCCTGCCGGCGAAGACGCTCTGGAGTTACCGGGAGCAAAACGCGGAGGCGGTCACGGCGGGCATTCTCGAGCGGGCCCGCACGCAAACGGTCGCCGTCGTCACGGACGCCGGCATGCCCGGCATCTCGGATCCCGGCCAGGACTTGGTGCGTGCGGCCCGGGCCGAAGCGATTGCGGTCGAGGTGCTGCCGGGTGCGTCGGCATTCGTGTGCGCCGCGGTACTGTCGGGCTTCGACCTGCGCGGCTTCTCGTTCGAAGGCTTCGTGTCGCGCCGCAAAGGCGAACGCGAGCGGGCCTTCAGCGCGGCGCTGGCGCGCGGTACGGCGTCGGTGTGGTACGAGGCTCCGGCGCGCATCGATGCGACCCTCGAGACGCTCGCGTCGATCGCTCCGGACGCGCGCGTGTTCGTCGCGCGCGAGCTGACGAAGTTACACGAACAGCAAATCTCCGGGACCGCCGCCGCGGTGCTCGCGCAGCTGCCGCAGCCGCCGCGCGGTGAGTTCGTGCTCGTCATCGAGAGCGTCGCGCCGTCGATCGTGGAGCCCGAGGAAGGTGCGATCGATCGCGAGGTCGATCGTGCGCTCGCCGCCGGCGCAAGCGTTCCGCAAATCGCGCGCGACCTCGCGCGGCGCGGCTTTGGTTCGCGCGCCGATCTCTACCGCCGCGCCTCATCACGCCGTTCCTGAAAGGACCGGCGCCCTTCGCTACGCCGGAGCGGCTTTGTAGCCGGCCGGCCGCAGCGCTCTCGAAGGTCGCGCGACGACGAGCACTTCACCGAACATCAGCACGAGTCCGAACCACGTCGGCAGCTTCCATGCAAAGCGCTCCGCCGTCGTGCGCGAATCGATGGCGCCGGAACGAATCCAGACGCCCCACGCCGTAGACGCCGACAGGCTACCGCTCGAGACCCGCGCCATGGCGTGCTCGGCCGCCACGACCCGCGAGTGCTGCCAGCCGCCGCCGTGCCCCGGCAGCTCCGCAATCGTTTGCCATGGAACCGCAAGCAGGCACAGCGCCGCGAGCGCCAAGATCGGCCGGCGCCGTTTGGTGACGAGCGCGAACAGCAGCGGCAGGGCGAATGCCATCTGCGCGATGTGGACGTAGGCGCCGCCGATCAGTACGAGCGCGGCGGGAACGAGCAGGATGAACGCCCGGTCCTGAGTCGCGGCTTCGGTTCGGCCCGCGAGCCAGAGGCCCGCAACCAGCATCACCACGTAGGACGCAGAGCCCAGGGCCAGCGCGGTCCCGCTGCCGGCGCCGAGGACGGCCAGAACCGCGCTCAGGCTGTATTGTCCGCCGAACTCGAGGCCCTCGTTGAGCGCTTGACCGGGCAGCGCGTCGCGCAAATATTCGATCGACCGGACCGGTCCGCCGGCGAGCACGCAAAGGGCGGCGAGCAGCGCGGCACCGCTCAACAGCGAACGGCGCGCCCGCGGCTCGTACGCGAAGAGCGAGGCGACGACCGCCACGCCGACGTGCGGCTCGAGCAAGGTCGCAAGCGACAGCCAAGCCGCTGTCCGGGGCCGATCCGACTGGAGCGCGAGGGCCGCCCCGCACAGGGCGCACAGCACGAGCGGCACGATCTGGCCGACGAGGATGCTCGCTCCCGCATCCGCCGCGAGCAACACGACGGCGACGGCTATCAGGGGCGCCCCGCTGAGCTTGCGGACGAGCACGACGGCAACGCTGACCCACAGGATGATCGAGGCGGCCCACAGGGCGCTTGCGATCCGAAACGGCAGCAACGCCAGTGGTGCGAACAGGGCAAGCGCATAGGGTGGCAACGGCGCGGGGACGACGAGGTTCGGGACGATCTTGATGTGCGACTCGGCGAGCGCCGCGGCTTCGCACGAGCGCAGAGGCTCCGCGAGATACGGATTCGCATGCAGCGAGACGCTCGCGGCGCAATCGAACGCGAGAAAGTCGATCGGGTCGGAAACTAGATTGTTCCCGCTGGGAAATGCCGAGAGGATGGCCACGGCCATTCCGCCGAGTGCGACGCACACGGTGATGGCTGCCGCGACCGCGCGCAGGACGCTCGTCGCACTGAAGGCCGCCGTCATATTCCTTCCATCGGCAGCCACGCTCGGACGCCTAAGTCCGCGGGGGCGCCGCCCGGGCGAACCGAAACCTGGCGCGGATGTCCGAACGCGCTTTTTACGTCACCACACCAATCTTCTACATCAGCGGATCCCCGCACATCGGACACGTCTACACGAGCGTAGCGGCCGACACGCTGGCGCGCTACCACCGCGCAAACGGTTCCGCGTTCTTCTTGACCGGCACCGACGAACACGGCCAGAAGGTTGCGGCCGCGGCTGCGGCTGCGGGCATGACGCCGCAGGCATGGACCGACTCCCTGGTCGACAAGTGGCGCGCGGTCGGCGCGCGCTACGAGGTGCGGCCCGACGATTTCATTCGCACGACGGAAGCGCGTCACGTGAACCAGTGCATCGACGTTTTCGAGCGCCTCAAGGCGAGCGGCGACGTCTACCTCGGCACGTACGCCGGGTGGTACTGCACGAACGACGAGACGTTTTGGCTCGAGGCGAAACTGATCGAGGGGCGTTGCCCGAACCCGGAATGCGGCCGCGAAGTACAGTGGCTCTCGGAAGACAATTGGTTCTTCGCTCTTTCCAAGTATCGCGATCGATTGCTCGACTATTATCGCGCGAACCCCCAGTGGGTGCGCCCGGAGCGCGCCTACAACGAAATGGTCGCGACGCTCGAAGGCGGGCTCGACGATCTCTGCATTTCGCGCGTCAACCTCGACTGGGGCGTCCCGTTGCCCGGCGGCGGCGTGATGTACGTTTGGCTCGACGCGCTGCTCAACTACATCACCGCGCTCGACTACGCAAGCGACGGCGAACGCTTTCGCACGTTCTGGCCCGCGAACGTGCAGTTCATCGGCAAAGAGATCGCGCGCTTCCACACGATCATCTGGCCCGCGGTGCTGTGGGCGCTCGAACTGCCGGCGCCGGAGCTCGTCTTCGCGCACGGTTGGATTACGTTCGAGGGTCAGAAGATGAGTAAGAGCTTGGGCAACGTGATCGATCCCTTCGAGATCGCGGACCGCTTCGGTGCCGATACGATCCGCTATTTCCTCTTACGCGAAGCGCCCTTCGGCAGCGACTTCTCGTTCGGCGAAGAGAAAGTGCGTTTGCGCCGCAACGGCGATCTCGGCAACGATTTGGGCAATCTCGTGAAACGCTCGCTCGCGATGCTCGTTCGCTATCGTGAGGGCCGCGTACCGATCCCCGGACCTACCGAACTCGGCACGCGCTTTGCGGACCTGGGCGCTCGCACGGGCGCCCATATCGCCGCCCTCGGCTTTCGTGAGGCACTCGAAGCGACGTGGGAACTGGTCGCGGCGCTCAATCGCGCGATCGACGAGAAACGCCCGTGGGATCTGCACAAACGCGGCGACGACGCGGCGCTCGACGGCATCCTCTACGAGCTGTGCGAGGGTTTACGCTGGCTCGCGCATCTGGTCGCGCCGTTCATGCCCTCGACCGCAACCGGCATTTGGACGCAGCTCGGCTTCGAGGGCGAACCGCACGGCGCGTGGGCCGAGGAACTCGTGTGGGGACGGCTCCAGCCGGGCACCATCGTGCGCCCGGCAGAGGGCGCGCTGTTCCCACGCTTGGACGCCGTAGAAAGTACGGTGTCTTAGTTTTCGTCCTCGAACTGCATGTTCGGGAAATAGTAGCGCAGCGCGACGCCGAGATCGCCCGGCGGGACGAAGCCGGCCGGCGGCGGCGGCAAGGGCGTGTGCTCGAGCATCGCAATGTCGGTCGAGATGAACGGATCGTCGTCCGGCGCGAAGTGAATCGGCCAAGGCACGTTACCGGATTCGATCGTGCCGTCGGGATGCGTGTATTGGTAGGCGACGTAATAATAGTCGAGACCGCCCGAACGCCATCCCCGGATCGGATAATAGATGCCCTCGCCGTGGTGCAGATGGCCGAGCTTGCCTTGGAGTTGCAAACGATAGCGCTTCGGTGCGGCGGCGGGATCCGCCGTGACCCGGAGATCGTCTGCGGCGTGAGCTGCACTCGAGTGCGAGAACGCGCGCATGAACCCGGCGACCTGCTGTTGCGAAACCCGAGGTCCGGCGCCGCGCGGGACGCGGACCGGCACGGTCTTACGAAATGCGAGCGGCACTTGGTCGGTGAATGCGGGCCGGTCGGGCTGACGCAGCGCGACGCGTTTGGGTGCTCCGTGTTCGAGCTTCGGCACGGGCGCGAAACGCGCGGCCTTCGAGATCGTAATGACCTCATCCGGCAGCGGTGGGATCGGCGTGATCTGATCGACGTGCAGCACGAGCGCGAGCGGAAACTGACTTCCCGCCAGCAGCGCGACGAACAGGAACGACACGTGAACCAGAATCGATGCCACGAGGGTCGCTACGATGATCGCGTTGCTGTTTCGCGGTCGCTCCGCGCTGGTGATCATATGCTAGTATCTACCTGTTTTGTTTGACACGCACGCGCATATTCACGATCCCGCCTTCGAAGCCGACCGCGACGCGATGCTGACGCGGGCGCGAGACGCCGGCGTCGAGCGCATCATGACGATCGGGACCGACCTTGGGACCAGCCGCGCGGCGCGTTCCGTCGCCGAGCGTTACGGCCTCGATTATGCTATCGGCGTCCATCCCCACGAAGCTAAGGACGCGCCCGAAGATCTCCCCGGAGCCTTCGATCGCTTCCTCGCCGAGAGCGCCAAGGCGCCGCTCGCGATCGGGGAGATCGGCCTCGACTACTACTACGACCACAGCCCGCGCGAACATCAGCAGCAGGTCCTGGCCACCCAACTCCGCTACGCGATCGCCCGTAAGATGCCGGTCGTGTTCCATCAACGCGACGCCTTCGAAGACTTCGTCGCGATCTTGCGCGCCGAGGCGCCGGGCGGCATCCGTGGGGTCGTGCACTGCTTCACGGGAGGGCCGGAGCACGCACGGATCTTGGTCGATGACTTCGGCTTAAAGCTGGGAATCGGCGGCGTCCTGACCTTCAAGGCTGCCCAGGAACTGCGCGATGCGGTCGTGGCGGTCGGGCTCGAGCATCTGATCTTGGAGACGGACTGCCCGTACCTCGCGCCGGTCCCGCACCGCGGAAAGCGCAACGAGCCGGCCTTTGTCACGGCGACGGCAAACATGCTGGCTGAGACGCTTGGGTTGTCGGCCCATGAAGTTGCCTCGCGGACGATGGAGACGGCGACGGCTCTGTTCGGGTAGCCCCCTTTGTCACGCTGAGCCTGTCGAAGCGCCGACGTGAGCTTGCCGAAAGGCGCAGCCGGGACGCCAAGCTGTCGAAGGGTTATAACGGCTCTTGCCGGTCGACACGTCGGCGCTTCGACAGGCTCAGCGTGACAAGAGGGGGGACCGCTCGCTATTCTTTCTCGGGCGTCATGGCGCCGGAGCGCCTGCTTCCCAATTGCGTTGGAAGGCGGCCTCGATGCCGGCGACGAGGTCGGGCCTTCGGGTGGCCAGGCCCCAGTCGAGCATGGGGCCGGGGCTCCAGGTGGCGTTGGCGGAGCCGGCCCAGGCGCGGTCGCCGGCGATGGCGAGCTTCTCGTCGTTGGCGACGATCCGAACCTCAACCCCGGCACGCTCCAGGCGCCGCAGTGACGCGCGCTCCGTCCGGCCGCCTTCGTCGAACTCGCGCTTGGCGACGAGCAGACGCACGTGGGCGCCCGCCTGCGCGCGGGCAACCAAGGCCTTCGAGACCGCGGAGTAGCCGAAGGACTCAGTTTCTACGTCGACGCGGTCGCCGGTGCCGAAACGGATCGACCGCGCTTCGAGGGCGAGGGCGGCGCGCTTTTCGGTGGCGAGATGGCGGTCGGATGCCGGTTTTCCCTCGAGCGCGCTTCGCGTGACCCCCACGTCGTCGGGGTCGGTCGTCGCGACGATCGTGTCGCGGCGGTCGGCGGGCCAGTTGCGGTCGTCGAGGAACGCGGTGCCGTCGACGACGGCGGCTTTCATGTGCACCGGGAGGCCGGGTACGGTCCACGTGACCCGGGCGCCGTGGCCTTCTAGAGCGGCAGCTACCCGGCGGTTGCGGGCGGCGAGGTCGTCGGTTCCCGTTCGGCCGGCGTAGGGGTCGGCCTCGAGGACGAGGGACACGCTCGCGCCGCGATCGCCGGCTGACTCGAGGGCGCGCGTGACCGGCGAATCCGGCTCGAGGACGTAGGCGGAAAGCTCGATGTCGGACGCTCGCGCGAGGGCGGAGACGAACGCCGCTTGCGTGACGATGGCCTCACTCATGTGCGGGCCCATCGCGACGGCGGGTGCGGGCGGCAAGCCTACTCGGGCTGTTTTGGGGGGTTAAATCTGAGTCCGGACCAAATTCCGCTGGGCGAATGGAGAAGGCCGCCTACGTCCGCGATATGTTCGCGTCGATCGCGCCCCGATACGATGCGACCAACCGGCTGCTAACGGGCGGCGTTGACGAACGCTGGCGTCGTCGCGCGGTCAAGGAGCTGGCCGCACCGCACGGCGGATCGGTAGTCGATCTGTGCTGCGGGACGGGCGACCTCTCGTTTCATTTGCTGCGCGGCGATCCCGAGTTGCACGTCACCGGCGTCGATTTCTGCGAACCGATGCTCGATGGTGCGCGCCGGCGCGCGCCGCGCGAAGCGTCGGGTCGCGACGTGACCTTCGTGCAAGGCGACGTGATGGCGCTGCCTTTCCCGGACGAGAGCTTCGACGGCGCGATCATGGGGTTCTCGATGCGCAACGTCGTCGACATCGTCGCTACGCTGCGCGAAGCGAAGCGCGTGCTGCGGCCCGGGGCGCGCTTCGTCAACCTCGACGTTTCCAAGGCGCCGAACCCGTTCTTCAAGCGCGCGTTCGACCTGTATTTCTACGGTCTCGTGCCGGTGGTGGGCGGCATTGCGGGCGGCTCGATGAGCGCGTATCGCTATCTGCCGAACTCGCTGACGAATCATCCGGGGGCCGAAGATCTGGCCGAACGCTTTACGCGCGCGGGCTTTCGCGAAGCGCGTTTCGTGCGTCTTGCCGGCGGTGCGATCGCGGTTCACGTAGGAACGGCGTGAAGCGCTTGCAAGCCGGGGCGCAGTCCGACCGCGACCTCTATGCGCTGGTAGAAGCGTTCTTTCGAACGTCGTTCTCGACCGACAACGTCGTCATCACGGAGGCCGTGCGGCGCATGCTTGCGGCCGGCGGCAAACGCTTGCGCCCGCGCCTGCTGCTGCTCGCAGCGGAAGCGATGGGTGCGGACGCGCGCGAGCATCTGCCGCTGGCCGCGTACATGGAACTGATCCACGTCGGCACGCTGATCCACGACGACGTCGTCGACGGGGCGCGCACGCGGCGCGGCGTCAACGCGACCGCGGTCGACTTCGGCAATCGCGTCAGCGTGCTCGCGGGCGACTATCTGTTCGCGTGGATTTTCAAGAACGTCACCGCGAACTACGCGCCGCCCGTCCCGAACCTGCTCGCCACGACGCTCGCCGACATCACCGACGGCGAGGTGCTCCAGCATCGCGCCGTGGGGAACCTCGAGGTGCCGCTCGCGGACTACGTCGAGATCGCGATCAAGAAGACCGCCGCGCTGTTCGCCGCGTCGGCGCAATGCGGCGCCATCGTCGCAGGCGGGACGCCGCTGCGGGTCAACGCGCTGCGCGACTTTGGACTCTACTACGGTGTCGCGTTTCAGATGCTCGACGACTTGCTCGATTTCACCGCGAGTGAAGCCGAGCTCGGCAAACCGGTCGGCAACGACCTGCGCGAGCACAAGATGACGATCCCGGTTATTTTGGCCCTCGAGGACGGCCCAAGCAGTCTGCGCGAGGCGCTCGCGCGTTACTACCGGGGGGCTACAAACGGCACCGAGCCGGTCGCCGCCCTGATCGCGGCCGTCGGCGAAGCGGGCGGTTTCTCCCGGACGCGCGAATCCATCATCAGTTACGTGGAACGTGCCAAGGCGTCGCTCGCTCCCCTCGGAACTGCCCCCGCGCGAGCAGAACTCGTCGCCCTAGCCGACGCCCTGGCCCGCGACAGCGCGGTCCGGGCACGGGGCTGAAAGGTAATCGGAAATGTTCGGAAACCCAATGGAAATCGCGATCTTAGTCGGCGCCGCCGTGCTGCTCTTCGGGGCGGACCGCGTGCCGAAGCTCGCGCGCAGCCTCGGACAAACGAAGAAAGAATTCATGATGGGGCAGGCGGAAGCCGACGTCGCGGCCGAGCGCGCTCGAGCCGAAGTCCGTGCGCAGGCCGAGGCGAACGCGGCCCATGAGACCGCCGCGCTCGGACCGCAAACGGTGAACGGGATCGTGGTCGGCGCTCCGTCGGTGCCCTCGGAACCGGCCGCGCCGCCCAACTAGGCCGCGCCCGGAACCCGTTTGATCGCCGAGCGTCCCGCGGCCGCCGAACCCGGCACACCGCAGTGGGATCAGAAAGAGATGCCGTTTACGGAGCACCTGCGGGAGCTCCGTAACCGTCTGATGATCGCATTGAGCACCGTTGGGGTGCTCGCGGTCGTGCTCTTCTGGCCCGCCCAGTTCGCGATCGTTTGGCTCAAGAACGAATATCTCGGCACGAACGTGCAGCTGCACGCCTTCTCGCCGACCGACGTCATCTTCACCGAGTTTAAATTCTCGCTCTATGGCGCCATCGTGCTCGGGCTGCCCGTCATCGTCTATCAGATTTGGATGTTCATCGTCCCGGCATTCCATCCGAAAACACGGAAGGTCGTTTACGCGTATACCGCGCCGTCGCTGCTGCTCGCGGCGTGCGGGATCGCGTTCTGTCACTTCTTCATCATCCGCCGCGTGCTGACCGCGCTGCTGAGCATCACGAACGTCGTGGCTGAAGAAACGTTCGGCGTCGAGGCGACCCTGAATTTGATCTTGCTGACGTTCCTCGCGTTCGCGCTCGTGTTCCAAACGCCGATGGTGATGGTCGCACTCGCGCGGATCGGCATCGTCAACGTGCCGATGCTGCGCAAGTACCGGCGCTACGCGGGCATGGGCATCTTACTGCTTGGCGGCCTCGCCGCACCCGACGCCTCGCCCGTCACGATGATGCTCCTCGCCGTGCCGATGTACGTGCTCTACGAAATGAGCATCTGGATCATCTTGCTGCTCGAGAAGTCATGGCATCGCGAGACCGGCACGACGTAGCGTAACGAGGATGTCCGCAACGGCCGCACCGATCGCGCGCACCGGGATCGCATCGGCGTTCGACGAGGTCCTCGACCGGCTTTCGAACTTCTGGTTCGGGATGTCGCTGCTCGGCGTGTGGGGTTTCATGACCCTGATCGGCGTCATCGTCGACCAAGGCAAAGACGCCGACTTCTACCTCGCCAACTACACGCCGCCGCTCGCGCGTTTGGTGTTGCGGCTCCATCTCGACAACATCTATCATTCGCCCGCATACATCGGCATCGTGGGTTTCATCCTCGCGTGCATGACGCTCGCGACGTTCCGGCGCGTCATCCCATCGCGATTGCCGCCCTTACGGGGCGTGAAGATCGATGCGATGCCGCTCTCGGCCACGCTCGCCGTTGCGGGCGACGAGGCTGCGGTGCGCGCTCGCGTCGAGCGTTTCTTCACCGAACGAGGGTGGCTCGTGCGAAAGCGCGAGCAAGCCGGCGTCGAGTGGACCTTCGCGGATAAGTTCGACTGGGCGCGGCGCGGCGTGCTCGTCGCGCACGTCGGTTTCGTGATCATCGCGATCGGCACGACGTTGTACTGGGCCTTCGGTTACAGCGGGCAAACCACGATTCTCTCGGGCTCGAGCGTCGTGATCCCCGAAAGCGGCGCGCTCTTTCGGCTCGATCGCTTTCGCTTTCGGATCGATCCGATCCAGACGCGCAGCGGTACCGTGTATCAGCCGATCGACTACGTCTCGGACGTCCGCGTCACGGGCAAAGACGGCACGACGCACGCGCACGAGATTCGCGTCAATCAACCCCTCGACGTCGACGGAACCCTCTACTACCAAGCCTCCTACGGCTTCGCCATCCCCTTCACCGTCACCGAAAACGGCCACCCCCTTAGTAGCGCGGCGTCCCCGCCGCGCTTGGGGGGGATCGGGGGGCACGCCGCCCCGATCTTAAACGAAGGTGAAGGGTTCACGCTGGGTGATACCGGGCGTTCCGTGCAGTACGAAAAATTCGTCGGCACGATCGGGCCTGGAAATTCGATCGAGCGCGATCCGCGCCCCAACGCCCCCGGCGTCGTGCTGTCGGTCTTCGACGGTGACGAGAACATCGGCAGCATTCTCGTGCCGCTCGGACACAGCGTCGATCTCGGCGCCGGCTATCGCGTGACGCCCGGGCGCTACGTGCTGTTCAGCGGCATCCAATACCGCCACGACCCGGGTATTCCGTTCGTGGGGCTCGGCGCGTTCGTTCTGCTCACGGGCTTGTGCATTTCGTTCTACCTGTTGCCCGCGCGCTTGTACGTGCGCGTCGACCGCACGGCGCAAGGCTGCACCGTCGGCATGGCCGCAACGACGGTCAAAGGCTACGACATCTACGAAGACCAGTTCGCCGACCTCGTCCGCGAATTCGAAACCCTGTAATGTCATCCTGAGCGAAGCGCCGCAGGCGCGCAGTCGAAGGACGGCCGTGTCTCGGCGGTCCTTCGACTAAGGCACTGCGCGCCTTCGCTAGGATGACAACGGTTAGGCGGCTTCGGCCTGCGTTGCGGGCGGATCCGCGCGACGTACGCGAGGAAAGACCCCCGAGAGGCGCGCTTCGAAGCGGCGCCGGAACGGGTCGCTCGAAACCCGCAGTTCGACCATCGCCCAGGCTACGAAGCCCAGCGACGTCGCCCAGCCGGCGGCGAGCGCCGGGAACACGCCTTGCATCTCAAACCATGCGATAAACGGCGCCTGGTAGAGGTAGATGCTGTACGACGCAACGCCGAACGCGACGAGCGGCTTGAATCCGAGCATGCGCCGCGCGCGCGGCGAGCCCGCCGTGACGACGAGGAAGAACGCGGCCGCGTGCCAGACCGGGTTGCCGTAATCGATGCTATTGCCCGCGCTCCAGACTCCACATCCAACCGCCCCGGCGGCGCCGAGCCACGCGTACCGGCTCCAGGCCGGGCGGAGAATCGCAACGTCGGCGGCCGCGACCCCGGCCATGAAACACGGCAACGTTCCCAGATCGACCAACCCGTGCGCCAAGAAGTAGTACGCGCCGTACAGGGCGCCCGCGACGACGCCGAAGGCCCAGCGCGAGCGTACGTAGAGCGCGATCAGCAGCGGGCACACGAGGTACCAGCGCGCGGCGACGCCGACCGCCCAGAACGACGAGTCGAGGACCGGGTGGCTCGGAATCAAGAAGGCGAGATCGAGGAAAAACTCGCGGCTCGCTTGCGACGAAAACCCGTTGACGATGCCGGCGGCGGTCGGAAATCCGAACGCCGTCATGCCCAGTAGCGCGAAAACCGCAAGGGCGACGTAAAATGCCGGTGCGACGCGGCTGAAGCGGCGCAGCAGGAACGCACCATAGGTTGCCGGGTCGAGCCCCAATCCGCTGCCGGCGCGAACGCGCGAGAGCCACGGATACGCCAGACAGAAGCCCGATATCGCAAAGAAGAGATCGATGCCGCTTGCGAGGTACGTGAGGCGTGCCGGTAATTCGATCATCAACGGGAAAATCGCGCTGAAAGCGATCACCGAAAGCAGCGCGATCGCGCGCAACCCGTCAATATATGTCAAGCGGTCACGAGATTCCATACTCGTAGAGATTATCGTCGCCCGGCGCACGCGAACGCACCGCAATGTAAGTTGGGAGTGCACTCTAGCGCGGGCGATTGGGACGATATGCGTAGGCGAGCGTTCCGATCAACGCAAAAACAATGATCCCGCGCACAATTTGAAACGGCACCGTTTCAGCGTACACCGCGGACTCAACGTAGCCCGCTACGGGCAGGGTCAACAGAAACGCATACGCGATATCTTCCGACGCAAGAGCGACGGGCAAGCTCCACGCCAGATACCACCCGAGCGGATTGACGCCGAGAGCCGAAAACGCCCATGCGGCGCGGCCTCGCACGCTACCTCGCACGATCGCGAAGCCGACCGCAATCAACGCCACGAGCCCCAGCAGCGTCTTCAAAATCGTCGCGCCGAGCGGACGCGGCGCACCGTACGCGAGCGAGACGTAACGCAGCGCCCAAAACCCGTTTCCGTGCGTGCCGAGCTGGTATGCGATCAACGCGACCACTGTGACGGCCGCCACAAAGCGCAGGCGCGCTGCGAATGTGGGCAAAAAGATCACCGCGACAGCGACGACCGGCAGCAAGGTGATCTTCACCAGAGCCGCGCAAACGCCGAGCGCGATTCCGGCCAGAACGCGTTGCCGCTTGACCGCGACCATCGCGGCGATGGCAAAGTCGACGCCGACCAGATCGTTGTGCGCACCCGCAACGAAGAGGTCGTAGAGTGCGGAATTGCAGAGGATTGCGGCGACGATCGTCCGCGGCAGGCCGAGAAGCCCCGCGAGCGCAGCGCAGACGAGAATCGCCGCGAACCCGAGCAAGCGCAGCGCCACGAGCTTTCCGGCGAGCGCCGGCGCGACCGCGATGGCGCCCCCCGCAAGCGCCGTCCAGAGCGGACCGTACGCGCTCGGCAGGATCGGCACGTTCCAGACCTGGTTGATCGTCGCGAGATCCCCGGTGAACGCAATCGCGGGCGGCCGGTATGCTCCCGCCCCGAGCAGCGCTTGACCTACGTAAAGGTATGGGTCGGGTGAGTCTTCCGCCCGCGCGCCGAGCGCGATCCCGGCGAGCGCGGCCGCGACGAGCCCGATCGCAACGAACGAACCGCGCCGCCCGAGCGCTCCCAACCCGAGCACGAAGATCCCCAGCGCCAACGACTCGAGGAATGCGAGCCCCAAGACGAGGTTCGAAACGGCATCGCTCGCCCGCACGTCGCCGTAAAAATACGAGATCGGCACCGGGAACGGCACCGAATGCTGCTCGATCGCGGCCCGGTCGAACGCGCCGAGGTGCACGGCGAAGGCCGCGATCAGCACGAGAGCGGCGCCGATCGGGATGAGCGGCGAGCGATCGGCACGCACGCGCGCGGAAATCCCGGCGAAGTGCCGGCGCGCATCCGGCAGAAACGTCATCAACAGCCCGATCAGGTACGAGACGCCCACGCCGGGTCGGTTCGGTCGGCCTGCGGGCCCCGCCCCCGTCTGCCGATGAGAATGATGTGTCGTTAACCCTGGTTTGCCCCGTCTATAACGAGCACGAAAACATCGTACCGCTGCTCGAGGCGCTCGAGCGCACGGTCCGCACGCCGTTCGAGCTCGTCGTGGTTTACGACCGCGACGATGACACGACGCTGCCGCCGCTGCGCGCGGCCGCGCCGCGCATGCCCTTCCGCATCCGGGAATTGCGCAACGCAGAAGGCCGCGGGGTCCTCGGCGCCGTGAAGACCGGTTTACGCGACGGTGGAGGCGACGCAGCCCTCGTGATCATGGCGGACTTAGCCGACGACCTGCGAATCGTCGACGCAATGTACGCGCTGATCGCGTCCGGCAACGCCGATCTGGTAGCCGGCTCGCGCTACATGCGGGGCGGACGGCAGATCGGAGGCCCGTGGTTCAAAGGTCTGCTGTCGCGTCTGGCGGGCCTCTCGCTGCATCTCACCTGCGGTCTGCCGACCCACGACGCGACCAACAACTTCAAGATGTACGCGCGCTGCGTGCTCGATGCGATCGAGATCGAGTCGGTCGCGGGCTTCGAAGTCGCGATGGAAATTACCGTCAAGGCCCATGCCTTGGGCTTTCGCATCGTCGAAATTCCAGCCACGTGGACGGACCGCGTCGCCGGCGAGTCGCGCTTCCGTCTGATGCATTGGTTGCCTCACTACCTGCGCTGGTACTGGTACGCGCTCGCGCATGCCCTCGTACGTCGCCCGGTTTCTCCATTGAAAGAGCAAGCATGAAAAAGATATTGGCACTCGGCGGAGCGGGCTTCATCGGCTCGTACGTGGCGCGTAAGCTGCTCGCGAGCGGCCACGAGGTCGTCATCGTCGATAGCTTTGAGAAGTACGGCGCGCTCGAACACGACTTCTTCAAGGATCCCAAGTGCAAGGTGATCCGCAAGGACGTTCGCGCGCTGTACCCGGTCGAGTTCAAAGGTTACGACGTCATCCTGTGCTTCGCGGCGTTGATCGGCGGCATCCGCTACTTCCACAAGATTCCATACCGGATCGCGCGCGACAACAGCGAGATCCTCGCGCATTCGATCGACGCGACGTTGGCGGCCGCACCCGAGTCGACGTTCGTGTATTTCTCGTCGTCGATGGTCTACGAGAAGATGCAACGCCCGGTTACCGAGGAAGATGCGCGGACCCAACCGGTTCCGATCACGAACTACGGCATGCAAAAGCTCTACGGCGAGTACCTCGTGCGCGGCGCTCACGAGGAGCTCGGCCTCCGCTACCTGACCCTGCGCCCGTTCAACGCCGTCGGCAGCGGCGAACTGCCGGACGTGACGTCGGATGGAACGGTCGAGTTCGGCATGGCCCACGTCGTTCCGGATTTTTGTTACAAGGCGCTCGTGCGCCAGACGCCGTTCGAGATCTTCGGCGACGGCGAACAGGTCCGCACCTTCACCCACGCGCGCGACATCGCGGACGCCCTCGACCTGCTGATAACGCAAGACGTCGTCAACGACGACTTCAACATCTGCGGCGACGCAACGCTGAAGATGTCGGACCTCGCGCGCCTCGTGTGGAAGCGCATCCACGGCGACGCGCCGTTCCCGCCGGTTCTTGCGATGGACGTCCCACCCTCGGACGTGCGTTTCCGCATCGGCAAATCGAACAAACTGGCCGCGCGGCTGGGCTGGCGCCCGCAGCACCACATCGATTTCATCATCGACGACACCTACAAGTACATCGAGCGGACGATGAAGCTCCCCGCCGGACGCGCCTAGCTTCGGGAAGTTCGCGCGAGCGGCGCATTTGTCACGCAGGCGCTGTCACGCGGGCGTTGTCACGTTGAGCGGAGGCGCGAAGCGCCGCAGTCGAAGTGCGGCCGTGTCGCGGCGTTACAGCCGTGTCGAGGCGGTACTGCGGTGTCGATGTCTCGGCTGCGTTTCGACTGCGGCGCTTCGCGCCTCCGCTCAACGTGACAATGCAAGGCCTGCGCTTAAAGAGAAGTAACGGCCGACGTGGCGCGTTCGGGAGCCCGGACGCGCCAGGCTTGCGCGGGAACCTCGATCGCACGCCAAAACGCGAGTCCGGCCACGACCGAGCAGACTGCGCACAGCGCTAGCGGCCAGCCGAAGCTTGCGAGCCAGTACATGATGGGCTGGTGGACGAGGTAAATGCTGTACGATGCGACGCCGAAAAACGCAAGCGGGCGCAGTGCGGTCACACGCGACAGCGCGCCGATTCCGGCGACGACGACCAAAAATGACGCGACGTGCCAGGCGGGGTTGCCCGGGTCGTCGCTGTGCCCCGAGAGGATCGCGAGCGCGATCGCAGCGACGGCTGCGACGACGAACAGATACGACTTGGCATGACCGCGCGCGAAGACGTCGGCAGCGACGATGCCCAGCATGAAGCACGGCAGCGTCCCCGCGTCGACGAGCGCGTTCTGCCACGCGTACAGCGCGTACGCGCCCAGCGCTACGGCGGCGAAGCCTAGTTTCGAACGTGCGTAGAGCGCGAGCACGACCGGAAAGATCAGGTACCAGCGTGCTTCGACGCCGAGCGTCCAGAACGAAGCGTTGTACGACGGAGCCATGCTCGTGAGGAAGGCCGCGTCTTGGATCCATTCAAACTGACCCGGCGGCGAGGCGACGGTCGGCACGCCGAACGACGTGAGCGACAGGATCCCGAAGAGCCCGAGGGCCGCATAGTACGGCGGGGCGATGCGCTTGATGCGCCCGCGCGCGAATCGCGCGATGTCGAAGCGAAAAGGCTCGCCCGCGTGCATCCGGGTCAAGGCCGGCAGCGACAGACAGAACCCTGAGATCACGAAGAACAGGTCGACGCCTCGCGTCCCCAGGCCAAACGTATTGAGTCCGGCGTGGTGCACCACCACGGCGAGCACCGCGATCGCACGGAGGCCGTCGACGGCGTCGAGCCGCTTCCCGTTCATGGTAAGAGGTATCGGCCGAGGGGACCCCCGCAGTCAGCCCGGGCTCGGCCGCGGCCCGCGCAGGTTGTAGTAGACGAGCCCAAAGC